>ERZ1669248.809-NODE-809-length-13346-cov-54.859454_pt1 | contig 13346 bp, 11 predicted proteins | sample MGYA00579296_ERZ1669248 | MGnify/ENA primary metagenome ERZ1669248 (study PRJEB41166, sample SAMN08046057) | hot springs metagenome | biome: hot spring; feature: neutral hot spring; material: thermophilic sediment; isolation source: thermophilic sediment from...
GAGACTACTACAATGAGCTCGACGAGTGGTGAGGGGCAGAGAAGAAAACCTAAGACTCTTGTTTTGAAAGAGCAAAGAATAGTCATTATCTTCTGCTCTAGAATCTCGCAATGCAGAATGTCTAAATGTAGTACTCAAAAAACTTACGATAAGAAGGGATTCAACACCTTCTGCGTAAGCTTAAGCAACTATGACGAAGAAAGAGCTATTTTATCAGTTGAGAATCTTTTAAAGAGAATTGAGAGCTTAAGTTCCTGAGCTATTCCCGCTCTTTAGGCTGACGACTCCCCGTCCTAGAGGGCGGAGGTTCTGACCCACTAGGGCTTCCCGTCATCTTTCTGGAGCCCTCACGGGGTCTGCGTCACTGCTCAGGGCCGCCTGTCAGCTCACGGTAGTCCACGGCTCATCGCCTGCTAGACTCGCCGCGAACCATCGCATAATACCAAAGATTTAAAAGCTTTCCCTAAACAAACCTGCTCCTAGAAGGGGTGAGGCTTCTTAAATCGCAGGTGAGTTTTCACAGCTTATCCCTGCCATTCATGGCAAGGCTTCTTAAGGAGAGTATGCGAAAACAAGGTCTTCAGCTGTAATCTCTTGGCTAGCCGCCGCTGAGAACTGGAAGTACCTTGACTTCGTCTTCATTACTTACTAGGGCTTCTTCTTCTGAGGGCCTTCCGTTAATTAGTATTATTTTTGCATTAAACTCCTCGTATCTCGGTATTAGTTTCTTCAATAATTCTCCTACGGGAGTAAGTTCTCTTACCTCTATATAGACCTCATCAAGACCGACTAGGTGTGCAAAAACTCCATAAAGTCTTAATCTAACCACATTGCTTTACCCAAAAATACTTGGGCTTAAGACTTAATTAAGGAGAAGCTAGTTTAGTTATTTCGGGTACATCAGTATCTATTCTAGCGTGACGTATTTTTCTAACTCAGGTATCACGTACTCTAGATTCAGCTCCCTCAGAGTTTCTTTCTTAGGTATTCCTCTCCCGTCCCATCCTCTCAATCTATAATATTCGCTTAGTAATACGTCATACTTCTCTTTATCTAGGTGTTGCCCCTTTAGAGGTCCTTTTTTGAGTCCCTCGCTGAACCACCTTATGGGCGGGTAATCCATGGTTCTATCCCATTTCCCATTGAATTCTCTGACCCAGTAGGCTCTTATTAAGGTGTAGATCCTGTCAGCTACTTTGTAGAGGTCTTCCCAACTATACCTAACCCCCGTTATTGCTTCTAAGAGTCTCGGGTAGTATTCTATGCTCAACCCTACCTCAACCCAGGGCAACCTGCAAGCAGTGAGTGCCTCATACATCCCTCCTCTTATTCTCTGTAATTCCACCACCTTAGCTGCCTTCTCAAGTCCGTAAGTTACCCTATACTCCACACTCTTTCTTTTCTCACCTTCTATCGGTGCGGTACCTATCTCCCAAGCAATAACCCACGCTTCCTTATGGTGAGCACCTATCGAGGAAGTTCCGTAGGCTAACGCCATAGCCGGGTACGCAAAACAGTTGTAGCCGCTGACTTCGAGACCTTTAACATGCATAGCGAACTCCTTACCACCTAGAAACTCGCTCATCCTCATGACTCCCTCAGCCGCAATTTTACCTAATTCAGTCCTCCTATACGCTATGTTAACTACGAGTTCTCTCGCCTTCTTGAAATCACCAAATTCAGGAGCTTCGTCATCTTTTACTAGCTTCTTTTCTTTCGCTTCCATAACGAAACCTATGACTCCGCCAAGAGATATCGTGTCTAACCCTAACTCGTCAGCCAGTCTATTGAGTACTGCTACCTCATTAAGCTTACCTATACCTAGATTAGAGCCTAGCAGCGCTACGTTCTCGTAATCAAGCTCACTCCCTCTAGCCTCAGCATCTAGTACAACGTTACCGCATATCATGTTGCAGTAGGGGCATCCTCTCTGACCAACCTTCATCCCCTCCATGGTGTACCCATCAATACTTCTGGAGAACTCGAAGATCCCGTCACTGAAGTTCCTAACGGGGAGCGCGGAGTTCTCATTACACCACTCAACGGCAGCCATTGTTCCTTGCCTACGCCAGAATGCGTAAGCGGGCGAGTTAAGTATAGCCTTGTAAGCTTCTTGTGAGAGTTTAGTTAAAGCTTCTTTATCTGCAACAGGTATCTCCTTAGTACCCCTCACTACAACTGCCTTAAGTTTTTTACTACCCATTACAGCACCTATGCCTGGCCTACCACCAGACCTACCCTCCTGCGATATCACGACCGCGAACTTAACTAGATTCTCCCCGCCAGGACCTATGCTCAAGACTCCCACGTCTCTGCCGTGAGCCTCCTTAAGTATCTTCTCAGTGTCGAAGGTACTCTTACCCCACAGACCCTCAGCACTCAGTATACTCACATTATCGTCTTCCACATAGATATAGACAGGCTTCCTAGAAGCTCCCTCAACAACTAGGGCATCATACCCGGCCTTCCTCAAATGAACGCTAGCCATAGTTCCTAAGTTTCCGTCACCGTAACCACCTGTTAAAGGACTTTTAGACGCTACAACCATCTTGCCCCCACTAGGTGTTGGAAGACCGTTGAAGGGTCCGCACGCGAAGACTAATTTATTCCCAGGACCTAAAGGATCAACTCCTTTAACCTCATCCCATAATATCTTGACAGCTAGACCCCTACCCCCTACGAAGTTAAGAGCGTCTTCAGGAGAATACTCATGAACCCTGATAGTACCACTACTTAAGTTAACTCTCAATATCTTGCCCCACCAGCCCTTCACAGAAGATCACCATAAAAACATTTCAAGAAACAGATAAATATTTTGTGGACCGTAAGTAATTCTGTATTTAACGGAAATACTTATAATGGGTTGCGAACCTATGTATGTCGGGACTGTTAACTTGTTTATGTATAATGGAGAAATTTGTAAGCTTTTGGTTTTGTTTTATTGGTTTGTGGGGCGATGGAAGCAGTGCTCCGAGCCCCGCGGTAAGCGTAGATAGGAGGTGCGTGCCGTCAGCCTCGACAGCCGCTCACGAACCTATGTTGATAGCGCGTGATACGTGGGTGAGGCGGAACCCCTAGACACGACCACGAACTAATAGGAATGAACGTCAAGAGACAAACGGTGAGCCTAGCAGGGGTTCTGAACTCATGACAGCTTATGTTAGCTGGTATTACTGCTTGCTTCATTACTCCCTATCTGGCTTGCTGACCCGCTCTCCAGGTAGCCTGCCTCCTCAAGCGAGACAGCAGCTTCACCGACCCCCAATTACTCACAGAGTTCGTAGTGGGGGCCTCAACTAAATTGATAGTCAAATATAAAAGTGAAGCAGTTTCGCCGAGGCGAGGAGCTCCAGCCTCCTAGTAGCTGCGAGAGAGTGTCCTAGTAGGGGGAAGGCCTCGCCGTTCACGACAGGGAGCTGTCAGCTTAAAACATAACTTCATAGCTGTGATGTTAGCTCTTGCAAGCATTATTTTGGTCTTCAATCAAAAATATTTAAAATTCCCTCCACACATAAACTTGGTGTGTTCCCTATGTTCGAGGAAGAATGGTGGGAGGAAGAAGAAGAGGAATGGTGGGAGGAAGAGTGGGAGGAAGGTGAAGAAGAAGAGTGGGAGTAAGCATATCTCTACTCGTTTTTAGATTAAGACCTTAAGAAGAAATTGTGAGTATCTCGTGTTCAATGACGTAATTTTCATGATTATGCTAATAATTTTTTAGTTTGTTATGCCTGATAGATTGGTGATTTATGTGAGCTTCAGGTCGGCATCAATCCCTGTTGATGAGTTAGGTAGACAGTATCACTTAGGTGTGAGGAAGGGTGAGATACCCAGGTATGTTTTGCTCCCTGGCGATCCAGGTAGGGTACCACTCATAGCTAGTTTCTGGGATGAGAGCAGGTTGCTGAGCTCACATAGGGAGTACGTTACTTACGTAGGTAAGTATAGAGGTGTTGATGTAGCGGCAGTCTCTACAGGTATAGGCGGTCCTGCAACAGCTATAGCTATCGAGGAGTTGCTAAGAGTAGGTGCTGATACATTCATAAGAGTTGGGACTACTGGCGCTTTAAGGAAGGAAATCGAGTTGGGTGATTTAATAATAACGTCGGCTGCAGTTAGGTATGACGGAGTTAGTAAGATCTACGTTGACCCAGAATACCCTGCTGTGGCTTCCGTAGACGTTCTTCTAGCTCTAATAGAGGCGGCAGAAGAGCTCGGTGTTAAGTATCATGTCGGGATAACGGCGAGTAGTGATTCGTTCTATGTTGGGCAAGGAAGACCAGGCTTCAAGAATTACTTACCGAAGCAGTGGTCTGACATACACTTAAGGCTTGCTGAGGTTAACGTACTTAATTTCGAGATGGAAGCAGCAACTATTCTCACGCTAGCCAACATATATGGTGGTAGGGGAGGAGCCGTGTGTGCGGTCATAGCTAACAGAATTACAGATGAGTTTACTCCTGGGGTAGGTGTTGAGGACGCGATTAAGGTAGCTAATGAGGCTGTGAGGATATTAAAGGAGTGGGATGACTTAAAAGCAGAGAAAAGAATTACTTACTTGTCAGTAAGTAATTTAAGTGAGTGGTATTTAAGGAACCGTAAGCAGGTGTTGCAGGAACAAGACGGTGGGTAACTTTGGTTAAGGTGTTAGTTAGTAACGCAACAATAATGACTTTTTCAATGAAAGAGAAGATGCTAGTAGATGAGGGATTTGTTTTCTCAGATAACGGGAGAGTAGTTGTTATTGGCTCAGGTGAGCCTCCTGAAGAGTTGAGGTACCCTGAATTAATCCTTACAGGGAAGGAGAGATTAGTCATGCCAGGCTTTAGCAGCGCTTTCACGAACCTCTCATCCTATCTACTCAGATACAGAGAAGATTCACTAGACTTAAGCTCTAACATAGAGTACTTAAAGAAGATTACAAGAGTTGACATGTATTTCCTAGCTGCTATGGCTTTCGCAGAATTAATTTCTAGAGGGGTTACGACTGCTTTAGTAGTAGATATTTATCTAGATGAGGTTGCTAGAGCTGCTCACGACTTAAGTTTTAACGTTATCTTGGCGCCACCACTTAATTGCGGTCTAGAAGAGTTCGCTCCTGAAACTGAATTAAGATTGTTGCTTAGTAGGTGGCACGAGAAAGTTGAAGGAATTAAAGCAGGTATTGCCGTATGTAATGAAGTAAGTGAAAAAGTAATTTCTTTAGCAAGAGAACATAAGCTAAGAGTTTTTCAGGTCGGTGGGTCAGTAAGTAACTATGAAGGAATAGATGTGGTTTTCGTGAATCCCTCAAGGGGTTTTGGGAGTAAGGTGATTAGGTGGGGAACTCAATTAAGTGAGTGGAGACCTGAGGAAGGGTTAGGTGTTGGGGTAAGACCCTCATATGACATGAGAGACGTAGTTAGAGAAGTCTCATACAAGACCTCCAAACATCCAATAGACGTGCTTTACTCAGCGATAGTTAGAAACCCTGTATTGATAGGCTTCAACGACGTAGGCCCCTTAGAGAGAAACCTAAAGACAAACCTGTTAATGCTTAACGCGTCAGAACCTCCTGGCTGGCCATTACCTAAGAACCTCAATGAAATAATTAAGGCTGTGGTTGAAGGTAACCTAAGAGTAGAAACAGTCATACTAGACGATGAAATACTCGTAGATGGCGGTGAGACCATGACTATAGGTAGTGACCTCATAAATAAAGCTAAGAAGCGCCTGGCTAGTCTAATACGGGAGTGACAAATCTTTATTAAGAGAAAATCACGTTGGAGGTAATGCGCGATAAAGAAAAACATAAAGAAATTTCAGGGGTATTGCGTTATTGAGAGGTTTTGTTATGAATGCCAATTAATTGTTGACGTGGCCGGTAAGGTTCTAGAAATTAAGGTTAGTCCCGAAGCTATAGGATCCTTAATTAAGGTTAGAGGAGAACTATCTCTAAAATCTCTGAACCTACTCAGGAAATACGAAACTCTTAGAATATCGCTAGAAAATCTTAAGTCTTTTAAGAAGTACCGAGTTAGTAAGAAGGACATTGACGTGTATAAGTGTCTGGAAGATAAGGATGTGCGATTTAACTTGGTAGTAGTAAAGATACTCTACGAAGGAGGGGAGATAAGACTCTTAATAAATGCTAATGAAGCGTCTAAACTCGGTAGAATCTTTGATAAAGACTAAAAATAGTTAGAAAAAGTAGTTACTTCATAGCTACGTAGAGAGTCGACCTAGTTGCTTTGAGTCCTGGTTCCCCATGTTTTACGTACTTTGTGGTTGGTGCGTACTCTCCAAGATAGTGGCCTATCATCTCAGGGACTATCTTAACTGGGACGAATTCTTTCCCATTATGAACTTCTATCGTTAATCCAACCATCTCTGGTATTATAACCATGTCTCTCACGTGAGTTCTTATTCTCACATTCTTACCTTGAGCCATTAGCTCTCTAGCTTTCCGAACCTTCCTGAGTAACTTTATCCTAGGAGACTCCTCAATTCCGTATTCTCTTCGTTTACGCATTATTTCCGTGGAGGACTCTCTCAGTAAGGAGCGTCTAGCTCTCGCAGGCAAAACCTGAATTAGTTGATCCATCGGCATACTAAGTAACTCTTCTAGCGTCTTACCCCTGTACTTGAAGCGCCTCCACTCAGGAGGTATCTCTATACTTATCGTCATCTATCGCACCTAAAATTAAGAGGTGTTTAGAGCTTAAAAACTAAACTTGCGTCTCGAATAAGATCAATAAGCTTATAATTCAGGAACTTGAATTATCTTAGGGAGTGTCGGGAATGGGGTACGAATGGATTGACGAGATGTTTAGGGTCAATATAAGTAAAGAAGACTTGGAAGAGCTTGAAGCAACGCTAAAAGATATGAGAGAGCCTGTTGACGTGTATACTTTCGTTGACAGTGCCTGTAGGTATTGTTCAAATACTGTGAAGCTTATCGAGACATTATCAAGTGTTAGTCCTAAGGTAGGTGGGTCTAGCCTACTAAGAAATAAAGTCGTGAGGAGAGAAGCAGATGCAGAAGGATTATTCAAGAAGTTTGGTATCGTGAGAGTACCTACGGTGTTAATGGTTGAGGGACACATAAAGTATACTGGAATGCCGGCAGGTGAAGAGATTAGAGGACTTATTGAGACTTTAATTAGGTTAAGTACTGGTGACTCAGGACTGAGCGAACATGCTGTGAAGGAGATAGCAGGTCTGAAAGGTCCTGTTAAGATAGACGTTATAGTCACGCCAACATGTCCTTACTGTCCTTATGCAGCCTTACTAGCAAATATGTTTGCTTACGAGTCGTATAAGTCGGGAAGCAAGCTAGTCGTGGCTGACATCATAGAAGCCTACGAGAATCCTGACATAGCAGATAAGTACGGGATTATGTCAGTTCCAACCATAGCAGTAAACGGTGAGGTGGAATTTATAGGTGTTCCCTACGAAGACCAACTACTAGACAGGGTATTAGAGCACTCAAGAAGAGAATACTTAAAGAAAGTTAAGAAAGAAGAGTATATGAGGATACTGAAAGAATTAGCGGGAGATGCTGAAAGCAAGAAAGAATAGGGGAGTCAATACTCGCACGTGAAGCAACCGCCTGATTCTCCCTCCTGAAGAACATACCTGGTAGTGATCCTATACTTCACTTGTGTTCTTCTCTCAGTTTCTGGAGTTGCTTCAGTAGTTTTGGAGATGTTTTCTACAGCCTCGCTTTCCTTACGCGTGGTTTCTTGAGCTGCTTCAGTAGTTCCTTCAGCTCTCTTTTCTCTAGCCATCCTGCGTGTCAATTTAGCACCGAAATATATGACTTGCTGTGTCTTACTCCTATCTCTATAGATTGTTATCCCTTTACAACCTAGTCTCCAAGCAAGTAAATATACGTTCTTTACGTCATCTATACTTGCCTCAGCCCTCATATTAACAGTCTTGCTTACTCCTGCATCAACCCATTGCTGCCATACAGCCTGATGCAGTACGTGCCACAAAGGATCGATATCGTGAGCGGTCACGAATACCTCTTTAAGCTTTCTAGGCATGTATGGGTTGTGTCTAATAGAGCCTGACTCGGCTATAAGGTTAGTAACTTCTGGGTCGTCAAGACCGTACTCTCTTAGCGCTTCAAGAAACAGTGGGTTAACCTCGATAAACGTGCCTACAGTGACTACTCGAGTAAATGCTAAAGCGAAGAGAGGTTCTATAGATGACGAGGTACCAGCTATTATTGAGATAGTTCCGGTCGGGGCTATCGAGAGTAATGCTGCATTCCTTAATCCATACCTAATCATTTTTTCATGTAATTTGCTCCAGTCAACTTGAGGTCTCATCTTAACGAGCGTCCTAACGTGATCTGAAACCTTAAGTTCTACTCCGGCGATCTCAAGTAGTTCATTTAATGACTTAGCAGTCAACCAGAAAGGTCTGTAAAGCTTAGGATTCCAGGCAGGGAATGCTCCTTTTTCAGCAGCTAACTCTACTGAGGCTTCATAAGCGTTATAAGCAATCCATTCACTCAGATAGTAAGCTAGGTATAACGCGTCAACTGAGTCAAAGGGAATACCTAACTTTATGAGCATGTGAGCCCAACCCATAACACCTAAGCCAACTTTCCTAGTACGCTTAGCCGCTTTCTCTAGCTGAGGTAACGACCACTTAGCAACGTCTATGACGTTGTCTAAAAACCGAACAGCAATTCTCACGTCATGACTTAGCTTAACCCAATCAATGGTAGGCTTGCCGTCAACATACACCACGTACTTCTCCAGGTTAATACTCCCGAGATTGCAGGACTCCCATTCTAATAGAGGTTCTTCACCGCACGGGTTTGTAGCGTTTATCTTACCTAGATACCATGTTGGGTGCCTCCTATTAATTGTGTCAATGAAGAGTAAGCCTGGATCCCCAGAATCCCAAGCACTCTTAACTATTTCTTGGAAGATGTTCTTAGGGTCTTCCCAACCAACTATAGCATTTTCTCTCTCAGCTATTACGAGTGCCTCATCCCAGGTTATTATGACAGATTTATCCAGAGGTATTGAACCCCCGTGTTCTTCAAGCTCGTCAAGTATAACTTCTTGAACCCACTCCTCACTCATGTAATGCCTTGCCCAAACAACAGCGTATTTTCTAGAGTCATTAGTTCCGTCAACAGACGTCTTGCGTGGATTAATTAAAGGTACTGGCAGATTCTCAGCCAAGTATTTGAAGAACCAGTCGTAAACACCAACCGATATATTAAAGTTCTGAAGTGCCTTGTCTTTTAGCTCTCCTGATTTACTCTTAATGAACTTCATTATATCAGGATGCCATACATGTAAGGTACCCATATTAGCTCCTCTTCTGCGACCTCCCTGCTTCACCACATCAGTGTTTACATCGAATAACTTCATGAATGAGAGAGGTCCTGAAGCAACGCTAGCAGTAGTAGAGACTACGTCTCCTTCAGGTCTGAGCTCAGAAAACGAGAAACCGGTACCACCCCCTTGCTGGAAGACTATAGCTTGAGCTCTGATAGCGTCATATATGCCCTCGCCTTCAGGCGTCACCATAGAGTCTCTGACCGGTAGAACGAAGCAAGCTGAGAGAATACCTAGTTTTGTCCCAGCATTCATTAGGGTCGGTGAGTTAGGCATGAATCTTGATTCACTCATCAACTTAAAGAATTCGTTAAACCATTTCTCACGATCTTTTGTTTCGGCACTAGCTATGTACTTAGCTACTCTCTCGAAAAGTTTCTTCGGTGTCTCTATAAACCTCCCACTCGACGGATCTCTAAGTAAGTACCTGCTTGACAAAACTCTTAATGAGTAATAACTTAATCTAGAGTCTTCAGGAGTAAACTCAGTCCATGCGTTCTTCCCGTACACGTCATTATAGATTCTTGCGAGGAGGTAATAGCGTGCAGCTAGCTCATACCTAGGGTCTACCACCACTTTACTAATGAAAATCTTCTCTACTAGATCAGCTATCTTACTTGTAGTCAGCTTATCTGTTATTTTTAAAATCTCAGACATTAACTCATCCATAACCACAGATACTGCTGAGGGATCGTTGAGGCTGGCGGAACTCATCGCTAGATGAACAGACTTCGTTAGCTTATCTAACTTAAAAGACTCAGTAACGCCACTCTTCTTAGTGACTCGCAAAGCCTCCAAGTCCTTCCACCAAGTTTTCTTATTTCTACACCTAATACTTTAAGAAGTTTAGGAGCTCATAAAGTCTAACTTTCTTGAAGCTAATGTATTACTGAACTAATTAAGTTCGGGAGATTGAGCCCTAATTTAAGTGAGTGAGGTAATACTTTTCCACAACATGGCCTTAAAAATTGGGAGTAGTTATTTAGGTGGCTTTAAACTTAGAGTCCCACGCCTCGTAAACCTTGATTATCTCTCTATTAACGCTAGGTCTTCTTTCTTTTATAGCTTCTAAGAAGTCTTCTTTAGTTATTGGTCTCGGGTTTCCTGAGCCGCTATTCTTAGCGAAAAACTCTCGTACTGTTCTTAAGTGAGCACTCATGACTATATCTCTTATGTCGCTAGCTGTGTAGCCATCTAGTGAATCAGCTAATTCATCTAAATTAATGTCGGGTGATAGGTTCAGAGATGATGTATAGAGCTTAAGTAGCTGCTTTCTAGACTCTTTGTTAGGTAGCGGAACGTAGATTCTCTTCTGAAATCTCCTTATGAATGCCTCATCAAGTTTCCAAGGCTTGTTAGTAGCGGCCATAACGTAGACTAGTTTCTGCTCATTACCTTTATCTTGCAACCCATCCATTTCTTTAAGAAACTGTGTCCTGACTCTTGCCTCCCCACCAATCTCACTACTGAAGATCCCGAAAAGTGAGTCTACTTCATCAATGAATATTATGACTGGCTTGGATTCTTTTGAGGAGACTTCCCTTGCTTTACTGAAAAGTAAAGCTACCTTACGTTCAGATTCTCCGAGCCATTTAGACATTATTGAAGCGGCATCAACGTGTATGAAGACCCCGTCAATTTCGTTAGCTACGGCTGCGGCGATGTATGTTTTGCCGCATCCTGGAGGGCCGTAGAGGAGTATTGCTCTGGGCCATCCTAGGGGAAACAAATCAGGTCTCTTAGTCGGGTATATTATGGATTCATATAAAGCTCTCTTTACTTCATCTAGACCCGCAACATCACTGAAGCGTACTTTAGGTTTCTCTCTAATTATTAGAGCTTCAATCTCGTCATCATAACCTTCTTCTCTTATAGAGCCTGAAGAAGGAAGGGGTGAGGTTCTGAGGTGTTCTAAGTCTTTTATTCTTTTCTGATATTGCTTGATCCAGTCCTTGTATATGGCGTTTAACGGGTTCTCAGGATATAGTTGCAGTATCCTAGTTAGTATTTCTATAGCGTTCTTATAGTTTTTTATTGCTTCCCCGTAATTACCTTCTCTGTCATTCATTACTGCCCGTACTGCGTAGTGTCTGACAATGTTCTCTAGGTAAGGCAATGAGTTGCTGCTCACACTTAACCACCTTAACCCAGAAAAACTCAGAATATTATTTTGTTTTGTTCTCGTAGCCTGTTTAGTGCTTTGTAGACTTCTTCTTTGCTTACGCCCAGCATTTCTTTAAAGTGATTCACGTCTATGAAGCCGTTGTGAGTAACTATGTATTCGAGCAACGCTTTCTCTAGCAGGCTCTGGTCAATCACCCTAGATTTCTCTTGTCGATTGCTTGGTTGGGCAGTAACTTCTATTTCCTTCTTGACTCTGTCCTCAAGATTTCCCTTGACCTTAACCGGTAGCAGTATATCAACAGGTATTTCAGGCATTTGCGACCTTATAGTTTCTTCAGCAGCCTTCTCTATTTCTTGAAGTAGTTTCCTGGCTTCAGGAGTGTGCTCAATTATTTCTTCGGGTTTTAGCTTCGTGTAATCTGTCGTAGATGATATGACTCTCCTAGACTCGTTAATTAAGCTGTCTATGTTGTAGGCTAGGTTAGGTACTAAGTCTTTAACGTAGTCTTTAGCGACTACCAAGAGATTAGAAACCTCAATCAGGTGATGTGACAGGTTACTCACGTCTTCCAGGGTCTCGAGCCTTAGCTTGACCTGCTCAAGCACCTTCTCAACAACAACTAACTTTGTAGTCATCTCCCTAACCTGAGTAGCTTCGTTGGCGTATATGAGTGCTCGGTCTTTCTCTTTACCTATGCTAGCTGAGATAGTTGCCTTAACTAAGTGATCATACCTATTCTTTAGTCTAGATACGGTGTCTGCTACTTCCTGCTTAGCTGAATCAACGTGCACTATGAGTAGTGAGATGAATTTTTTTGGATCTACTTTAGACTCTCCTCTAATCTTTCCCACAAGGCTACTAAACCACTTAAAGATTCCTATATTCCCGCCCTCACTAACGACGCTCAAACCTCACCCCTCCACAGCATTATGTTACGTCTATTACTTGTACTTGTATTGGTTGTTCTGCCTTACCCTGTTCTTTAGGAGTAGGCTTGACAGGCGGTGGAGTCACCTCAGTAACAGGCTTTATCTCACCAGCCTCGCTCTCTAACTTCGTAATGAGTTCCAAGTGTTTCTCAACATCTCTTTTCTCGTCGAGTGCCTTAGCTTTATTATTTCTGAGGAGTTCTGATGCTGCCTTATATGCTTGATCGCTTATTTCGTTACCCATGTAAAGTATCTGCATGTTAGTTAAGTCTTTCTCGAGTCTTATTACGAGATCCTCTAACTCGCCAGCTCTCTTTCTAAGTAGTTCCTTAACCTTACTAACTTCTTCTTTGAGTATCCTAAACTCATTATCTAGCTTCTTCTTTAGTTCCTCGTATGCGTGTGCAGGTATAGACGCCTTCCTAAACAGTTCTTCTGTAGCTCTTAATCTTCTCTTAACCCTATCTAGCTTGTTCTCATTCTCTACAGCTAGGACTTTCCACTCAGGCATTACGACAGGTCCGTCAGGCGTTAGCTTAACTCTACTAACAGGAACACTCTCGTATATTGAGTCATTAACTACTACTTCTAAAGTCTCTACTTCTCCAGAAACATTACTGAACGTAGCTATTAGCTTGCCGATAACTCTCCCATACTCATCTTTTATTAACTGACCGACATACTTGTCGAGCTGATCTAAAGTTATTACCACAGCACTCAACACCTCACAGTAATACTGACAAACATAGAAATACTTAAAAAGAGTCGGGGGGTTTACTCAAGGTATAGCATTCACCGCTTACTGTTTTCTCTAACACGGCAAGTAGTTCATTACGCTCGCTCAGAACCCTCACTACAGTAGTTCCTCACTATAATATCTCCTTGTCGTATACTCTCAACCGACTTCCTCCCACCCTAAAGGACGTGGATTCCCTCTAGGACTGAGAG
>ERZ1669248.811-NODE-811-length-13318-cov-10.884717_pt1 | contig 13318 bp, 11 predicted proteins | sample MGYA00579296_ERZ1669248 | MGnify/ENA primary metagenome ERZ1669248 (study PRJEB41166, sample SAMN08046057) | hot springs metagenome | biome: hot spring; feature: neutral hot spring; material: thermophilic sediment; isolation source: thermophilic sediment from...
TAAGAATGAAACTATACGATGAAGTATATAGACTTAGAAACCTTGGACTATCATATAACCAGATAATAAAGATTATTCAAGAGAAGTATAATGAGAAATTAACATTCTCACATATAAGCTACTGGTTAAGAGGCATCTATAACCCCTGTGGAAGAGAATCGATAACATTTGATGATATTAAACCATCGAAGGAGTTATCATTCATTATCGGCGACATGGCTGGAGACGGATACACAAGAATAAGAAAGAAGAGATATTACTATATAATTGGTTTAAAATGCAAGGACGTTGAACATGCTTTAGAGTTTGCTAGATGCCTCGAAGTCGTTACAGGATCTAAACCATGGATTGGAAAACGACGAGATGGATTCTATATTGTTGAGGGATACTCGAGAACGTTATGTGAATTATTGAAGAAGCCGTTAGACATTGATAGACTAAGATATTACATTGAGTATAGTGTAGAGACTATGACAGCGTTTCTTAGAGCATTCTTCGATAGTGAAGGAAGCGTAGAAAAGAATGGAAATATACGTGTTTACAATACAGATTTAAGAATTCTCAATTATGTTAAGGAATTATTATTGAAATTGAATATAGAAGTTACAGGACCACGTCTATCAGTAAAGAAGGGGACACCGATCTATGATAAAAAGATAGGAAAAACATATTATACAACGAAGGATGCTTACTATCTATATATTCGAGCAAATTCTAGGCGGAGGTTCGCTGAACTCATAGGATTCACTATTAGGAGGAAGATGGAGAGACTAATGAAAGCCCTCAACCCCTACCATTCTTTTCCCATTAAAACTCGCATAGAAGATAAATAGTGTATCGGGGATGATTAGAGCAGGTCAAACACTATTCTACTCTAAGAGATATGTTGGTGTAGACTTCATAGCAACGAGGTATGATGTTTTTCATTTCATAAATATAATATGTACATAATGTTTCTGCATAGAATACATCCCCATATTTACCTCCGAGTCTACGTTAACCTGTTTTTTAAATTTTGTAGTGAGCACTCAAAAAGAACTTTCAAAAACGTCAAGAAATTCCAATACTCAGTTATGAAGTTGAAGTATGTCGCTTTTCTTAAAGATCTCTCAAGGAGAGACTTGCTTTTAGTCGGTGGTAAAGCTGCGAATTTGGGTGAGATGAAGAAAGCTGATCTACCAGTGCCTGATGCTTTCGTAGTTACTACCAATGCTTTTAAGAAGTTCATAAAGGATACTGGCTGTGAAGAAGAAATCGTAAGAATTATTGAGAATATTGATGTAGATAACGCTACTAATTTACAGATAGCTTCGGAGAAGGTCAGGGAGCTTATAGATAAAACAACGTTACCCGATGAATTGGTTGAAGAGATCATTAAAGCATATAAACATCTTTCCACAGAATATGGAGAAGATGCGATTTATGTTGCTGTGAGAAGTTCAGCTACCGTAGAAGACGCACCTAACGCCAGCTTTGCAGGTTTACATTCAACGTTACTGAATGTTAAAGGTATAGATAACCTTTTAAGATCAATTAAGATTTGCTGGGCAAGCTTATTTACCCCTAGAGCGATTTTCTACAGATTGCAGAAAGGGATAAAACATGAGAAATCATTAATGGCCGTTATAGTTCAGAAGCAAGTCGGCATCTTAACAGAGAGAGACTACTTGAATGGTAAGATAAAAGCTGGTGTCGGTTTCACAATACATCCTACAACTGGAGAAAAACATAAGATTCTCATAGAAGCTTCATGGGGGCTAGGTGAAAGTATCGTTTCAGGCATAGTCTCACCAGATACATACGTTATTGATAAGAAGTCAGGAGATGTAATCGAGAAGTATTTGGGGAGTAAAGAGAAGATCACGGTTGCCCAAGAGGGGGGAGGGATTAAAGAGGTTGAGACCCCGAAGGAGCTGCGAGGACAATACTGCTTAAACGATTATGAATTGAAGAAGCTTTGGGAGCTTTCACTAAAACTTGAAGAATACTATAGATTCCCACAAGATTTTGAATGGATCATCGAAGATGGAAAAGTCTACTTACTACAGTCGAGACCCGTAACAGTCTTTTATGAGAAAAAAGAGGAAGAAGTAAGAATTAAGAAGCCTCCAATCTTAAAGGGGCTTCCCGCTTCACCAGGCGTATCTATAGGTAGAGTGAAGATAATAAAAACGTTGGAGGAAGCTCGCTGGAAGATGATGTATGGCGATATTCTAGTGACTAAAATGACTTCTCCAGACTTTGTACCATACATGAGGATGGCTTCCGGAATAATTACAAGTGAGGGGGGAGTTACAAGCCATGCAGCTATAGTCTCCCGTGAACTGGGAATCCCCTGTATAGTCGGCGCGAAAGATGCTTTAACACTTTTGAAAGATGGTCAGTTAGTAACGCTCGATGGTAGAAGTGGGTTTGTTTATGATGGTGAAGTTAGAGAATTGATGGTGAGAGAAAAAGCTTTAGAAGTAAGCCCGGAAGAAGCAGCTAAGCTTAAAACGAAGACAAAGGTCTTAATGAATTTAGGTATACCATTGGAGGTTGAGAAATACAAACATTTACCATTTGAAGGAATCGGGTTGATGAGGATCGAGTTCATAATTGCTGAATGGGTACGAGAGCATCCGAACCATCTGATCGAGAAGAATGAAGAGCAGAGATATGTAGATAAACTTGCCGAGGGGATAGCGATTGTTGCTAAAGCAGTTTATCCTAGATTTGTGGTCGTGAGGTTTAGTGATTTTAAAACGAATGAGTATCGTCAATTATTAGGAGGGGAAAGATTTGAGCCGGAAGAAGCTAATCCTATGCTTGGTTGGAGGGGCGCCAGCAGATATATTAGCGATAAATTTGAGAAAGCATTCCGCTTAGAATGTAGAGCTGTTAGGAAGGTTAGAGAAGAATTGGGGTTAGATAATGTCTGGGTTATGATTCCATTCGTTAGAACTGTCTGGGAAATGGAGAAATGTTTGAAAATAATGGAGGAAGAAGGTTTGAAAAGGGGGATGGGAAACTTTAAAATATGGTTGATGGCTGAGGTTCCAAGTGTAGTTTTCCTTGCAGAGCAATTCTCCAAGTTGTGTGATGGTTTCTCAATTGGGAGTAATGACCTTACACAACTAATACTCGGTATTGACCGTGACTCTGCAATTCTTGCAAATATGGGATACTTTGATGAAAGAAATGAAGCCGTTAAACGAGCAATAAAACATCTTGTAGAAAACGCTCACAAAAATGGTATAACAGTATCTATTTGTGGTCAGGCGCCTTCAGTTTATGAAGACTTCTTGGAATTCTTAATTGACATAGGTATTGACTCAGTAAGTGTAAATCCTGATGTAGTCTGTAAAACGAAAAAACATATTCATGAAATAGAGACTAGAAAATATTTGAGACATTAATTTTTCTTGTTTAAACTATACATTGCAAGTGAGATGAAGTGTCTGACAGTTAATATTCAGAAAACTGTCTGCTCCATCTTTTGAATAATTGATGTTCTATTCCGAGTAGGTCGAGTATCTTCCCTACGATGAAGTCTACGAGTTCTTCTATCTTTTTCGGTTTATGGTAGAAGGCGGGCATTGCTGGAAGTATTATGACCCCTATTCTAGCGAGTTTAAGCATGTTGTGTAGGTGTATAGCGTTTAGCGGTGTTTCTCTTGGAACAAGTATTAGTGTTCTCTTTTCTTTCAGTGTTACATCTGCGGCTCTAAGGATGAGGTTGTCTGTGTATCCGCATGCTATACCTGCTAAGGTTTTTAAACTGCATGGGATTATTATCATCCCATCAGTCTTAAATGAGCCGCTGGATAAAGGGGCATCAACTTCATCCTCTCTGTAACTGTATCTTCCAAGTTTTTCAAACTCTACCCTACTCATTTCTAATTCATGGTTAATGATCTTCTCAGCAGTCTTGCTTACTATTATGTGGGTCTCGATATTCTTCTCATTCAAAACTTCAAGGAGACGTTTAGCATAGACAGCTCCACTCGCACCAGTTACCCCAACTACTAACCTCTCAATCCTCTTAACACTCACACATTCATAGAGCCAATAGAAACTATTAAAGAATATTTTGGATCATGTATTTTTACGAGAAATCATGCAGAGGCCATTGTTAAGGATATATAGCGTTTGATGATATGTTAAGAATGGCAATGATGATGGACTCGAAGGGCGATAGAATACTAAATGATAAAGCCCTGGGGGAGCTGAGCCAAAAATTAAATGTAATGCTAAATCCTGACTTAGATTATATGTACTTCTTCATTTCTGAATTTCTTCTGTTCTTTATCCAGGATCCAGGCTTTAAAGCTCGGCTTAGTTGAGATAGATATTATTAGGTAGATGTATCCTGGGATAGCTTGCTCTAGGTCTCTGATCGAAGGTGTGGGCTCGACTCCGATATGTGAATGATATACTCCAACTACTTCTAACCCTTCTTTTTCAGCTTCTCTCTCTGCTTCTAAGTAAGCTAGGGGGTCGACTAGGTATCCGATTCTCTTGTCATCTGGATAGACGTTCCTAGTACTTTTAACCTTCTCAATTACTATTTCATTATTTATCTTCTTTCCAATGAGTAGTCCACAGCATTCTTCTGGGGAAACTTTTAAGCAGTGGTCGATTATCTTCTCCAAGTCGTTAATTCTTATTTTCAAGACCATGCTCTTATATTTTTACACCGTATGCAGGATCTCCTTTAACTTTCTCAAATTCTTCGATTAACCTCTTTGTTACCTGTCCAGGTTTACCGTCACCTATCTTTCTCCCACTTATCTCTACTACTGGGACTATCTCTGCCGCTGTACCTGTCAAGAATACTTCATCAGCTGTCAGCAACTCGATCGGGGTTATATCTCTCTCCTCGACTCTGTATCCAATTCTTCTCGCTAGCTCTATGACTGTTCCTCTAGTTATTCCAGGCAGGATTCCAGCTGTTTGTGGAGGCGTAAATATATTGTTATTCTTCACTATGAATAGGTTTGCTGCACTCGCTTCTGATACAAACCCTCTTTCATCCAGTAATACTGCGTCATCAACTCCAGAATTTATGGCCTCTATCTTTGCAAGTATACTATTGAGATAGTTTAATGTTTTAGCTTGATGGCTTGTAGCATCAACTCTATCTCTCCTAATAGATGATATTATCAATTTAACACCTTTTTCTTTTACTTCTTTTCCGAGGAGAGGCTCCATAGGTTGAGCAATAACTATTATTGAGGGTTTACTGCATTTTCTAGGATCCAAGCCTAGGTCTCCAACACCTCTTGTAACTATGAGCCGAATATATGCATCTTTTAGATTATTTCTCTTAAGAGTCTCTAAGACTATCTTCACCATCTCTTCTTTGGTTACTGGGATGTTAAGTAGGATTGTCTTCGCTGAATCATAGAGTCGGTCTATATGTTCTAGAAGCTTAAAGACTACACCATTATAACTTCTAATTCCTTCAAAGACTCCGTCACCATAAAGGAGACCATGGTCAAATACTGAAACTTTTGCTTGAGATCTTGGAACAAATTCTCCATCAATATAAACTAACAATTCACCACTAGACATCAAATCTATTCATATTAAATGAGTTTTTAAACATTGTTCAACAGATAACTATCCATTAATCTATCTCTACATCGTAAATGATGTATGGACTAAATATGGAGAAGCTTAATAACAAGCTTGGAAAATATATTGTTGGAATGGGTAAACGGAAGATAGTCTCCGAGCCTGATGAGCTTGAGCAGATGATGGAGCCTGGACCTGGCGATGTTTACGGTGTAGTAGTGAAGATGTATGGATATGATAGAGTATTGGTTGAGTGTAGCGACGGCAAGACGAGACTATGCAGGATTAGAGGTCAACTTAAACGGAGAATCTGGATCAAGGAGGGGGACCTAGTACTAGTTAGTCCATGGGATTTCCAAAGCGATAAACGTGGAGATATATGGTGGAGGTTTACCAAGGGTCAAGCATTGAAACTAGCTGAGCAAGGTGTCTTACCAGACTTCTTAAAAGCGAGAATCTCAGAGTAAATCAATTCTCAACAATTATTAATCTGTAAGCAATTCTCCTTCATCACAATATGATAGTCTTGGAGAAATCTCTTCTATTTCTAAACTTTAAATAAGCATACGATGAGGAGTATAGTGGGTGTCAGGTTTGCCTTCATTCGATGAAGTAAAGAAGGAAGACGATAAAGAACTAGATGAGAAGGATCATCTTTCCCGGATGGCGAATGCATTGAGAAGCGGAGCTAAGATGCTTTCTGAGCATTGTCCAGTATGCGGTAGCCCTATCTTCGAGATCAAGGGAGAACTATGGTGTCTAAAATGTAATAAGAGAGTGATAAAGATTAAATCAGATGAGGAGATAGGCACAGCTTTATCCGTCTATACTTTAATGGATACAGCATCAGTCATAGCATCCAAGATAGAGGAATTAACAATACTTCTCTCTAGAGAGATTGAAGTTGACCAGGTAAGAAAACTGTCTGAAACCCTCAACGTATTATTGAAGACTCTTGAACAAACGCTGAAAGTAAGAAAAATCTTGAAAGAAGAAGAAATATAGAGAAAATAGTTACTGTGGAGGCCATGACTTTATATTAACCATTTGGGAGTCGTAAGATTATCATGCAATGAAGACGGAAATAATTATGGCCTCCTTGATTAGGAATTGAGTTTTCTCATCTATTATCGGGAATTAACTGGAGAATCGATGCCTCTTTCAATAAATATTTCACGATTAAAAATGGCCAATAATTAATGAACTCTAACAGAGTAGATCAAGCTGCACCTAGTTTAGTCAACACATACCAAAATCATCAGTATATTATATGTCTCCCTAACATAACCTTAATATCCTAGATCAATTATCGTAGTTTACACAAGCCTAAGCATTCTTAGTGAAGATGTTTACTAACAAGGTTGCTGAACTTAATATGCCAAGTATATCATGATGCATATGCTTAGCTTTCGAAGATATGACGTTCGACAAGATGTGATCTGAACCAAGAATGGATCTGCTGGATGTGGCCACTAGCGAATGTCATATATTGGGTATTCTTAACAATTAAGGGAATAGGTTTGTCCAAAAAATGAATAGAACGTGGCATGAACGTGGAAAGTTTTCCCGTCTAGTCAAGATAGTGTATGAGTTAGAGGGTATGCTTCACATGTTATTTAGTTATTCCAGTTATCTTAATGCTGTTTTCCACTGGAAGGAGAGGGGTCTTCCAGATTTCTAGTGAAAAAGCTCTATCTACATTTTTCTTATACAGGAAAACCATAGAATGCCTTTTTCAACAAGAAGTTAACAAAGTTGTTTACATTCTGTGAACTGAAATATGGTCCCAATAGAAGAATGCTGAAAACTCCTCCACCCCATAATTTCGAGTGGAAGTCGTTCGACCCTGTCGAGATGAAGATAACCCGTCATTTTATGAGACTTGAGAAGAAGATATAATTTTTTAGTGAGTCAGATTCTAAAGACTATTACCTGATAGACCAATTGGGGCTTATTCATGGAAAAAATAGTAATGAACAATTATTCCAAAAAGATTCAGGGGCTTAATCTCCAGTTGAAGAAGAGGGGTGTAGAGGATCCTCTACAGGATGTGGTTAAGAAAGCATTGGAACGTCCAAAAATCTTTAAGGATAGACAGGTGATGAGGTCAGACTATGTTCCAGGAACTCTACCGCACAGGTCTGACCATATTAGGAGGCTTGGAGAAATTCTTTCACCAGCTCTACGTTTTTCTAGAGCGAGTAATGTCTTTATCTATGGTAAGACTGGGACAGGTAAGACGGCTGTCGTAAAATATGTATTTAATAGGTTTAGAGAGGTTGCAGAACTTGAGGGTCTTCCACTATACTTCTCATATATTAACTGTCGTATAGCTGGGACGGAGTATCGTGTACTAGCTGAGCTCTGTGAATCTATCGGAGTCAAGGTTCCCTTCACAGGATTATCTAAAGCAGAAGTATTCAATAGGTTCAGGAATTCTCTTAGAGAGAAGAACATAATTTTAGTAGCATCCCTAGATGAAATAGATGTATTGGTAAAGAATTATGGTGACAACTTGCTTTACGAGTTGACTAGAGTCAATGAAAGCTTTGAGACAGGTGGGTTAAACATCGTCGGCGTGTCAAACGATCTGCACTTCAAAGAATCTCTAGACCCAAGAGTTTTAAGCAGCTTAAGCGAGGAAGAACTAGTCTTCCACCCCTATACAGCTCTAGAACTAGTCGATATACTGATGGAGAGAGCGGCCATGGCCTTCTATCCAGGCACAGTATCTGAAGAAGTTATCAGGTTATGTGCTGCACTCGCAGCTCAGGAGCATGGTGATGCTAGAAGGGCCATAGACTTATTGAGGGTTGCAGCTGAGATTGCTGAGAGGAGCGGTGCAAGCATTGTTGAAGAGAAGCATGTTAGACTGGCTCAGAACATGATTGAGAGAGGTAGAGTGTTTGAAGCATTGTCTACTCTCCCTCTACATAGTAAACTCGTACTAACAACGTTGTATCTTTTGGCGAGAAACGATTTAAACAATCCCACCTCAGGCATCCTCTATGAAACTTACCGTGAAGTCTGCTCCCTAATAGGTATGGAGCCGTTAAGTGATAGGAGGGTTAGCATGCTTATCTCGGAGCTTGATATGCTTGGTGTATTGAGAAGCGAAGTAGTAAGCATGGGAAGATATGGTAGAACTCGGAGGATAACCCTTATGACACCTATCGACGAGATACAGCAAGTATTAGAGAGTGATGATCTGCTTAAAACACTTATAAACCATAGGCCTACCGCAGTAATCAAGAATAGGTCAAGTTAACATGGTTCAGAATAGGCAAATAGCATGAGAAACGATTGAAACACTCTTAGTCTAGCTATTCATTATCTTACATGGTGTAGGAGTCATTGGAGTACCTTAGAAGAAAACTTGTTGAGGAAGCCTTAAGAGAAGGATACAATTTGACAGCGGAGGCCATATCTTTACTTGAATCCCAGCAAAACCCTCTTGAAACGCTTAGAGAGATTATTAAACGTCTGAAGGCAAGCAAGAACGACATCATTGTAGTTGATGCTGAACATATTAAAGAAATAGGCTTAAAAAACATAGAAACCGGAGGCATAGTATCAGAGATAATAATTGAGAAAGCACCTTTAGAAGAATGGGTTCCAGATATTGAGATAGATGAAAGATACATGAAACATTACAGGATAGAGGGTAAGATAACAGAGTTTCAAAAATACTTCAATAGTAGATACATGAAGTTGAAGAGTATCCTTGAGAAGAGAGGAGAATCTTTTTCAAGAATAATCGATGTGATGAGGAGTCCTAAGGGAAGCGAGGCCACGTTAATAGTTATGCTACTTGAGAAAGTAGAGAAGGAGCAATCAATAATCCTCCAAGTCGAAGATGATACATCTACAGTTAGACTTGTGGCCCCCAAGAAAGATAATGAATTAGTTAAGAAGGTTGAGAAACTTCTAGTCGACCAAGTCTTCGGGGTCCGAGTAGTTAAGATAGATAACTCCCTATTCGTTAAGGACGTATTCCTACCAGATGTACCCGTTAAATGGAGAACGATAAGTGAAGATATTCGAGAAGTCTACGCAGTTCTGCTTTCCGATCTTCATGTAGGCAGTAAAAAGTTTAGGAGAGACTTATGGGAGAATTTCCTAGACTGGTTAAGTAATTCCAGTGATCCAGAAGTGCAGAGGATCGGATACATAATTGTAGCGGGAGATATTGTTGATGGTGTAGGTGTCTTCCCAAGACAAGATAAAGAACTCGAATATACTTCAGTGATACAGCAGGTGGAAGAAGTAGCCAAGCTTTTCTCAGAGATACCGAAGCGGATTAAATTAATAATTTCTGTTGGAAACCATGATCCCGTGATGAAAGCGCTACCACAGCCTCCTTTATCGAAGAAATATAGGAAGATCTTAGAGAAGTATAGGGAATGCATATTCGTAGGTAATCCTGCATTAATTAAACTTGAGAATAGACGTTTACTAATATATCATGGACAGAGCTTAGACGATATTATACAGCATCTCCCCAATATATCATATTCTACACTGGATAGAGAGATTAGAAACGTTCTTGAAACATTGATCCAGTCTCGGCATCTTGCACCAATATATGGAGAAAATACACCTATCCTACCTATCCCAGAAGATTTACTAGTTATAGAAGATACTCCACACATACTTCATACAGGTCATGTCCACGTCGTCCATGCTGGAAACTACCGTGAAGTAGTACTAGTAAATAGTGGAACATGGCAGGAGCAGACAAGCTATCAGAGAGAAATAGGTTTAGAGCCAACAGTTGGAACAGCAGTAATAGTAAACTTGAAAACATTATCCTTTAAAGTTAAGAAATTTATTTGAAAATTCTGAAAGGCTGGATTACTTCTTGAAGACTATTTCTACATGGTTAGTGTCTGGTTTTATTTTCCTGAATGGTGTGCCTGTCCCCTCATAGAATTTTGTGAAGAACTCGTATAAGTGGAGCCTGAGTGCTTGGATGAACACCATTAATCCTTCTAGGGCCATTATTCCAAGGTTGCCGATTACGAGTATTGGTAAGCTACTCCATCCAAGCGCGTTCCATGAAGCATTAAGCAGCATCATGAGTGCTGTATGAACGAGTAGGAGAACAGTAATCCTGACATAGCTTAGACTATTAGACATAAAGTGGATAATGTTCTCCAATACTTCGAGTAATCCTCCACCGATTAATCCTACAATCCCCCCTTTCTTCATGATGATCCCTTCTATGATACCTCTACCCAAGATCAATACAAACATACTTGATACTGCTCCTCCAACGGCTATGGGGGCAAGCATCTTAGTTGGAGTACCTAGATACGGTACAGGCTTTTCTGAAGACATTAACTCACTAAAGCCTCCAGCTCCGAAGAAGCATAATACGAAAAATATACCGAATACGTACATAGTTATTGTTGGAAGCTTAGCTGTGAACGCCTCAACGTATTCTCCATGTTTTAATGCTTTCCTAAAACTCAATATGTAGCCGATTATTAAATGCATGGCCCCTAAAAATAATGTAAACTGTATAAGTTTTAGTACTTCACTCATATTAAACTGGGCTTCTTCTCCATGTCCTTCAACTAGATGGAGTACTTCAAGCTTAAAGAATGGAAGCTGTATCTTGAATCCGAAGGCTTCTCCCAGAATGAATCCTGCAATAGCCGCTGATAAGCCTAAAACAGTGAGGAGTTTAGCCCACTCTTTAAGATTCTTATCGATAGCTCTTCTGTAAAAGTACATACCGAACAATGCTAGAATGAGACCTTGACCTAGGTCTGCAAACATTATACCATAAAATATTGAGAAGAAAACCGCTACATAAGGTGTAGGATCGATCTCATCGCTCCGAGGATATCCTTGAATCAGAGTAATGTTTTCAAAGCTCTTGGTTACTCCTTTATTGTTTAGGAGAGTCGGTGAATGATGTTCACCTTCTCCACCATCTTCTTCAAAGAATACACCATACTTTTCCCCAAACTTTAACTCAAAGTCTTTCTTCATATCCTTCGGGATATACCCATGTATTACTCTAAACCTCTTCAATCCACCTTTTCTCCCAAGACGATGTAAAAGTTCTTCAACTATCTGTATAGCTTCTCTCAATGCTATAATTCTCGCACCATCCTGTTCCTTAATCTTTAAAAGATTCTCTTCTGATTTCTTTAAATCTTCTTCTTGCTTCTTCTTTCTCTCAACTAGGAGACTGTATGCTTCCTTGATGTTTTGTGGGAGGTCTGGAGGTATAGTGAAAGGCTTGACACCGAATCCTCTGAGAACCCTATCGACTCTCTCTTCTTCCTCTCTTAAAGATACTATTAAGAGGGCTGTGAGGTTCTTACCGATTGGGGCATCTATTATAGAAGATGTAGGAAGGCTTCTCTTAATCTCCTCTACACTACTAGTCTCTACTACAGTGAAGACAGAGTAGAATCTTCTAAGCTTTTGAAGTCTAGCAGGGTCTATGTTAAAATCAAGCAGAATCTTTAATGTAGATAGGAGGACCTCAGCCTGCTTAAGTTCTTCTCTTATTCTTCTCTGAGCTTCTATTGAATCTCTTGCTTCACGTATAATTGGCTCAGCATCTTTCTTCAACCTATCTATCAATTCTTCAACATCTGAAACCTCGATTCTCTCTCTATAGACATGATACTTCTTAACAAGCTGGTCTATTATTCCAGCCTGTATAGAAATGTTGAGTGAGGATATCAATGTATCAAGGTCTAAGCTGAGTCTTCTCAAAACATCATGCATCCTGCTAACCCGTTCATCCAACTCTGTCTCCCTAGCTTCGACGTGAAACCATTCAAAATCATACAGTTCTCTAACTACTTCAGTGAACTTATACTCTGGAACCACCAGCACAGTCTTTACAAGCTCCGTAAGCCCCAAAGAAGATCTCCCTTATCCTTCTTCAAAATTGTCTAAACAAATGCACAATATAAACATCAATAATATATCTACAACTCTAAAAAACACTTAACAAAAACTGTAACCAGCAGTCGATGAAAGTAATAGAGAAATTATGATGGATTTCTTGATTTTCTCTTCGAGGAAGAATGGAGCTAGAACTGCTACGAATATGGGGGCTAAGTAATTCAACAATACTGAAGCAGCTATAGGGATTAGCTTCATTGAGGAAAATAGGAAACCCCAACCCAGGGCATTCATAAATCCATTAAAGATTAATAGCTTCCACTCTCTAGCTGCCTTAATGAATTCTCTCTTCTTAACTGCTTCAGGATTATTGATGCTGGGACTCTAGTCCTCGAAACGATATCGATAAGCTTCCATCCATGCTTCTATACTAATTCATCCCTGGTCATTGGGAAAAACAGCCTCTCTTAATACTTCCTTTAAAGAATCTAATCCATAACTACTTGTAACATGAGGGAGCTCACCCTTCTCTATGAATCTCAACTGTTAATACTTCTCTTCCATACACTTTTTAAAACACTTCTAATAATGAACCACATCTTAGACATTTAATAATTATTGAGAATACACTATAATAACCATCATCAATATCTATAAACTCGTAGTTATAATAATCAGGACATATAATGGTGTTACATTGTGGGCATACAATCTTACCATCCTCATCTGTATAGACTCTATAAACACTACTCTTAAACATCTATCCCATCTCTAAGACAAACATTCTATAATATTCTTCTTAACTCTTCTAGGTTTAGTTCTTAATGTTGCTCCGCATCTTGGACAGTTCTTAGTATTTATTAGGAATGCTTCCTCACATCTACTA
>ERZ1669248.818-NODE-818-length-13272-cov-71.571537_pt1 | contig 13272 bp, 10 predicted proteins | sample MGYA00579296_ERZ1669248 | MGnify/ENA primary metagenome ERZ1669248 (study PRJEB41166, sample SAMN08046057) | hot springs metagenome | biome: hot spring; feature: neutral hot spring; material: thermophilic sediment; isolation source: thermophilic sediment from...
TTGATCCCGAGGTAGTTGAAGAGGAATTAAAGGGATATTCTAAGATAGATAAAAAGTTGGCAGAGACCTTTGGACAAAAATTATCTGCAGATTATGTAATTTTTGGCAGTGTTACTGTAGCAGGTGAGGTAGTTAGTATCGATGCTCAGATTATGGATTTAAGAGGAGAAAAAAAGCCTGCCCAATTTTTTCAAGAAATAAAAGGGCTTTCTGAGCTCATTCCACAGCTAACTCGTTTTGCTAAGAAATCTAAGAATTATATTGAGGGGAAAGAGGAAGATTTTTATAAGGAAGATCTTTCTCTTGCTATAGCAGGGCCTTATTATATTCCTGGAAAAGCCCATCCTGAGAGAGGATATTTTGGATATATTCCCTATCCTGGTAGGCAACCTGTAGAAGAACCGCCTGTTGAAAGAGCTAAACCTAGGTTTAGTGATCCTGAGGATCCCATTTACGAAAGTGGATTATCCAAAAATCTAGTTATAGATCTTTCAGGAAATAAACCAAGAGTAGGGTTTGCTAAATCAGAGGAAGAAAAGGCAAAGGGCAATCAAACTCAAGCCCCACCCCTTTATCTCTCCTATTATCCTCCTCAACCATACTATAATTATTCCCCTCCTCCTTATTACTATTACCTTCCAAAGCGGGAACGTGAGGAAGGGCTTTTTTCCAAGATGAAAAGATGGATTTGGCCCTTTGGAGAAGATGAATCTCGTCCGGTGTATCCTCAGGCATTTTATCCACAGCCAGTTCCAGTTAATCCCCAGGCAGGCCCTCAAGCTCCTTCCCCATCGCCATCTGAGAAAATCAACCCATCTTCTAATCTATCCTCGCCTCAGGTGCAAAGTCCATCTCCACCTATTTCTTCTCAGCCAAGCATAGCTTCTCCATCCCAAGCTGTACCAATCCCCCCTTCTTCAGCCATTCCCTCAATTTCTGCCAACAATCCCTGGCGCTGGGAATAAATTTTTCATTTAAGAAACCTTAGCTATTTTCATTAAAGATCCGTGGCAACCTGGAAAGACCACACTTCTTAGATACTTATTAAGACTTTAAGGCTGGGGCTATAAAAGTAAGGAATTTGAGGATGAGCCAAAGCTTTTGCTAAGAATTAGCTTGAAATTGAAAGGAAGAGCTAACAGGTTAAATGAAAAGCACCTGCTAAGGAGATCCCTTCTGAAAGAAGTTCATTAAAGCGCTTTACAGCCTTTTCTGTGGGATAAGCCTCTAAAATAATACCCATCTCCTCAGCCTTTTCCTTCACTTTAGGATCTATCCTCATAACGCCACTTGCACCAGTTCCTACGATTAAGTATTTTGGTTTAAAAGAAAAAACCTCTTCCAAATCTTCTACCTGAAGATAGTGCCCCTCTTTCCTCCACCAATTAGCAAGAACCTTCTCTTCTTTTGAGGAAATAAGAATAATTAGATCTTTGGTATAAGTTTTTCCTTTATAAGTTAGGGTTCCAAAGGAATAGTGGGTTATCATTTTAAGCAGCTAGACTTATGACTTCTTCACGCTTCAAAGCCTCAGTCCTATAATGAGTAATAAGGGCATCTATGAATTCATCCAGGTCACCGTCAAGGACTTCGGGAAGATTATAAACAGTAAGGCCTATTCTATGATCCGTTACTCTGTTTTGAGGGAAATTATAGGTTCTAATTTTTTCACTTCTCTCTCCTGTTCCGACCTGAGCTTTTCTTTCCTTCTGGAGTTTTTCCATTTGCTCTCTTTGGGCAAGCTCATAGAGTTTGGCCCTTAAAATTTTTAGAGCTGTGGCTTTATTTTGATGTTGGCTTCTTTCATTTTGACAAGTAACCACAATCCCTGTGGGAAGGTGGGTGATACGCACAGCACTTTCAGTTTTATTTACATGTTGTCCACCATGCCCACTTGCTCTCATAGTTTCAATTTTTAAATCTTCAGGCCTAATTTCAACTTCAACTTCATCAACCTCTGGCAATACGGCAACAGTAGCTGTGGAGGTATGAATTCTACCTCCAGACTCGGTCACAGGCACTCTTTGAACCCTATGGACTCCACTTTCAAATTTTAGTCTGCTGTAAGCCCCTTTTCCATCAATTCTTGCAATAACCTCTTTAAAACCGCCAAGCCCAGTTTCATTGGCATCAAGGATTTCAAATTTCCATCCCTTTCTTTCTGCATACCGTTGATACATTCTAAGAAGCTCTGCGGCAAAAAGGGCAGCCTCTTCCCCTCCAGCCCCAGCCCTTATTTCTAAAATGACACTCTTTTCATCATTAGGATCTTTTGGAAGAAGCATTAAAGGAAGTATTTTTTCTAGATCTTCAACTTTGTTCTCAAGAAGCTTTATTTCCTCTTTAGCCAAAGCCCGCAAATCTTCATCCTTTTCTTCTTCAAGAAGTTTTTTATTTTCTTCTATTTCTTTGAGGGCTTTTTTGTATTCCTGAAAAGTTTTAACTATTTCTTCAAGGGAAGAAAGTTCTTTAGCGAGTTTAGCATAAATATCTGGATCAGACATAATTTGAGGATCTGAGAGTTTATTAGAGAGCTCTTCAAAACGCTCTTCAAGAGCCTGAAGTTTTGTTAAATAAAAATTTGAAAGTCCCATATTTTCTTAGGATTTCTCTTGGTTACTCTTCTTCTTATAAAAATCGGCATATTTTTTCATAAATTTTTCTATCTTTCCTTCAGTATCAACAAAACGCGCCTCTCCGGTAAAAAAGGGATGACAATTAGAGCAAACCTCAACTCTTAACTCCTTTTTGGTGGCACCAACCCTGATCTCATTCCCACAGGCACATCTGATTATGGCATCTTCATAATAAGGAGGATGAATATCCTTTTTCATAATGAACCCTCTCCTCTAAAATTTTTCCTTTAAAATAACCCTCTTTTTTAGAAATTCAAGTCAGTGGATCTCTTTGTGGTTTCAAATTTAAAAGGTCACTTTTCTAGTTACATTTTGCAGGGGCCTCTATCTGTGAATCTACTTTCTTATCTTTTTTAGGGAGGGTGATTACGGATCCTTTTTTTATTTAGAGATTTTCTAAACAAATTATTATAAATATATCTGCCATTTCAAAAAGGCATAAGGGGCGCGATATTCTTCTAATTATAACACTCAACGTATCTTTTGGTTGACAATTTTTCTTGACAAAAAAATAATAAACTTTTAGATTTAAAAGTTAAGTAATTACTAACATAAAATAAGGGATGGAAAAGATGAGTAAAAGGCAGATAGGGGTTTACATCCTTGTAGTTCTGATTCTCATTTTTCTCTCTCTTTTTGGTTATTTTATTTGGAAGAGATATCATTTTGCTGTGACTGATGCAGTTTTTGTTCAGGCAGATAGAATAGTGTACGTAAGTTTTCCAAAGATCAATGGTAAACTGGTCAAATTATATAAAAAGGAGGGGGATCAAGTAAAAGAAGGGGAGCTTATTGCGGAAATAGAGCCTTTCGATTATGAAAAAAAAGTATTACAGCTTGAAGAGGCAGTAAAAGAGATTTCCTCTCAAAGGGCATCGCTTTTAGATTCAAAGATAAAACTTGAAAAAGAGATATCTCTTAAGGTTGATCAGATTGAGAAGCAACTTGAGTCTCTTCAGGCAAAGAAAAAGGCCCAACTTGAAAGGATTGAGGCTTTAAAGGCCAGGCTTAATTTTGTTAGAAAGGATAGACTCAGACTTGAAAATCTATATAAAGAAGGGCTTATTTCTGAGCAAAGTCTTGAGGCTAAGGAAACAGAAGAAAAAGAATTAGCTCATCAACTCTCTGCAGAAAGGGAGGTTTTAAATTCTATTGAAAGAGAAATTAAAGCCCTAGAGAAAAGTCGCTCAATAGTGGAAAATGAAAAATTTGCTGTCAAAAGCTTAGCTTCCCAAATAAAGGCTTTAGAACATAAGGAAAAGGGGCTCTTGAATCAGAGAGAAGAGGCAGAACTTTATTATAGTTATACCAAGCTTAAGAGTCCAATTTCAGGGTTAATCGCTAAAAAGTTTCACTCAGAGGGAGATGTAATTACCCCAGGAGAGCCTATTTATGCTCTTGTTGATCCTCAGACCTTTTATATCCTTGTTCTCCTTGAAGAGACCAAACTTAAGGGAATCAAAAAAGGAGCCTATACTAAAATAACCCTTGATGCTTATCCAGGGAAGGTTTGGGAAGGAGAGGTAGAGGAAATACTACCTGCCTCAGCAGCCACCTTTGCCCTTGTTCCTCGAGATATCTCTGCTGGGGAATTTACCAAACTTGCCCAACGAATCCCAATCAAAGTAAAAATCACCAAGGGAGACAGAAATATTTTAAGAGTGGGACTTAGCGGAGAGGTTGAAATAAAAAGATATCGTTAAGAGCCATGGATTTTGATCTCTTTCATCAAACACTTTCGAAGGTTGAGAGAGTTTTAATTACTATCATAGTAATGGTAGGTTTTTTTATGGCCATCCTTGATACCACTATTGTGGATATTGTGGTTCCTAAAATGATGGGGCCTTTATCAACGGATCTTTACGGAATTCAATGGGTTATAACTAGTTATATGATGGCAGCTGCTACAGGTCTTCTTTTTACAGAAAACTTTGCAAGATACATAGGGTATCCCTATACTTTTATAACAGGCCTTGGAATTTTTACCTTTTCAAGTTTTTTCTGTGGAACAGCCCAAAATCTTCCTCAAATGATTTTTTTTAGAGTTTTGCAGGGAATAGGTGAGGCCTTTATTGCTGCTTCAGCTCAAACTATTCTCATTGCCTCTTATCCCCCTGAAAAGAGAGGCCTTGCTATGGGAATTTTTGGCCTTGGGGTAAGTTTTGCTCCTGCTTTAGGGCCAACCCTTGGTGGATTTATCACAGAGCATTTGAGCTGGCGGTGGGTTTTCTTCGTTAATATCCCTGTAGGTATTTTTAATTTCATAGCTGCCCTTCTTTATTTACCCAAGGAACTCGGAAGATCAAAGGTTTTTCAATTCAATTACCTAAGTTATCTTTTCATTGCAGTAGCCACAATCTCCCTCCTGGTTATGCTTTCCAAGGGTCAACAACTTGGCTGGTTTCAATCAGACCTAATTTTAACCCTTCTTTTTGTGAGTCTTATAGGCTTTGCCCTCTATTTCTTAAGTGAACTTCTTTCAAAAAAGCCTTTACTCAACCTTGCTATTTATAAAATACCTGAGTTTGGTTTTCCTATGGGAATGCATTTTTTTACCCTCGGATTTGGGATGTATCAAATTTTTTATCTTTTACCTCTCTATTATGAAAATTTGAAGGGGCTTACCACTTTTCAGGCAGGAGTTCACATTCTTGTTTTTGCATGCTTTATAGGAACCTTTAGTGTAATTTCAGGCTATCTTTCTGATCGTCTGGCTCCAGGCCGTATCCTAATGGTAAGTTCCCTTTTATTCATTTTTACAAGTTTTTATCTTATTCCCCAGCTTAACTACTATACCCCAGCTTGGAAGGCCGCTCTTCTTTGCATCCCCCTTGGAATCTCTATGGGAACTTTCTTTGCACCCTTAACAGCAATTTCTTTAAAGAAACTTGGACCGTTAACAGGACTAGGAGTAGTTCTTATGCACTACCAAAGATTTGTGGGAGGATCCTTTGGAACTGCCCTTGCAACAAATCATCTAGAGTATTATACCAATAAAAATTTTTTAAGAATCAATGAGCTACAAAATTATGAAGTGGTTAAAAGCTTTTTACAGGAGAAGTTATTTTTAGCAAATAAGTTTTTTCCAACTGAACTTGCAGAAAAAAAAGTTCAAGCTCTTCTTTACAAAGCCCAATACATTCAGGCCTTAAGTTGGGGTTTTCAAAACACCTTTAAAGCCGTTGCCTTATGGGGAATACTTGGTTTCCTCTTTCTTTTGGCACTTTTTCTCTATAGATCAAGAGGTTTTATTAAACTTAAAGTTCTGCTAAGAAAATTTAGATAAGTTCAGGATACCTAAGAAAATAATTATAAAGGCTTTTAATAAAAAATTAATTAAATTCTCCTTTTAAAGGGAGAGACTTGCTTTTTTAAGAAATCAATGAGCCCCTTTTAAAAATTTATAGGCATGTTCATAAATTTTTATAGCGCAGTATTCACCACACATAGAACAAGCTTTACTTCTTGAGATACCTCCTTCCAAGCGGTATTTTCTTGCTTTTTCTGGATCGAGGGAGAGTTCAATTTGGCGTTCCCAATCAAGTTGGGCTCTTGCTTTTGCCATCTCAAGATCCCATTCCCAAGCTCCTTTAACACCCTTCACAAGATCTGCCACATGAGCAGCAATTTTTGAGGCAATGAGCCCCTCTTTTACATCCTCAAGAGTGGGAAGCCTTAAGTGTTCAGCTGGGGTTAGATAGCAGAGAAAATCAGCTCCAGCACTGGCTGCAATGGCTCCACCAATGGCACCTACTATATGATCATAACCAGGAGCTATATCGGTGGGTAGAGGCCCAAGCACATAAAAAGGGGCATTATAGCAAAGCTTTTTCTGAAGCTTCACATTAGCCTCAATCTGATCAAGGGGAACATGTCCTGGCCCTTCAATCATAACCTGAACTCCTCTTTCCCAAGCCCTAAGAGTTAACTCTCCAAGAATAATCAATTCTTGGATTTGAGGCCCATCGGTAGCATCTGCAATACAGCCAGGTCTTATTCCATCACCAAGAGAAAGGGTCACATCGTAAGCCTCAGCTATATCAAGGAGTTCATCAAAGTGTTCATAAAGGGGATTTTCTTTGTTATTATAAACCATCCATTCAACTATAAAGGATCCACCTCTTGATACTACTCCAAGAATTCTCTCTTTATTTTTGAGCCTTTCCAAAGTGTGCTTAGTTATTCCACAATGAACCGTCATAAAGTCAACGCCATCTTCAGCATGGCGCTGAATAACTTCAAAGATTTCAGAGACAGTCATCTCAACGATAGATTTTTTATGTTTTTCTACAGCCTCAAGGGCAGCCTGATATATTGGCACTGTTCCAAGGGGAACAGGACAGGCTTCTCGAATGGCCTTTCTTATCTCATCAAGAGGACCACCTGTTGAGAGATCCATCACTGTATCTGTCCCATACCTAAGGGCTATCTCAAGTTTTTTTAGTTCTTCTTCAAGAAGGGGACGGTCCTTGGATGTTCCAATATTCACATTTACTTTGGTTTTTAAGCCCTTACCAATAGCACATAGCTTAGCTACGAATGATTTTTTGTTCTTACAAATTACAATCTCACCTTTGGCTAACCCCTCCCTTATATATTCAGGAGGAACACCTTCCTTTTCAGCACAAATCCTCATCTCCTCTGTAATTATACCCTTTTCTGCTAGCTTCTTTAAAGTATCAGCCATCTCAAATCACTCCTAACTTTAATAATTTTAATTTTAAATTTAAAATTAATCTGTCATATTTTAGATGATAAGCCTATGGGAAAAAAGGCACAATTTAGTATAATGAGAAAGTCATGTTTAAAGAATATTTACTTTCCCTGATTTTGGCCTTTCTTCTTGCTCTTCCCATTACTTATCTTTTTGTAAGGCTTAAATTGCCACCTCTTACAGGGTTTCTATTAGCAGGACTTCTGGCAGGTCCTTCTGGTTTTTCTTTGGTAAAGGATCTTAATTTAATAAGGGACCTTGCTGAACTTGGGGTCATTTTTCTTATGTTTCTTCTGGGAATTGAGTTTTCAATAAAGAAGCTTCTTAGCTATAGGAAAGAGGTCCTTCTTGGGGGTTTTTTGCAGGTGGTGATGACTACCCTTTTCATAGGGGTAGTTGCTTCTCATTTTCTTTCGGTGTCCTTTGCTCAAGCCCTCTTCTATGGAGTCCTTGTTGCCTTTAGCAGTACAGCCGTAGTTCTTAAACTTCTTATGGAAAGAGGGGAATTAAATAGTCCCTATGGAAGATATATTTTTGGGATTCTTATTTTTCAGGATTTATCTGTAATTCTAGTTATGCTAATGCTTCCTCTTCTTTCGGGGAAGGAAATATCTCTTCAATACCTCCTTTTTACGCTTATTAAATCATTTTTAATTTTAGCAGGAATCTTTTTGATAGGTTTCAAAGGAATACCTCTTTTTCTTGATTTAATTATGAAAACGAGAAATAGAGAAATTTTTTTAATTAGTATTTTTATTATATCCTTGGGAACGGCCTACCTTGGACATGAACTTGGACTTTCAATGGCTTTAGGAGCTTTCCTTGCAGGGCTAATTATCTCTGAATCTGACTATGCCTATCAAATAATGGCAGAAATAAAACCTTTAAAAGAATTATTCATGGCACTTTTTTTTATTTCTGTGGGGATGCTACTTCACCCAAGACTCCTTTTTGAAAATCCCTTTCTTACCCTATCCATCTTTGCAATCATTTTTGTTGCCAAAGTTTTGATAGCCTTTGGAGTTGTTTTACTTTTAAGTAAAAGCCCAAGGATTTCTCTCCTCTCAGCCCTTTATTTGTTTCAAATAGGAGAATTCTCCTTCGTGCTTGCCCTTGAGGGCGCTAAACGTAATCTTTTTTCTTCGGCAAATTTTTATCAAATATTTATAGGGACTTCAATTTTAACCCTGGTAGCTACACCCTTTGTTGTCTCCGGAGTGCAGCGCTTTTCTGATGGTATATTGAGGCTTTTTTCTCCCAAAAGAATAAGCCTTCTAAAAAGGAGGAGAGAAAAAAGAGAAGAGCGCTTTGTCGAACATACCGTGGTTGTGGGTTATGGAATATGTGGAAAAAATGTGGTTTATGGTTTAAAACTTCTCAAGATTCCTTATGTGATACTCGAACTTAATCCCTATACAGTTAAAAAATATAAAAGAAAAGGAGAACCAATTTATTTTGCCGATGCAACTAATCCAGAGATTTTAAAAAAGTTTGGCATAGAGAGGGCAAAAGCCCTCGTTATAACTATAAATGATACCCTTGCTGCAAGAAAAATCATTCAAATTGCAAGAGCACTTAATCCTGAACTTTATGTTATTACAAGAACCCAATTTATAGCTGAGATTGAGGAATTGTTAGAGCTTGGAGCTGATGAAGTAGTTCCTGAAGAATTTGAGGCCTCTATTGAGCTTTTTACCAAAGTTCTTAAATACTATCGAGTTCCTAAAAATCTTATCTTAGAGCTTGTTGAAGAAGTAAGAAGCGGACATTATCAGGTTCTTAGAAAAGAGGATCAGAGTTTAATTAAAGAGGGTATCTCCTCTGACTGGTTGAAGGCTTTAAATTTTGAAACCTATTTTATTAAAAAAGGAAGTCTCCTTAAAGGGCTAAGTATTAAAAGACTTGATTTAAGAGCTAAAACAGGAGTTACGATTCTGGCTATAAAGAGAGGAGAAGACCTTATTATAAATCCCTCTCCTGATTTTATTTTAGAGGAAGAAGATCTTTTGGTTTTAATAGGTGATAAGAAAAATTTAAGAAAGGCTTTTGAATATTTGGAAGAGCCTCTTGAGGCCCTCTACTGACTAATAAAATTTTTCCTTCTTAAATTATCTTTAAGCTGTAAACCTTTAAAATCAGAAGTTAAAATTCATTACCTTTTGATCCTATTATTGATAGGTTCATTAATAGGAGTTCTAATAAATTTTGTGCAGAGTTTTTTAGAATGAATTAAGGAGGTATAGCCGGAAAAGAGGCAAAAGCTTAAAGAACTCTTTAATAATAGTGATCTCTAAAATGACTATTTTTGAGGTATATCCTGATTTAAAGGAAAAGAGATGGGAGAAGAAAGGCTAAAAGCTTGTGGAAAAATTTTTCAATAGTTTTAATATATTATATTAAACACTCTCTTAAGGGGGTTAGCTATGAAAAGGTTAATTAGTTTTGCTATTTCTTCTATCTTATTCCTTTCTCCAGGAATTTTATACAGTAGTAAAAAAGAGGGAGTTAAAGAGTTTAAAGGAGCTGGAATTGGGAAAGAAGTTAGTGGAGAGGCTAAAACCCTAAAAGGTGAAAAGGGTAAAAAAGATTTTGGAAAAGAGGTGAGTGAGGAAGCCAAAGAAAAGAAAAGAATTGAAGAACATAAAGAAGAGATGAAAGAAAAACAGGAAACCAAAAAGAACAAAAAGGCTCATTAATTTTATAAAGATTTATTAATTTTGAGAAGAAAGATCTTAGAGTAATTCTAAGAATCTAAGATTATTATATCAGTTGCTGGTTATTTAAAGAAAGATAGAAAATTTTGGTCTTGCATAGTTGAGTAAATAAATCTATTGTTTTTGTGGAGAGTAATGTAGTTATCCTATCAAAAAGGCCTCTAAAAATATAAGCCTATTCTAAAACTTTAAGACTAAAATTCTGCCAAAGTTTTGGAGGTATTTCTTTTCCAGGGTGATGAAAGATTTTGAGGTGAAGGCCACTTTATTAGAGGGTGAAGGTTTTAGCGTAGGGAAAGTTTTTTTCTAAAGAGGATGAGTTAGAGAAATTCGTTGCTGATCTTGGGGTTATTTTTGTGAGAGTTATTTTAGATGAGGTTAAAAGGAGGCTAAAAAACAATTTAAAGCTTTTATTTAAAGAAGAGCCTTTCTTTATTTTCAATAGAGGGCTTAACCAGGCAACTTCATAAAAAGTTCCTAAAGTTTCTATCTAAGATATGGCAGAATAAACCTTTTAGAATTCCTTGAGCAGGCCTCTATCTTAAGAGGTGATTTTTTTCTTAAAAATCTTGACTTTTTTATAAACAAGGAAAAATTTTAAAATATGCTCAAAGAATTTTCTCAAGGAGTAAATCAGAATCTATCCAAAAGAAGTTCTCCTCAAGTCCTTACTAAAAAGGATCTTCTTTCCAAACTCTCTATACTTGCTATTTCTGCAAGATACGACAATTCTTGTAGTAGTTCTGGAGCAAGAAGAGAGAGCCATCCTTATGGTTTAGGTAATACCCATCTAAGTGGAATTTGTCATACCTGGAGTGCAGATGGAAGGTGTATCTCTCTTTTAAAGATTCTTATGACTAATATATGTATCAATGATTGTAAATATTGTGTAAACAGAATAAAAAATGATGTTCCAAGAGCCATTCTTACTCCTGAGGAAATTGCCTATTTAACAGTAGAATTTTACAGAAGAAACTACATTGAGGGGCTTTTTTTGAGTTCAGGAATAATAAAGGACCCTGATTATACTATGGAGCTTATGTTAAGGGCGGTAAAGCTTTTGCGTAAGAAATATTACTTTAATGGCTATATCCATTTAAAACTGATTCCTGGGGCCTCAAGGGAGCTTGTAGCTGAAGCTTTTTTATTGGCAGATAGAGTTAGTTCCAATCTTGAGATTGCTAAGGAAGAAAATTTAAAACGCCTTGCTCCTCAAAAATCTTTTAGCCTTCTTTATACTCCTTTAAGGATTGTAAGGGAACTATATAAAGAGAAAAATTTAAAAACCCCAGCTTCTACTCAACTTATCGTAGGCGCAACCCCTGAGACCGATAAGGATATCCTCTCTCTGGCTAAAGAGCTTTATCAGAAAAAACTGGTAAGAAGGGTATATTATTCAGCCTATATTCCGGTGAATGAAGATAAGGATTTACCTGCTATAAATGAGCCTCCTTTTTTAAGAGAGCATCGTCTCTATCAGGCAGATTGGCTTTTAAGATTCTATGGCTTTTCCTTAGAGGAACTCTTTGCAGAGGAAGAATTCCTTTCTTTGGAAATGGACCCTAAATTGGCTTGGTCCTTAAGAAATCTCCATTTTTTCCCCATTGAGTTAACTAAAGCAGACTATTGGGAATTAGTTAGAGTTCCAGGAATTGGCCCTGTCTCTGCTAAAAAGATTATTCGAGCAAGAAAAGAAGGCCCTTTAACCGAAGAATCCTTGAAAAAATTAGGTATCCCTCTTAAAAGAGCTAAATACTTTATTACTCTTAGAGGAAAACCACTTTTTAAAACTACTAAATTCTCCGAAAAGATTATCAAAAATCAACTTGTAGAAACACAGTTAAATCTTTTTAAAGAATTGAGTGTCTATGCAGATTGTTCTTTATGACGGAACTCCGTTTTCTTTTTTGACCCTTCTTTATGAATATGTCCTTGAAAAAAGAGAAGAGCCCATACCAAAGATTTATAATCTTCTACTTAGAAAGGAAAGGGCTGGCCTTTTTACCAAAGAAATATTTCCCGATTATAATAAAGCTCTAAAACTAAAGGAAATACTTAGAGCTCATTTAGGGGAGCCCTTTTTGAAGAGACTTTACCATTTTTATCTCTGTGATAGCGCCTTTCTGGAAGAAACCCTCATAAAGGGGTTAAGGAGAGCTTTAGAGAATCCTGAGATTGTGTCCCACATCACCGATGAAGACTTTGGTAAACTTGCAAGAGCTGAAAAAGAACTTTTTCGTGAAAGACACCGATGGCTTGGTATGTTAAGATTTATAGAGGTTACTAAAGGAATTCTACTTGCTGTCTATGAACCTAAGTTTAATACTACTCCTCTGCTTACCTCTCATTTTATGAAGAGATTTCCCCAAGAAAGATTTGTTATCTTTGATAGTCTTAGAAAGATCCTCTTTAGTTATAGAGTCTTTAATGAAAAAGAAATCTTTTTGGGGAGGGTTGAAAACTTTGAGTTTGAGTTAGCAGAAAAGGATGCATTCATAGAGCTTTTTAAAACTTATTTTGACAATATTTCTATTCCCGAGAGGAAAAGTCTCAAGAGACAGAGGCAAAGAGTGCCTTTGAAGATAAGAAAATTTTTAGTGGAATTTTGGTAATAATTTGCAAATCAAAGCTTAATATTTAGAATTTTTTAAGGATTCTTGGTGGAGATCTCTAACCATCTATGATGCGATTTTAGTTGAAGGTATTTTTTATCTCTTTAATAACAAAGGCCAATTTCTCTATTTTAGCTGTCTCGATAGGAAAGTCTCTTTTCAAGGTTAATTGTGTCTGAAAATAGCCTTAAGATAATAAATTTCTTAGGATTTTATACTTTGCAAGTTTTGATTTGCACCTAAAATTTAAATTTTTAAAATCTTTTGAGAAAAATTTCCTATGGCCCTTTAGCTGAGGAAAGACCTTTTGCCACTCTTTAAAAGTTTCTTAAAAAAGATAACACTTTGTTTCTTTGTGATTTATAGGTTCTTTTATGTGTAATAGCAGTGATTTTTAAGATTTACTCCTACACAGCCTCACCGATTCATATTATCTTCAATAAAGATGCCCTTTCCAAAGGTATTGCACAGTATCCTTGAGGTTAAAAATTCTCCTTTGTCCCCTTCTAAGAATTAAACTTATCTTTTAGAAAAAACACTATTCTTTTTCAGCCCAAACTACATAAAGGGGATCTGATTGAAAGACTACTCCATAC
>ERZ1669248.819-NODE-819-length-13243-cov-7.886715_pt1 | contig 13243 bp, 13 predicted proteins | sample MGYA00579296_ERZ1669248 | MGnify/ENA primary metagenome ERZ1669248 (study PRJEB41166, sample SAMN08046057) | hot springs metagenome | biome: hot spring; feature: neutral hot spring; material: thermophilic sediment; isolation source: thermophilic sediment from...
TACGATATCATGCCTAGTCTCGTGGGCTCGGAGATGTGTATAAGAGACAGCTGCAGTGGATTTACTCGTAAAGCAATTAAAATACTTAACTGTGTGACTAAAAAGCTTATAAACCTTTAACTAGGCCAGCAGTCCTAGGTGGTGAGAGCTCCATCTATTCGGGCTTATATCCTTCATTTGAGGGAGGTTAAGGACTTAAAGCCTCAAAAAGGCAGGGCTTTCCAATCGTAAAATTTATGTTCTCGGTAGGATAATATATAATGCCCCGCCACCACACATCGCTTGACCATCCCGAGGGGGTATGCGGATGATGGGTGATTAGCCTGGCGGGGTACAACTCACGCTATTACTACTCAATTACTATATTACTATTGTGGGAACTTATTAACTCCGATAAAATCATATCCTTGGTGACTCTATGCTTAAATTGGAGGGGATAATACCCCCCATCCCTACGCCTTTTACTTCTGAAGGCGAATTTAACGACGACTTATTTAGGGGATTAATTAGGTGGTACCTTGATTTAGGAGTTCACGGAATAGCCATCTGTGGAAGTACTGGAGAGGGCTATACAATATTACCTGATGAGTACCTCAGGATATGTGAGGTAGCCGTTAATACGGTTAAAGGTAGGGTACCGGTAATAGCTGGTATTATAGTTAATTCATTTAAGCAGGCATTAATATACGGTAGGATAGCTAGGAATGCGGGCGCTGACGCATTAATGGTTACTCCCCCTCACTACATATTTACGCCATGTGATGAGGGACTCTATCAGTACTTCAGGAGGCTGGCCGAGGAACTTGAAATTCCGTTAATGATATATAATGTCATACCTCACATTCCAGTACCCCTTAAGGTGATCGTTAGGTTAGTTAACGACGTTAAGTACTTGGTGGGTATTAAGCAGAGCAGGGGCGATATTAGCGGGCTTGCTGACCTAGTCAGAGCCGTCGGTGATAAGATATCAGTTATGTCGGCTATAGATGATCTATTATATCCCTCATTCGTATTAGGTGCTAAGGGATCCATAGCCGCAATATGTACCGTAGCTCCCGACCTATGCATTAAGTTATACGAATTAGTCCGTAGGGGCGAGTACGTTGAAGCACTTAAGATCCATAATAAGTTACTACCCATATGGAGGGTTGTAGGTCAGCAGGACATGCCATCCAGGGTTAAAGCAGCGCTCGAATTAAGAGGTATTCCAGCAGGGTATCCAAGACTGCCATTACTTCCTGTGACCAGCAGCGTTAGGGAGGAAATAAGTAATGTACTTAAGGACGTGGAACTGCTTAGGTAGATTCCAGGCATCTGATATTTAATCTATATCGATGCCCTACGACGTAGTAATTCCACTACCTACGAGTAAGGGTATCTACGTACTGATATTAGATGTGCTTAAGCATATCGAAGTTAACTTAAGGTCGCGTAGGATCAGCCTTGAGCCAGGGATATACTGCTACGTAGGCTCAGCACTAGGTCCAGGGGGTCTTCACGCTAGAGTTAAACACCATCTAAATAAGGATAAGGGAAGGCTTTGGTGGCATATAGATTACTTGACCTCCATTAATGACGTAGTGATAACTTACGTCGTGTACGCAGTAATCGAGGCTAACTTAGAGGAGTTAGTAGCTTTAAATTTTATGAAGTCAAATTGCTGGCTACCTGCCGCTAAGGGCTTTGGATCAAGCGATAGGAGGAGCTATACGCATTTATTTAAGTGCCTATGTGGGAGGGAGGTGTGCTTAAATGAGGCGTGTGAAGTGGTTAATACCTCCGTTGGTGGATGTAATATCGTGGGGTTAAATCCTATCCATCAATAACTTTAGGGCGTTAACTAATGCGTGACTTAATGACTCGGCCGTTAATCCAGCTACCTCCTTAACTTCCTTAAATACCTTATTAACCACCGCCTCAGAGCTCTTTAGGGCCTTGTTGACGTCCAACCCCTTAACTAGGTCCTTGATCCTCATTAAGGCCTCAGGCGGATTTATGAAGAAATCCCCGGATACCATTAGGGCGTTTATCTTCCTGTCCATGACCTCAATAATCATCTTAACCGATTTCTCGGCCCTAAACTCGTAGTAAAGAAGATAATGGCCTTCACGTACCTTAACGAACCGTGACTGAGGATCATACCTAAAGGCTGTTGTAGATTTAGCGATAAACTTGAACGCTTTCGTTCACATACGAATGCTTGATGGTGAGAGGAGAATCTGTGTAAACGCATCTCTGTGATCCGCCATGCGGTGGGAGATGGATCCTCAGTTGGGAGCACCATGGCGTTGGGCTCGATGGGATCCCATGAAGTGCGGGCGAGGCTAGTGATCCCGTACCGAGGATCAACTCCGCTCAAGGAATTAAAAATGACTAAAACAAATTAGAGGTACCGTGAGAGGAGAAGTGCTATATCCTCCCTACCATATGAGACCACGTATAGCCGCTCCTTACAACTGAAAGCCCTGCCCTCCAGGACGGGGAGGAGGTCAGCTCCTCTAATTCCTCATCACTTAAGACGTCTTCTTTAAACTCAACGCCGAGCTCTGCCTTAAAGCAATTTACCAACCTATCGATGACTTCCTCTCTAGGCGGGATGTGATTCAACTCCTTTTTAAGTGATGTGATCCGCTCAGCCATCGATTTAACTAGATGAGCCCTTAATTTATCGTCAGGCACTCTAAGAATCCTGGAGGCGGTTTCGTAGTCGAAGTCAAGTATAACGTTACCTACTAATACCTATGGAGTTATGGAGTAAAGCAGCCCCATCGCCCGATGCCTTCCTACCGTTAATTACTACATCATTAACTGGCTTATACATGGCATTAAGACCGTAACTCCTATAGAAGCATACGACTGGCTTAAGCAGTTCCTTAAAGAATTCATTAAGGCCAACCTTAGCTAATCTATGATCCCTAGGTACTACTACGTGGTAGAATTGCTGATTGGGTCTAAGTAAACGGCACCACCGCCTACCTGCCTTCTAACTATTGAGATCCCCTTAGATCTACAGAAATCCATAATCAACCTCAACATCAGGTAATCGATGAACACTAACACATACGTAGGGCTCAGACGGATACACCAAAATGAGGGTAGGCGGTCGCTTACCAGTACCCACGTACTTGGCGACAGCTTCATAAACCATCTGAATGAAATAACCGTCCCCCTAAGTTAATTAACCTTCAGACCTCCAACACGGCACCACACATGAATTCGTGTTGATAATTAAAAATAACTACCTAAGCGTAATGCATCAAAGCGTTTAGATTTAAACTTAAAATTACTTGCCGCATTTAGACGGCTTCTTCTTTTCCTCCTTCTTCTCCTCCTTAACTTCCTTACCCTTACTCATAAGTACATCCCAGGAGTTATTCCGTAGGACAGCTTAATAATTCTTTGGATAATGGGTGTCTATGGTTTACGTAGAACTTAAGTAGTACTTACCTTAAATAACTTAGTGCATATATTACATTTAGCTACATCTACCTCTGGATCTACGTCTCTATGATACCCACATAAGTACTTCCTAGACATCATGTACAGCGTTATCTTGGATATTTCCTCGTAAATTAAGTATTTATCTGGCTGCGTCTTAGCTATACTATCTGCTAATCTAGTTATGTACTCCATAACATCGGTGAACTTGCTTATGTCAATTAGGTGACCTCTCTCACCCTTAACGTACCTAGTTACAGATGAGGGTGATAGGTCAAGTAGCTTAGCGACCTCCTTCTTAGGTATTTTCCTACTATACAGTTCTACGGCTAATGACCTCTTTATTGATGGTAGTAAGTACCTGCATATTATCTCGAACGCGCTCTTCATTTATAGAACCATCACTTTCCTCTTAATTTCCTCAGGATTATTAACTACATTAGTTAGATCTTCAACGACCTCCGCAACGCCTAGCACATTACCTTTATCGTCCTTAACGGGAACTATTAATACCCTAATTATCCTGTCGCCCATCCTGGTCCAGAACTCCCTATAGGGGGCTCTACTCTCCTTAACCTCCTTAGCGATGTTTTTAACCATGGCTTCAAGCCTCGGCGGGTGGCAGTACTCTAGCCTCCTGCCTACAATCGTTTTAGTCCTAGCGAAGCCCTTATGTAGGAAGCTGACTGAGTAGAATTTAACTCTATCATCTAAGTTAGCGTAAGTTACCTCAACCGGTAAGGACCTAAATAACGCTTTAAACTCCTCAACACTTAAGAAGCCCGTACCTACGTCTAAGTCACCTCCCCCTCTAATTTGATACGTATCTAATTGGATTCCCCTCGAAATGACGTCCTTAAACTCCTTGGGTAGTTTCTCCAATTGCTCATTAGTCATGATCGGAATTAGCTCATATGGCATTACGGGTTTATCCTTAGCCACCCACTTACCCTCCGTACTCACCAACCAACCTAAATCGCTTGCAATCTCATATATAGCCGCCCACTCACCCTCAGTTAGTAATGCCCATAATGCTGGGTATAGTATCTTATTCTCCCGGAACACTACCTCACTAACCTCCCTAGCTAACTCAACAGCCTTATTAGCTAATTCCCTAGTCAGTAGTTCATTACTTAGGTCCTCACAAACCTTCCCCAATAAGTTGCTTAACTCCCTGATCTTAAGAATGACTTGATCCTCCCTAGCCCAGAGAACCCTTGGGACAGCTACGATACCACGCTTCTCAAGGTATGGGAAGACGGCCATCTGTAACTTCCTGTAATGCAACCTAATCTTCCTTAATTCCTGAAGAACTGACTCAATATTACTTAAATATTTCGCGACCTCATTCGATTCCCGCGCCTTAAGTAACGAGGAAGCATATAACGACAGTACTTCAGACTGCTTTAGTATATACTCATTCTCCCTCATAAATAGATATAATGGATGCCCTACGGGGACCTCATTAAGTTCCCTAGGTTGTAGGTAATCCCTGAATAACGCTACGTGTAAGTCACATAATTTAAGTATCTCATCGACAGATATCCCCTCCTTAACTAGTTCCTGCTCAATCAATGGTATTTCAATAGGTGATACCTGACCTAATATCTCACCGTAATTCCTCTTTAAATCCTCAATACCTACCCCTTGATGAATAGCCTTAAGTGCCTTCTTTACGGCTTCGATTTTATTTCTTAGTTCATTATTTGACATATGTCACACCAAATAACTAAAGTACTAGGGGATATTTAAATTTATATCATAAAGGCATTATCAAGGCATCTTTAAGTTAATATGAGTGAAACGCAGTTAATGACATACGGACCTTAGAAGAATGTTTTAAATTTCTCCACGACTTCATCGGCTTTTGATGTTATAGCGTTGTAGTTAATGCCTAGGATATCCCTTAACGACTTACTTAAATACCTTCTATCAGCGAGGACTATGAATGCTTTATCGTTCTCGGATCTGACCGCTCGACCAATGGCCTGCATGGTCTTAATGCATGCCTGCATATCTAAGGCTATCCTCCTAGCTAGGTCCTCGCCTACGTATTTAGCTAATCCTCCCTTGAAGTCCGCAAGGTAGTCGTCTGGTTGAGGGTAGGGTACACCGCACATGATTATAGCCCTCACTAACGATTTACCGTCCTTCGACCTAAATTCAACGCCCTCAACTAGCTTACCACCAGCTACTGCATTAATCAACAACTTACTATTACGTAGCACTAGGTTAAGTACGTCACTTAGCTTAGTCCTCGAATCCTCATTAAGGACCGCGTTCACATCATCTAGGTAGGTAGCAACTTCATTAAGTACCTCATAGCTTGGGTAGACGGCTAATGTTACCCCATCATTAACCTCATAGATGCTCTTAACCAGCTTAGCATAGTCCATGAACATCCTCTCAGACCTCCTTAAGTAGCTCGTAGTTAAGGCGGTATAAACTAAGTAATATACGTTCTCCTCAGGGAAGATAGGCCCGTAGGATTTATGTACATCCAAGTACTTGACGTCGCTCCTTACTATTAACTCCACCAACTCCTTATTAGGCAGCGATCCAGACATCATCAGCACGCCCTTAGCGATCCTTAACCTCTCCATAACTGCTTCATAGCTTATCGGCAACGCATGTACTTCCTTATCCTCGCGTAGTATGCCGTAAGCATTTACGTACTCTTTATTAAGTACATATAAGAACTTGACTAACCTGCTTAAAGGCGATGTGGTCCTCATCAAGTTCTCAGGCCTATTCATTAAGTCATTTAAGATCCTTAGCTTAAGCTCCAGCAGTATATCCGATAGCCTCCCCTCAATTACCTCGCAGACTATTAACTCCTTCCCAATACGTTTAAACCTATCGCTACTTACCCCATTAATAACCTTAATTAAGTTCCTTAAGTAATCAGCTACGTCATGATAACCTAGGGCATTAACTACCTCATATGCTAATGAAGCTGTCTTTAAGTCTATGGAGGCCGAGATAGCCGTCTGAGGGTTGAGGAGGTTATGTGCTTCATCTATGATTATATAGAAGTCTTCAAGGCCTAGGTCAGCGAAGGCCGTTGAGTATACGTCCTCCCTGAAGAGGTACGGATACGTCGCGATGATAAAGTCGACATCATCAGCTAGGCTGGTTAGGGCGTAGAAGGGGCATATAGATAGCTTAATGACTAATTGCCTGGCTATTTCATGGGGGTCTATGGAATCCAACTCCATTAATAGCTTTAGTACGTACTTCCTACTATACCTACTTAAATTCGTAAAGTAATTACATAGTCCCTTCATCCTAAGTAACTTACAATTAATCCAGAAGTCCTCCGAAGGCACTTCACGGCCAAATACGAGCGGACACATCCTCCTACCGCTGAAAACCATGGTGAATGAGGTGCCTGTGGACCTTAACTCACGTATTACTGGAGCTAACTCATTCCTAGTCCTAACCACGTAGAATACTTTGCCAGCATCTAAATGCGATAATATAGCAACTAAGGTCTTCCCGAAGCCCGTGGGGGCCTTAAGCGCTATGAAGCCCCCTAAGTTGCTCCTAATAAATTCTACCGACTCCAGCTGACCCTTCCTGAAGCTACCGTAAGGGGACTTAATCATTGATACTACAATTATTACTACAGTAGAAGGATAAAAAAGAAGTTTACTCCTTACCACCGCTTACTCATTATTAGCACGGCGAGATGCCAAATGACTAAGCCATGTTGACTAGGCTCTGCCAACGAAAGACGTCGCTATCTCTATCAAGTCCTCCACCGGCTCCTGGTGAGGCCTTCGGTTGTGAGTTCAAAATCGCAGGGCCTCATCATGCGGTCAGAGTCGGAAGTCCTTACATCAACATAATGCTTAGCTTAAGGGCTTATAAGAATGATGCTTATTTAAAAAATAAAAATTATTTTACCTATGGTGTGTACGTTGCCGCTTAAGCCTGCTTTGTCTTAACAAAGACGTAGACAGGTGTACCACATATTGGGCATGAACCCTTTAGGGCCTTCCTTCCATTCTTTAGAGTTACTTCCTGGGGGTTCTTAAGCTCTACCTTCTTCCTACACTTAACACAGAACCCAGTTACCACTAGCTGCACCCGTATCTATTTAGAGGTAGAAGGTAAATAAACCTAGCGTATATGAATCCGTGGGGAGCCAGCCGTGGACCTATCAGCAGCGTCTAATGCCAGTATTACCGTCCAGACCTTTATTAATGAGGTCCTCCTGCATCTCTAAATTATTTTTTGAATTAGTGATATATAGGTGGTGATTAATCGAATGTCCGGCGATTTCAGGGTAAGGGATGTAAGCCTAGCGCCTAAGGGCAGGCTTCAAATAGAGTGGGCTGAGAGCAGGATGCCTGTTCTCAGACTTATTAGCGATGAGTTCATCAGGTCTAAACCCCTTAGCGGGATTAAAATATCTGCTGTACTTCATGTAACTAAGGAGACCGCGGTCTTAGTTAAGACTTTAATTGCCGGCGGTGCTGATGTGTGGTTAGCTGGCAGTAATCCGCTATCGACGCAGGATGAGGTAGCTGCCGCACTCGTTGATGAGGGCGCTCACGTATTTGCATGGAGGGGTGAGAGCAGAGATGAGTATTACTGGTGTATCGAGAGGATATCTGAGGTAATGCCTAATATAATCATAGATGATGGAGGTGATTTACATGCGTACATACATGCTAAGGAATTATTTAAGGAATTAATAGGAGGTACTGAGGAAACAACCACAGGAGTTCAGAGGTTGAGGATCTTAGAGAAGGAGGGTAGGTTAAAATATCCCGTGATAGCTGTTAACGACTCATACACTAAGTACTTATTTGACAATAGATATGGGACAGGCCAATCAACCATCGACGGACTACTAAGAGCTACGAACATACTGGTGGCAGGGAAGGTGGCTGTCGTCGCGGGGTATGGATGGGTCGGTAGAGGCATAGCTACTAGGTTGAGAGGAATGGGTGCGAGGGTGATCATAACCGAGGTCGATCCTATAAAGGCTTTAGAGGCAGTTATGGACGGCTTTGATGTGATGCCCATGAGTAAGGCTTGCGAAGTAGGTGACATATTCATTACAGCTACTGGAAACATCAACGTTATTAGGGCTGAGCACATGATTAAAATGAAGGATGGAGCACTTCTAGCTAATTCAGGACACTTTAACGTAGAGATAAATATTGATGATCTAGAATCGCTTGCGACCAGTAAGAGGAGGGTTAGAGAGCACGTAACTGAGTACCTACTTAGAAATGGTAAGAGGGTTTACCTGCTTGCCGAGGGTAGATTACTTAACTTGGTGGCCGCTGAAGGCCATCCAAGCGAGGTGATGGACTTAAGCTTCTCAAACCAGGCATATGCAGTTAAATACCTCGTGGAGAACAAGGGTAAGTTGAGGAATGCCGTCTATAAGTTACCTGATGAGCTAGATAGGGCAATTGCTAGGTTGAAGTTGAGGAGCATGGGTATAGAGATAGATGAATTACGTGAGGAGCAAATAAAATACTTAAGTAGTTGGGAGCTAGGTACTTAAAAACGATAAAATAAAATAAGATTTGTTTTTAAGCTATAACACGAACTTCAATCAAAGCTGTCTACGCATACTTTTAGGCATGCATCAGAACATGTTAGGAATTCATTAATGTCTCTATCGAGGCATCTCTCTATGCATGCATCTTCGCAGACCTGAATGTTGGAGCTGGCAATACACCCCACCAACGTTTAAACACTTCTATAAGGTAATTTATAAGCTTTACTTTAAGGTAGTTATTAGGTGATTCGATGGGCAATACGTACAGCGATCTACGCATAGGTGATGTGATGAAGATATGGTTTGAGTATGATAAGCAGAACGACATACTCTACATAAACTTCGGATACGACGTCGAGGATGCCGATGAATCCATACTTACAGACAATGAAGTAGTCGTTAGAATTAAGGACGGCAAAGTAGTTAGTCTAACAGTCTTTGACTTCAGCAAGAAGGTGGATCTTGAGTAGTGATTTAATGCTAGTAGTATTTTATGGTACCGGTAAGGGTAAGACCACCGCGGCCTTAGGAACGTTATTTAGGTTCCTAGGTTATGATGGTAGTGCGTTAGTCCTTCAATTCATGAAGGACTGCAGTAGTGGTGAGTATGAGCTCTATAGGAAGTTAGTTAGATACGGATTTAAAGTCAAGTGGTACTGCCTTGGTACAAATGAATTTGTAGACCCCTACGATCTAGGTAATGAGGTAGCATCATTGGTTATGGCTAAAAGCGTAGGCTTCCTGCTACATGTCTTCCCAGACGTATTTAATGAGCTTAAACCTAGATTAGTGTTATTTGACGAATTAGGTCTAGCAGTACATATGTCCATCATACCGACCGAAATAGCATTAAAAACATTAACTGCCTTTCAAGGCAGTAGCGAATACCACGCAATAGTTACAGGCAGGTACGTGCCCAAGGAGTTAAAAGAAGTAGCGGATTTAATCACCAAGTTTAGTGAAGTAAAGCACTATTTCAGGGAAGGCCATGTGAACATTAGAGGACTTGATGTATAAATTAGATCTGATTTAGAAATCGAATCCTGCGGTAGTTAAGTTTTTAAGTACGTACTTAATAGTTTAGGGTATGGTGGTCATCATTAATACTACCTGTGCTTGATTTAAAATACGTGGATAACGTATTCACCATAAAGGTAGCTCGAGCTAAAATAGGCATTGGTTCTACCAATGAAGTTACTTGCGAATTAAGGAGGAGATCCTCCAAGAAGGTATTGATAGTATGTGGTGAAAACCTATATAAGAGGACTGGAGTGGTAAGTAATGTAGTTAAACTATTAAAGTCCGAAGGAGTAGATGCATATGTATGGAGCGGGGTCATACCTGAACCGACGTTGGATTCTATATTTGAAGGCGTTAAATACGCTATGGACATAATGCCGGATACCATAATAGGGATTGGTGGTGGGTCAGCCATAGATAGCGCTAAATTAATTAACCTATACTTGACTTACCCGGCGTCAGACCCCCTAGAATACATACCACATCCAGTTGGTAGAGGGAAGCCTATACCAGGACCTTTAAAACCACTAATAGCCATACCGACTACAGCAGGCAGCGGTAGCGAGACGACTCCAACAGCGGTCATCAGCGTTAAGGAATATGAAGTTAAATTCGGAATAACTAATGAGTACTTAATGCCTTCACTAGCTATCGTAGATCCCCTCAATACGTTATCCATGCCCCAACATGTGACCGCATCAACAGGCTTAGATGCATTAATGCATGCCATTGAGGCCTACACCGCGAGGACGTATTCAACTAGGCAGAGGCCTGATGACGTGTGTTTAAGGCCAGCTTACGTAGGCTCTAACCCATTCACTGATGCGTTGGCTGAGAAATCAATTGAATTGATCAGTAAGTACCTTAGAAGGGCTTACAATAATGGGCTCGACCTGGAGGCCAGGTACTGGATGTCCCTTGCATCGTATTTAGCTGGTATAGCCTTAGGTAATGCAGGGACCCACATATCCCATGCGATCTCATTAGTCCTAGGCGGGATTACTAATGCTCCTCACGGAGTGTGTGCAGCCTTAACTGCCCCAGCATTACTTGACGTACTGGCTAATGTAATACCTGAGAGGGTGGCCAGGATATATGAGTTACTAGGCGGTAACGAGGGAGGGAGTGTTAAGGAAAAGGCGCTTAGAGCTTCAAACATGGTTAAGGAATTGATGTCGGAGCTCGAGGTACCTAACGGGCTTCTTGAATTAGGGATTAAGGAGGAGCAAATACCATTGATAGCCGAACGGACATTAATGATGCGTAGGCTACTTGCCCAAAGCCCGATAGAGGTATCTAAGGGAGTAATTGAAAAAATATTGAGGAAGTCATTAAGTCTATGGTGACCTCACGGGCCTATTGAAATGCCGCCATCTACGTTAATTACCTGCCCGGTAATGTAGTTTGAGTCGTCAGATGCTAGAAATACTGCGACCTTAGCTACCTCATCAGGCCTACCTAACCTACTTAAGGGTATTTTCTGGATAAACGACTTCTTAATCTCATCAGGCCACGGCGCAGTCATAGGCGTATCTATGACGCCTGGAGCTATGGCATTAACTAATATGCCGTACTTAGCCAACCTCTTAGCTAATGATTTAGTGAAGCATATTAACCCCGCCTTGGAGACGGCGTAGTCAACGCCAGCGAAGATGCCGCCGACGTGTGCTGCGAGGGATGACATATTAATTATCTTGCCATGCCCTTGATTCTTCATATACTTAACTACTTCCTTAGTTAGGAATACAGCTGCCTTTAAATTTACACTCATAACCTTATCCCACTGCTCCTCGGTTAGGTCCTCAAATGGAGTTGATGAGAATATGCCGGCATTGTTTACTAGTATGTCTATTCTCCCGTGTTTCTCTACTACCTTACCTACTGCCCTTACTACTTCTTCCTTGTTCGTTATGTCTACCCTAAGTCCCATTACGTCCCCTAGCCTGCTTAGCTCACTCACAGTCCTGCTCAGCTCCTCCTGGAGCACGTCTAGTATAACTACCTTAGCGCCCTCCTTGAGGAACTCCTCAGCAATAGCCCTCCCAATCCCCCTAGCGCCGCCGGTAATCAACGCAACACGACCAGCTAACCTCACGTTAAGTTCCCAATTTAGATGTAACTTTAAGGTTAATGAAGTTTATCAATAATGCTTAAGAGCTCTCATAAGCAATTAGTCAACGGTGATGACGCACGAGCTTAATGACCGGTGATTTATAGCAAACCGTCTGATGGTGATCTTAATGTTAAGACATCCAATGGATCACGACATCGTCGAAGATATTAATAATAGAATTTATGTCGTTGTAGGTAATCAGCACCCCCCCAACGGATTAATAGCCTACCTGAAATACATCCCCGGAAATGGTGCTGGCATATGGGTGCGGCAGGGAATGCCTTTCAAGAGGGTGTTAAAGGCTTATGGGGTTAAGAGTCTCCATACATACTTACCGAGGCACCAGGAATTCGTATACGACCCCGTGCTGAATAGCTATGTACCGATGGTGAACAAGTCATCAATACTTAAGTACTACTACCCAGAAATAAGGCTCCATGAGATATTATCTAGGGTCGATGATGAATTAGAGTTCTCGGTGATAGAATTCATCGATATCCTAAGAAAACATAGCAGATTAAGCGTCAACGATTTAGGGATAACCGGTTCGCTTTTAACGAAGACCCATAACGTTAACGTATCTGACGTGGATATGGTTATATATGGATGTAATAACGCCTTAGAATTCATGGACTGTGTAAGCTACTTCGATAAGGCTAAGTTAACCTATGAGGATCTAGTAAAACAATCTAATACGTATGGCTTAGACGTAGATACGTTGGCGAGGATTAACCCACCATATAAGAGGATATTAGTTAGAGGTAAGGAGGTTAACGTGATCTTTGTTGATAATTCCCCGCCGCCTAGATATGGGTCAAGGATCTACGTTAACTTAGGGGTCATGGAAGTAGTGGCTGAGGTGATTGGAGGGAATTGCAGATCCTTAATGTATCCAAGCATAGCCGAGGTAAGTAGAATTAAGGACGTCATCCTCGGTGATAGCTCTCTAGCACGATTAATTAAATACGTGGTTAGCTATGAGGGGTTGTATTCATATCAATTATTTTTAGGAGGGAATTTAAGGATTAGAGGATTAATTCAAATGGTGATCCCGGACCATGAGTACCAATTGCTTGTAGGCGGCATCGAGGAACCAGGCTACGTAATACCAAGGGACTAGCCCTTGTTGACTGTTTTAAGTTCCATAA
>ERZ1669248.820-NODE-820-length-13193-cov-38.765109_pt1 | contig 13193 bp, 12 predicted proteins | sample MGYA00579296_ERZ1669248 | MGnify/ENA primary metagenome ERZ1669248 (study PRJEB41166, sample SAMN08046057) | hot springs metagenome | biome: hot spring; feature: neutral hot spring; material: thermophilic sediment; isolation source: thermophilic sediment from...
AGACCTAACTGAAATGTAAGCCCCAACTCCCATAGATAAAGCCCCAGCAACACCAACAACGCATCCACTTAGACCTACCAAAAAAGGATTGTTAGGATAAACGGCAGAAAGTCCTGCAACAGTTCCCAGTATCTCAACCAGTCCATCGTTCATACCAAGTATTAAATCTCTTACGTTACTTAGTCCAAACTTCTCGGCTTCTTTTGCAAAAAATACCTCGTGTTCCATCTCATCAACTATGATAAGTTTTAACGATGTTTTTTCGTATTCTGTTAAATCTGCTTCTTTTAAGAATGTGTAGTAGTCTTTAAAAGCTTTACTTTCTCCTTGTTCTAAGATAGATATAAGCATGATAGGGTTTATAACTTTTGCTAAAAACTGCCAAAATCTCTTTTCACTGTAATCTTCAGGCACTTCTGGAACTTGATAACCTCTCGATGTAATAAAATGTTTCCAGAAGTTAGAATGTTTTTCTTCGGCTTTTGCTATTTTTGTTAAGTTTTCTTTGAGATTTTTATCTTTTGTGATGTTTGCCAAGTAAGAGTAAAAGTTATAGTCAGAAATCTCACTAAGATAAAACTCTCTTGCTTTTTGAATTATATCCATCTATCAACCTCTTTTTTATAACATTCATAAATATCAGATTGGATTTTTCTTATGTCAATTTCTAAGTTTGGGTTGTTTAAAACTTTCAAAATTGCTTCTTTAAGTTGGTTTTTGTCTTTAACTATGAAAATGGCGTTTAGTTTTTCGGCTTCTTCTACAAGGTCTTTTATCTTATGGTAGTTACTTCCTATTATAACTTTTTTACCACTGAGTATAGCCTCAAAAATGTTATGGCCACCAACGTTTGCAATCGTTCCTCCTATAAAGATAGCATCTGCAAACCTATACATATAAGCTAACTCTCCCAACGTATCGACTATATAAACGTCTGTATCTATTTTGTTTGTTTTACTTCTTAAGGAGTAGGAAAGGTTATGTTTTTTTACTATCTCTAATATTTCATCTACTCTTTCTGTATGTCTTGGAGCTAAAACTAAAGAAAGGTCAGGAAAAGACTGTTTTAACAGTAAAAATACTTCTAAAATTACCTTTTCTTCTGGATTATGGGTACTTCCTGCAAGGATTATTTTTTTGCCGTTTTTATCAAGGTCTATATTTTTTTCGTTAACCTGAGAAAGTAGTTTTAAATTACCGCAAACTGCTATTTTTTCTTCTTCAACGATTTTTTTTAAAACTTCTGCATCTTTTTGATTTCTTAGTATAAATTTTGAAAATCTTTTTAACAATGTTCGGTAGTAGAGATTTTCTACGTTTTTTGGAATTTTTGTGTTGATAGATAAAACTGGTATACTTTTAGAGGATACATACACAAGGTTAAACCAAAACTCGGCTTCTTCTATTATAAGTATCTTTGGTTTGTAATGTTTTATGAACCTTTTTATAAGAAAGCCAAAATCAAACGGTAAAAAGACTACAACTGCATTTTTTAGATTTTTTAAGGCAAAATCGTAAGACCTTGGAGAAAAAACCGTTATGAGCACTTCTTCTTTAGAAGAGATGTAATTTATTATAGGCATAGCGGTTTTTAACTCACCTGTACTTGCACAGTGAATCCAAACTGGCCTTGTTTGTAAATCTTTAACTTTTAAAACTAACCTTTCTAAAAGTCCAACATCGTAACCTTTCTTTTTGTTTAGAACATACCAGATGGGAACAAAGATTAAGAATAAGAAAGCTAACGTTAAACCGTATAAAAATCTTATCAGATGGACCATAGTATCTTTTTGTAGCTTAAGTTGGTTCCAAAGTAAGAAGTAAGCACTGCTACGGCAACCATACTAAACATAATCACAAGTTGAAAAAAGACTGCATGGATAGGATTTGCACCTGCTAAAACCATTCCTGCCGTTATTCCCGGAATCCATATAATTCCAAGTGTTTGTAGGTTGTTTAGTATGGGAATAAGAGCAGCCGTTATACAGTTTTTTATCTGTAATCTAAAGGCTTCTTTTAATGGAACTCCTAAGGCTATAAAGTTTTCAATCAGGTCTATGTTGTTTTTTACATCACTTTTGAACCTTTCCATTGTTTGAGTGTAGGCGTTTAATGCATTTCCTATAATCATACCACCTATGGGGATTAACTCGTTAGCTTTTAAAGAAAGAACCTGTGTTATCACTAAAACTCCTATTATGATGAAAGAAGATAAAAATATCGATAAAAAAGCAGTTTTAAGTCCATCAGTTATATTAACTCTCTTTACTGCCGTGTAAGTAGCAAAAATTACCATAGCGAAAAGAATACCAAAAAGTCCCAAAGGATTTGTAAGCTTAAGTATAAAAACAAGAGCATATCCAAGGATAAGCAGCTGAATAAACGCCCTTATACTGTTTATAAGAATCTCTTTTTCTAATCCTACCTTTTCTTTGTAAGAAAGATATACGGCTATAGCTATAAGGACGTAGGAAAGCAGAAACTTATATTCTACACTCAATTTAAACCTTATATAGCCTTTGAGAATCTTCTTTCTTTTTTGTTTCTAAGATAAACATCAAAGGTAGATGCTATATTTCTTATAAGTAATCTTCCTATAGGAGTAACGTCAATTCTATCTGGATAGAGTGTAAGTAAGCCGTCCTTTTCCATGTCTTCAAGTTGTTTAAGTTCGTAGTCAAAGTATGTATCAAAGTTGATGTTGTATTTTTCTTCTATCTCAGATTTTACAACTCTAAAGTGGCACATAAGTCTCATTATAACGTCTCTTCTTATGATATCGTCTTGGTTTAGATAAACGCCTCTCTCTATCGGAAGGTTGCCTGAATCGATGGTTTCGTAGTAATCTCTCAACACTTTGTAGTTTTGGACATAACCATCGTAAAGCATGCTTATAGATGTTGCCCCAAAGCCAAAAAGTTCAGCCTCTGCTTTTGTAGTGTATCCTTGGAAGTTCCTATGTAGAGTTCTTTCTCTTTGTGCTATTGCAAGTTCGTCGTTTGGTTTTGCAAAGTGGTCCATACCTATGAAAATATAGCCAGCCTTTGTAAGCTTTTCTATAGTCATTTGAAGTATTCTTAGCTTTTCTTCCGGTGGTGGTAGTGTTTTTTCGTCTATCATTCTTTGTAATCTTTTAAGCCAAGGCACGTATGCAAAGTTAAAAACGGCTATCCTGTCTGGATTAAGCTTTATGGTTTTATCTATCGTTTCTGAAAACGTTTCAAGGGTTTGGTAAGGAAGTCCGTAAATAAGGTCTATGTTTACGCTTTCAAACTGGGCTTCTCTAAGCCAGTTCATCAAATCAAAAATCATATCCTCTGGTTGAATCCTGTTTACCGCTTCCTGAACCTTAGGGTTAAAGTCCTGAATACCAAAGCTAACTCTGTTAAAACCTATTTTTCTAAGTAAAAAAACTCTATCTTTATCTACGTGTCTTGGGTCTATCTCTATACTGACTTCGGCCTTTTCATCGATTATAAACCTGTTTTTTATCTCGTTAAAAAGTTCTACGGTCTCTTCGTCAGATAGATAGTTTGGTGTTCCACCGCCCCAGTGAAGTTGGACTACTTTCCTATTCTCTGTATCTATCAAAGTTTTGTATAAGTCCATCTCTCTGTAGATATGTTGAAGGTAAGGTTTTGTCACATCTTTTCTTTTTGTTATTATTACGTTGCAAGCACAGAAATGACAGGCATTCTCACAGAAAGGAATATGAAAATACAAAGATAACGGTGTTTTTCTCTCATTTGATTGAATTATCTTTTTAACATACTCTTTTTTATCTATTTCGTTTGTAAACTCTGTAGCAGGTGGATAGCTTGTGTATCTGGGAGCAGGTTTATCGTATTTTTTTATCATACCGATATCAAATTTCACTTCCTGACTTAAAAATTCCATATTTCTTACCTCGGCTTTTTGTTAATATTTATTATATAACTTTGCATGTATTTTTCATCGACTTTAATCATAAAGGAGATTTTATGGACGGAAAGACCTTTGTAAAAGTGTTAAAAATACTAAAAGAAGAGAGTAAAAATTGGAAAGCTCCCGTTGTAGCTTTTATGGGAAGGACAGAAAATAACCCTTACAAAGTTTTGATAGCAACAATACTAAGTCTTAGAACGAAAGACCAAGTGACAGTTGTAGCGGCAGACAGGCTTTTTAGTGTAGCCGACACTCCAGAAAAAATGGTTAAACTATCTGAAAGTGAAATTGAAAAACTCATATACCCAGTTGGATTTTACAAAAACAAAGCAAAAGTAATAAAAGAGATATCTCAGATAATAATTGATAAATACAACTCCAAAGTCCCAGATAACTTAGAAGACCTTTTATCTTTAAAAGGTGTTGGTAGAAAAACAGCAAACCTTGTTTTATCTGAAGGTTTTGGTAAACCGGCTATATGCGTAGATATACACGTCCACAGAATATCAAACAGACTTGGCGTGGTAAAAACCAAAAATCCAGAACAAACAGAGATGGAGCTTATGAAAAAAGTGCCTAAAAAGTATTGGAGAGATATAAACTGGGTGTTGGTAGCCTTTGGTCAGACCATCTGTAAACCTGTAAAACCTCTATGTGATAAATGTCCTGTGAAAAATTTTTGCGAAAGTGGTAATATAAAACTATGACTTTTGAAGACAGAAAACTGCTTATTATAGGTTTTCAACTGTCTCTTATAGTTCATCTGGTTTTGTTTATACTTCTTCGTCTACTGCCGGTAAAGGTCTTAGATTTTAACTACAACCAACCTATAGAAATTACCATTGAAGAAACAAAGAAAGAGATTCAAGAAAAAAAAGTTAAAATAGAACAGAAAGTTATACATGAAGAAAAAAAGCCAAAAATTGAAAAACAGACTGTAAAAACTGAAGAAGAAAAAAAAGAAGTAAGGCAAAACACTCAGAAAGCCGAAACTATCGTTAAAAAATCTACTACTTCTTCTACTACTGAAAAAAGTCAAGGTGCTAAACCTTCCAACCCTGATATGCTAAAGATAGATGATGAAAATTTGAAACTTTTAAACCAGTTATCCTCAAGCTCTGCTGCAGCTAAAGAAGGCGGAAAGGTAAAAAGTGAGGAAATTTCCTTTGGAGAAAGCCTTTCTAAGATAGATTCTTCTGTTAATGGGACTGCATCGTCAAGGTCTGTAATTTACAAACCTCCTCCTCCAAAGATAGTAACTTCAGAAACTTTACCTGCAGTAAAGGTTAAAATATGGATAAATCCAGATGGCAGTGTATCGAAGGTAGAACTTCTTACAACTACCGGCGACCCACAGGCAAACGCTACCATCATTTCTTACATGAAAAGATGGAAGTTTAACAAAATATCTTCTAACGAAATCCAGTGGGCAGTTGTTACCATTAAGTTTGGTAGTTAAGCTGTGTTTAAAGCAACCTGTTTTTTAGCTATAGTTTCAGCTATCTTTCCAGTCATGGATTGAACGTCAAGACCAAGGTCTTTTTCAAGAATCTCAACTTTACCATGCTCGATAAACCTATCTGGAATACCAAACCTTATTAACTTGTTTGAAAATCCATTGTCAAGTATAAACTCTGCAACTGCAGAACCAAAGCCACCGTTTAACACTCCATCTTCCATCGTAACTATATACTCATGAGTTTTTAGTAGATTCTTTAGCATAACTTCATCCATAGGTTTTACAAATCTTGCGTTTATAATCGTAGGATTAAAACCTCTAAGCTTTAGCTGTTTTTTTACTTCTAAAGCTCTGTAGACATACTTACCAACTGCAAGGATAGCTATATCTCTTCCGCTTGATAACTCTTCCCAAGAACCTATCTTTATCTCTTTAAATCCTTCCAGTTTAACACCTACACCGCTACCTCTTGGATACCTTAAAGCAAAAGTTTTTCCACTGTTTAATCCAGTGTAAAGTAAATCTCTTAACTCCTGCTCGTCCTTAGGAGATGCTATAATAATGTTTGGTACAGCTCTCAAAAATGCTATATCAAATACTCCGTGATGGGTAGGTCCATCATCTCCAACAAGACCCCCTCTATCTATTGCAAACAACACTGGAAGCTCTTGAAGGGCAATATCGTGTATAACTTGGTCGTAAGCTCTTTGTAAAAAGGTTGAATAGTAAGCAGCAACCGGTTTAAAACCTTCCAACGCTAAACCACCGGCAAAAGTTGCTGCGTGTTGCTCAGCTATACCAACATCAAAGAATCTGTTAGGAAATCTTTTTGAAAACTCTACTAAACCTGAACCTTCTTTCATAGCCGGAGTTATTGCAACTATCCTTTCATCTTTCTCGGCAAGTTCTACCAGTGCATCACCAAAAACTTTACTGTATGTAGGAACAGAAGACGTTTTGTTAAACACTCCTGAAATTTTATCAAACGGAGAAACACCGTGGAAGGTTACCGGATTTTCTTCTGCAAATTTATAACCTTTGCCTTTTTGCGTTACAACGTGTAGTAGTATAGGACCTCTCATATTTTTTAAATTTTCTAAAGTTTCCTGTAAATCAAAAACGTTATGACCGTCTACTGGTCCTACGTAAGTAAAACCAAGCTCTTCAAATATAAGCCCAGGTGCAAAAAGTCCTTTGGTGTATTCTTCTATCTTTCTAAATATCCTTACACCTTGCTTTCCAAATATTTTATTTATAGCTTCTTTGAGTTTTTGTCTTGGCTTTTGGAAAGTCTTTTTAGTAATTATTTTATTAAAGTATGTGTAAAGTGCTCCAACGTTTGGAGATATAGACATCTGGTTATCGTTTAAGATAACTATAAACCTTGAAGGGTCAAGCCATCCTGCATTGTTTAACCCTTCAAAAGCCTGACCTGCAGTCATAGCTCCATCACCGATAACGGCAACCGTGTAGGCATCATCACCTTTTAAATCTTTTCCTACTCTCATACCAAGAGTTGCAGATATTGATGTGCTACTATGTCCAGTGCCAAAATGGTCATACTTACTTTCTTTTATTTTTGAAAAACCAGATATACCTTTGTATTGACGAAGAGTCCTAAACTGCTCTTTTCTATCGGTAAGTATTTTGTAAGTGTAGGTTTGATGTCCAACGTCCCATACTATCTTATCTTTTTCAGGGTCAAAAGTCATAAGTAAAGCTACCGTTAACTCAACAGTTCCAAGCGAAGGACCTATATGTCCGCCGTTTACGGACGTTACCTCTATTATGTAATCCCTTATATCCTGACACAGAAGCTTTATTTCATCTTTTGAAAGCTTTTTTAAATCTTTATAGTTGTTAATTTTATCTAAAACTTTAAAATCACTCATCTTAAAACCTCTAAAATTATTTACAGATAATATACTCTGCTCTACATAAGATTTTCAAGTTAAGATAATTTTCAACAGAGAATATTTAATTTTATTAACATTGTGGGGAGGTTGAAGTATCTCAGATGATGATTGACTTAGTGCCGAAGGCGGGAGTCGAACCCGCACGCCCTTGCGGGCGGGGGATTTTGAGTCCCCTGCGTCTGCCAATTCCGCCACTTCGGCATGTAAAAAATATTATACTACTTTTTAGGAATGAGAGTAAACATCATATTTCTTCCTTCTTTTACAGGTGGTTTTTCTAAAGTTGCTATGTCTGAAACATCTTCTATTATTTTTTGAGCCAGTTTATCTCCAAGTTCTGGATGGACGTTTTCTCTTCCTCTGAACCATATCCAAACTCTAACTTTGTCTCCGTCTTGTATAAACTCTCTTATATGTTTTATTTTTGTATCGTAGTCGTGTTTTTCTATGTTTAGTTTAAATTTCATCTCTTTTACTTCTTGAACGTGCTGCTTCTTCTTGGCTTCTTTTTCTTTTTTCTTCTGCTCAAACTTATACTTTCCATAGTCCATAATCTTACAAACAGGTGGATTGGCGTTTGGTGATACTTCCACTAAATCTAAATTTTTCTCCTTTGCAAGTCTAAGGGCTTCTTCTATTGGAACTATTCCCAAGTTTTTACCTTCATCATCGATTAGCCTTACTTCTCTTACTCTGATTTGGTTGTTGATTCTTAACTCTTGAATGGCTAAAACCTCCTGAAGTTTATTTTAAAGTTGTTTTCTAAAACTGTATGTTTTGAAAATTCTTCTGACTGAGTTGGAAAATCTTCCCTGTAATGGACACCTCTACTTTCTTCTCTTGAAAGTGCCGATAAAGTTATACCTTTACATAAAATAGTTAAATCTTTTAAGTATCTCACATTACAAAAGTTTGAGAGTGTGTCGTATATGTTTTCCAGTTCTGCTAAAGCTTTTTCTAAACTTTCTTTAGACCTTATAAGTCCTACGTTGTTCCACATCACTGTTTTTATTTTTTTTAATATTTTCTCTCTATCGCTTTTTTCCATAACTTTTTCTGACTTAACATCGTTTGATATATTAACATAATTTATTTTATTACACATATTGTTTATATAAACATTATATGCCGTTTTGTAACCTGATACAATGCATTCCAGCAGTGAGTTGCTTGCTAACCTGTTTGCTCCGTGGACTCCACTACAGGCTGTTTCTCCAACTGCAAAGATTCCTTTTATATCAGTTTTTCCGTCTAAGTTAGCTTTTACACCACCTATACTGTAATGGGCTGATGGACTTACAGGTATTTTTGTTGTGTTTTCTAATCCAAACTCTTTAAGTATGTTATAAACGTTGGGAAACCTTTCTTTAAAATCTATCCCTTTATCTATTATTGGTTTAATGTCTAAAAATACTTTGTGACCTTCTTGGTATTTTTTTAGTATGGCTCTTGCAACTTCGTCCCTTGGTTTTAACTCATCTATGAACCTTTCACCATTTTCATCTACAAGTATAGCTCCTTCTCCTCTCACTGCTTCCGATATTAACCAACCGGGTTTTCCTTCCACGTAAACGGCCGTTGGATGAAACTGGACAAACTCTAAATCCATAAGATTACAACCTGCCCTGTAGGCTACGGCTATACTGTCACCTGCTACGTTGTAAGCTGATGTATTTCTTAAATAAACTCCGCTGTATCCACCAGTTGCTAAAACCAAAGACTTTGACCTGACTACTTTTTGTTCTTTGCCGTCAGAAAGTAGTATGCCTACGTAAGTATCTCCGTCTGTAAGAATCTCCTCTAAGTAGTAACCTTCCTCTAAAAATACGTTACCTTTTACGTATTGAAGGAGTTTTTTACCAATTTCGTATCCCGTTCTGTCTTTTGAGTGTAAAACTCTATTTACACTATGGGCTCCTTCCATAGCAAGTTTGAGCATTCCATTTTCGTCTCTATCGAAATCTACCTGAGCGTTTATTAAATCTATAACTCTTTCAAGTCCTTCTTCTACAAGTATTCTGACGTTTCTCTCTATACACAGACCCTTACCTGCTTTTATAGTATCTTGAAAATGTAAGTCTGTAGAGTCATTACATCCAACTGCTGCTGCTATTCCACCTTGAGCTAAAAATGAGTTTGATATTCCCGGTCTTTTTTTAGTGATAACAAGCGGTTTTATTCCGATTTTTAGAAGGTAGTAAGCAGTAGATAAACCGGCAAGTCCAGAACCAACTATTACAGTATCTACAACTTCACTTTTCAGGTTTTTTGTGTCAAAACAGCTTAAGTATCTATACTGATACATTCTTTACTTTTAAGTTTTCTATTATTTCTAAAATGGTTTTGTTTAGTTTGGTTGGACTGTGTCTTGCATAGTTTCCTTCTTCTAAAAGGTCTTTTGCGTAGACTGTAAGACCCATTCTTGATAGGTTGCCGGCATCTGCCACAACAGGTTCAGAGTTTTCTTTAAGGTATCTTTTTAACACATCATCAGGTGGTATGGTTGTGTTTAATATTACTGCGTTTATGAAGTTTTTGTTTTCGTCACCTGTAACTACTTTATTTAACGCCTTTACGTGGTCTGATGCTGTAAAATCGTCAGTTTCACCAAACTGTGTCATGACGTTGCATACATAGACTTTGTAAGCTGGACTGTTTAAAACAGCTTCTCTTATATCCTTTATCAAAAGGTTTGGTATTACACTTGTAAACAAACTACCTGGACCAAGTATTATTAAGTCAGCTTCCATTATGGCTTCTACAGCTTCCTGTGGTGCTTTTACGTTTTCCGGTTCAAGCCATATTCTTTTTATTTTTGCTACGAGTTTTCTTCCGTATTCTGTTATTTCAACCTCTCCTTTTATAACTTTACCGTCTGTAAACTCTGCTACCAAATTAACCAGAGAGTCTGTTGAAGGGATTATTTTACCTTTTATTTTTAGTATCTTTGAAGTTATCTCTACGGCTGTTAAAAAGTTTCCTGTTATCTTTGTTAAAACCGTTAAAAAAAGGTTGCCGAAGCTATGGCCTTTAAGCCCCTCTCCTTCTGTAAATCTATACTGCATAACTTGTGTTAGTATGTCTTCATCTTCTGCTAAAGCTGTTATACAGTTTCTCACATCTCCGGGTGCTGGTATGTTCATTTCTTTTCTTAGTATGCCAGTGCTTCCACCGTTGTCTGATACAGTTACGATTGCTGTAAGACTTTGTATATAATCTGGGACAAACTGCTTTAATCCCCTTAAAAGGGTAGACAGTCCTGTCCCTCCTCCTATGGCTACTACTTTCATTCTACTTTCTCCCAAAAAATCTTTTAATCTTTTCCTCGTTTGGTCTTTCTATAAGACCTTTTTCGGTTATTATTGCTGTAATGTTCTCGGCAGGTGTTACATCAAAAGAGTAGTTTAATGCTTTAGATTCTTCTGGAGCAACTTGACAACAATGACAATTTTTAACTTCTTTTTGGTCTCTTTCTTCTATAGGGATATCTTCGCCACTTTTTGTCGTTAAATCAAATGTAGATGTAGGTGCTGCTACGTAAAATGGTATATTGTGATGCTTTGCTAAAACTGATAAAGTGTAAGTTCCTATTTTGTTAGCCGTATCACCGTTTAGCGTTATACGGTCTGCACCTACCACTATAACATCTACCTTCCCTTTTGAAATTAAAAATCCTGCAGATGAGTCAGTTATTATGTAATGTGGAATTCCTTCTTGTAGTAATTCCCAAGCTGTAAGTCTTGAACCTTGTAAGTATGGTCTTGTTTCATCAACAAACACAGTTATATCTTTATCGTTTTCCCAAGCTGACCTTATTATACCAAGAGCCGTGCCCCAACCAGCCGTTGCTAAAGCACCAGTGTTACAATGGGTTAAAACGTTTGCTTTGTTTGGTATTAGCACTTCACCGTAACCACCTATCATTCTGTTGGCGTGGTAATCTTCAAGTTCTATCCTTTGAGCTTCCTTTAAAAGTTTTTCGAGAATATCTTTTTCTTCTTTATACTTTCTGTAGAAGTTTAACATTCTATCAAGAGCCCAAAATAGGTTAACGGCTGTAGGCCTTGTTTTTCTTAACCTTTCGTAAACTTCTACTTCTGAAATACCGTCCTTTATTCCTTGAACAAATCCGTATGCCCCAACTATCCCTATTAATGGAGCACCTCTAACAACCATATCTTTTATGGCTTTTTCGTAATCTTCCAAACTTTGTAGCTTTAACCACTCTAACTCTTTTGGAAGTTTTAACTGATTTATAACAAAAAGATAACCATCCTCAAATTTTAATGGTCTTATATCTTTTATCTTTCTCAAACTACCTCTCCGATTAGGTCGTATTTATCTGCAACTTCCTTAACACTAACCTTTATTATATCACCTGTTTTTAATGGTTCGGTAGTTTCGATGTAAATTATGCCATCTATATCGTAAGCCGAGCGGTATGACCTTCCGATTGGCAAGGTTTCCCACTCTTCTGAAAATCCATCTACTATGACTTCTAACTCTTTGCCTATTAGCTGGGCGTTTTTTTCGTAGGTTATTTCTTCTTGAACTTTTAATACTTCGTTTAATCTTCTTATTTTTTCTTTTTTAGGGATTTTATCTTTATGTTTTTCGTAAGCTGGCGTTCCTTCTTCGTGGGAATAAGTAAACACTCCAAGCCAGTCAAACTTTGCCTGACTGATAAAATCAAGCATCTGGTAAAAGTCTTTTTCAGTTTCGGTAGGGTATCCTACTATTACAGAAGAACGAATAGCCATATCTGGGACGTATTTTTCTTTCCATTCTAAAATCTGTTCTATTTTCTTTCTTCTGTATCCTCTCATCATATCTTTTAGTATGTGGTCTTGTGTGTGTTGTATAGGCATCTCTATGTAATGGACTATCTTTTGACTATCTCTTACAAATTTAAAAAAGTCTTCGTTTACGGTTGTAGGGTAAAGGTAGTAAAGTCTAATCCATTTTATACCATCTATCTTTTCAAGTTGATTTAAAAGTTCAAAAAGAGAAGGTTTTCCGTAAATGTCTGTTCCGTAGTAGCTTGTATCTTGGGATACTATGTTTAACTCTTTTACTCCCAAATTGGCCAAGTATTTTGCTTCATCTACAAGGTCTTCTATAGGTTTGCTTTTATGTTTTCCTCTTATGTTTGGAATGGCACAGAAAGAGCAAGTGTGGTCACAACCTTCCGAAATTTTAAGGTATGCAAGATGTTTAGGCGTTGATAAAAGTCTTTTACTCTCTTTCTTTACTTGTATGCCTATCTTTTGTGGTATAACTTGCTGATTTTTTAGGTCTATAAACTCATCTACTTCTGGAATTTCTTTTTCTAACTCTTCTTTATACCTTTCTACCAAACAGCCAGTTACTATGATTTTTTTGTTGGATTTTTCTTTTAAATATACAGCCTCTAAAATTGTGTTTATGGACTCTTCTTTTGCTGCATCTATAAAACCGCAGGTATTTATGAGAATAACGTCTGCTTTTTCACTGTCCTGAGTAAACTCAACTTCTTCAGTCTTTATACTACCAAGTATATACTCAGTATCTACTAAGTTTTTAGGACAGCCAAGACTTATTACGTTAACTTTTATCTTTTTCAGTGCTTTACTCCTTGAAAAAAGTTTAAAATAAGATATACTTTTTATAAAAAAAGTGCAAGGTATTTTCCATGGTAGACCCTTCAGCTTTTAATCAGATGGAAAAACAGGCAACGGAACTTTTAGTTAAAATATTCATACCTTTATGGCTTATACTTTCTATATCTGTATCCATATGGGCTTACAAATCTACAAGGGCTAAAGTTTTTTGGAAAAACCTTTATAGAAGCGTATTTCCTCCTCGTGAATCCAAAGAAAGTAAGAAAAGAGAGTGGTTTAGAAGATAAACTTACA
>ERZ1669248.821-NODE-821-length-13171-cov-11.696249_pt1 | contig 13171 bp, 10 predicted proteins | sample MGYA00579296_ERZ1669248 | MGnify/ENA primary metagenome ERZ1669248 (study PRJEB41166, sample SAMN08046057) | hot springs metagenome | biome: hot spring; feature: neutral hot spring; material: thermophilic sediment; isolation source: thermophilic sediment from...
GCTAGTTGAAGAGAGGCATAAGTATACAGGATGTCAGCTAGGGCTTCCTTACTTTTTCTAAGCTCTTTTAAAGCCCTATAAGCATTACCTATTACTTCTAGCCTAGAAGCTTTTTCAAACTCGAAGGCATCGCGAAGGACATTTGCAACCTCCACTAGTAGATGATGCAACTCCTCACGGATCTCATACTCCTCCTCGTTAATCCTCTTTAAGACAATTTCAGGTTTATCGTAAAACCACGAGGGCAGCTCTAAAGGTCTAGAGTATGTTTTCTTTAACTCCTCTACTTTTTCTTTAAGGTCTCTCTTGTATATGAGAAGGAGGACGTGCTCATATTCAGATATCCTTCCTCGGCGAACGATTGCTCCTATAGAGAGAAATGAGGATATCGCATCGTGTAAATTCTCGTCAGTAACTATGATTAAATCAGTAACTAACCCTAGTTTCTCCTTGCCCATATCTTCAGGGGAGACGCCTACTTCATACAGCCTGTCAACAATTTTCCTTAGTTTCAAAAGCTGTTTATAATACTCGACCTTCTCCTCGATTTGCTTAAGGAGAATATCGTCTGGTCTCAAAACTTTTCTAGCGACGTCTAGCGCCTCATTCACATCGAGTGTCTGGGGAGATATTTTTCCTTCTAAAACGTCGACGAGCATAGGGGGGAGTACGCTTCTAGCCTCCATCGTGCTTTCAAGGTGGACAATTCCTACAGATGCAAGAGCGTCTAGGAGGTTTACCTCGTATTCTGATGGAACAGCTACCCTGAATTTGTTGAGAGGTTCAGGCGTAATCAAATTGATCCCGGTGATTAGAATCTAGGTTGCAAATATAAATAATTGTGTGTATTTCTAACTCCCAAAAACCTTTTTATATAATTCAATTTTTATATTTTTCCGACAAGAAAGCTCTCGATATATCTTTCTAAAGAGTTTTTGCTTTTCAGAAATTCGCCGTATTTATACAAGGCCCATAATGCCTTAACCGCCCTTTCGGGTGTAGGATATGCTGGAATCCCGTTCTTGTCGAACTCTTTGCGCTCGAGGATCGCCGCCTCGCTCCAACCGGTATCTACGGCTACAACGGGTTTAGAATACTCTTTTGTTAGCCTTGAGAGTTCTCTGGCAAGCTCTACTGGGTCAGGTATTCCAGGAACTTGGTGTAAAGCTAGAATAGCTACCATGTCGACCTCTGAGCTCTCCAGTAATATCCTAGTGGCTTCTACGAACATTTCGCTAGAAGCCGAGCCTGTTAGGTCAACAGGATTAGATATTTGGGCAAACTCCGGTATTATACCATTCTTTTTCAATTCCTCGAGCTTTAAACGCGCCTCTAGTTTGAGCTCCGGAACCTGTAATCCAAGCATCTCTGCCATGTCTGTTGCCATAACGCCGGCTCCGCCGCCGTCAGTTACTATACCTACTCTTGAACCCCTGGGAGGGGGTTGGCTTGCAAATACCTTGGCGAAGTCAAAAAGCTCTTCTATGTCCTGGGCGCGTATAACGCCACTGCGCCTGAAGGCGGCCTCATAAATCTCATCTGATCCTGCAAGTGATGCTGTATGAGACGCGGCTGCCCTCTTACCGGCCTGGGTTCTCCCCGCCTTCATAGCGACTATTGGTTTCTTTAGTGAAACTTTTTCAGCTGTATCTACGAATTCTCTCCCCCTTTTGATGCTTTCAACATAGAGTAGAATAACCCTGGTCTTATCATCTTCGCCTAACTCTCTAATTAACTCAAGCTCGTCTATGTCTGCCTTGTTTCCTATGCTGAAAAAGTATGACAAACCTATTCCTTCGCCGTGCATATAGTCTAATGCTGCCGTGCCGACTGCACCACTCTGCGAGATTAGGGCTACGTGGCCACGCGTGGGTCTAGGCGCGCTAAGTATCTCTCTACCATCCTTTAGTTTCTTAGTGTATGGGAGGAAAATCGTGTCTAGGCCGCTCCACGGGGAATATATGCCAACACAGTTTGGCCCTAGAATTCTGACTCCCTTGCTCCTGGCCTCCCTGACGAGTTCTTCTTCTAAATCCACACGGCCTATCTCGCTGAAACCAGAGGAAATAATTACGGCCGCTTTCACTCCTTGTTCGCCTAGTTCTCGAACAACAGCCGGAACTATCTTCGCTGGAACAACTATGATTGCAAGATCTGCCCCGCTGGGAACATCCTTTATGCTTTTATACACCTTATGTCCGAGGATTGAGTCAGCATTGGGATTAACCGGATAAATGGGTACGCGTAGAACCCCTTTTTCATAGTTTTCTAGAAGAATTTTGAATATCACGTGTCCAGGCTTGTCTTCCTCCCTAGAAGCGCCGACGAGTATTATTCCACTCGGCTCAAAGAACGGCTTAAGTTCATTGGGCAAATCCGACTCACCATGTTGAATTTCAAGACGACTAAATATTATTTATTATCGGTGTTGCTTATATCAACATAGTATTCTCAACAGGAGTTGAAACGGTCGATAAAAAGACTACACAAGAATTAGGTTTCTGAGAATAACTTCTTCTGGAAACCCTAGCTCTTTTCCAATGATGATTTTCTCCAGGTTTCTCGCCTCCAGGAAAGCGAGCGCATTATAGTAGTAGACGAAACCGATACTAACGGGGAACCTCAGGCTGATTTTTACCTCAATATCCTTTAAGAGGCTCATCTCAACGTTTTGCATAAGCTCTGTTGTCTTTAGGTTTTTCCAATCATCTGGAATGCCTGGTATTCTTACACGGAATCTTAGAGAACTTGCTAACTTGAAAATAATACTTGAATCGATTACCCGGGACCATACCAATATCTTTTTCTCAAGCTCTTCCCTTATTAAGTTCTGCAAAGCCTCTTTGGAGTCATTCGAGACTTTTAGCTCTTCGACTTTTCTTAGCAGATAGTTGTAATATAAGAGATCCAGCAAAAGCTCTCTTTCAGATTCTAGCGGCGTAGTGAAGTTGGGCGAAGAGGGAGCCTGGTAAACTGTCCTTGAGAGAGCCTCCCACAGCATGCCCTCCGTCTTAATTGTTGAGAGCTTGGCTGGGCCTAAATGACGCCCATAAGGATAGTAGATTACTGGACGCTGGGCTCCTAGAATGTAACGTAAATGTATCTTTATGTTTTCGACTTCAAGCTTGTCGAGTAAGGCTAGGACGAATCCAGATATCTCGGGGCCCGCTTTAGAGATGGTCTCGAGACGTGACACATATACCCTATAGATTTTTTCAAGTTTGGCATCAAGGGCATCTGTGTCGAGAATCGAAGAGTAGTCTTTGAAATCCGACAGTTTTTTCTCGCCTTTAAGAATGTCCTCGTAGTCTCCCCTTGACAGAAGTCTCGATTTGAGCCCGTGTGCCCTAACAGCCGCATAGGTCTCCATTTACACACCCCCTAGGAGTTTTACACGGACGAAGTCTTCTAACTCCTCCTCGACAACTCTCTCCTCAATCCTCCTGAGAACATCTGTTAAAGCCGGTATTAGGTTTTTCTCAAGACTGTTGACAACCCTATTTATATATAAGAGTTGTTCACTGATCTTCTCAACTGCCACTTCCTTATTAGCGACATCTATCATTGTCTTAACAGCGTTCCATAGCTGTTCGATTGTCTCCTTGTAGTCCGGGTCGGTTATCTGTGAAAAATCGGGATCGTGTACAATCCTAGCCTGGGGGACGGGTATGCCTTGATAACTCACGATTATGCTTGTAATTTTGGGAGGCTTTACTAATGAGGATACCGACCTGAATTCGAACTCTCCACGAGCTACACGCATTAAAGCGGCTCTTCGCGCTGCCTGGATAAATTCCTGCTCTGCTTTCGGCCTCTTTTGAAGCTCATCCATTATGCTTAATAATTCTTTGGCTAGCTGGTCGCGCCGCATCTGCAGGACGTCTTTCCCCCTCTTTACGAGCTCGAGTCTTCTTCGCAGGAGCTGTAAAGTTCCTCTTGAGGCTGGCAGAAAGGCCAGCTCGCTTAACACCATAGCTCTCAGCTCCTGTATGCTGGATGGTACTTTTCGATTAGTTTCCTTGGAATCCTTACGAGCTCCTCTTCAGGAAGGACCGCGAGAACCTTCCATCCCCTGTCAAGGGTTTCCTCTACGCTCCTGTTCTCGTGAAACGCCTGGCTCACAAAGTTATTCTCGAACTCCTCGGCAAACTTGAGGAACCTTCGCATTCGATCGCTGAGTCCCATTTCTCCAATAATTCTCGCCAGATCCCTGGCTCTGACGCCTCGGGAATATGCGTCGTATAACTGGTCGGCAAGGTACCTGTGATCCTCTCTAGTTTTTCCAGCACCTATACCCGCTTTCATGAGCCTGCTGAGGCTTGGGAGGACGTTAACAGGTGGATATATGCCTTGGGCATATAACTCCTGGCTGAGAAAGATCTGACCTTCAGTAATATATCCCGTAAGGTCCGGTATCGGATGCCTGAGGTCTCCACCGGGCATGGTGAGGATGGGAAAGAGCGTAATACTCCCCTTCTTGCCCTTTATTATACCTGCCCTCTCATAGAGGGTTGCAAGGTCACTGTACATGTATCCAGGATATCCCATTCTACCCGGGATTTCGCCCCTCGCAGAGCTTACCTCGCGCAGGGCTTCACAATAGTTAGTCATGTCAGACATTATGACGAGTACATGCATGTCCAGGTCGAATGCAAGGTACTCGGCCACGGTCAGCGCGATTCTCGGGGTCATAAGCCGCTCAACAGCTGGATCGTCGGCAAGGTTAAGAACAGCTACAAGTCTTTCTATAGCTCCAGTCTCGCGGAATTGTTCCATAAAGAACTCTGCTTCTGTCTTCCTGAGGCCTAAACCAGCGAAGACTACGGCAAACTTTTCCCCCTCACCTCGGACTGTTGCTTGCCTTGCAACCTGTGCTGCCAGGAGGTTATGAGGTAGTCCTGAGACGCTAAATATGGGTAATTTTTGTCCTCTAACTATGCTGAAGAGGCCGTCGATCACGGAGACGCCTGTCTGGATGAAGTCGTGAGGGTACTCCCTGGCAACAGGGTTTATTGGTTCGCCTGTGATGTCGCGAAGCTCGCCCGTTATGACTGGAGGTAGGCCGTCTATCGGCTCGAAGCGCCCGTTAAAGATTCTACCTAGAATGTCTTCAGAGACTCTTATCTTAAATGTTGACCCTGTAAACTTCACGAGGGTATCCGTTTCGAGTCCCTCTCGGTCGCCTAAGACCTGGACTACAGCACTTCCTATGCTTGTCTCGAGGACTCTGCCGAATCTCTCCCTTTTGTCTTTCCCATATATTTTTACTACCTCGTCGTACGCGGCGTCTTCTACACCATCAAGTATCAATAGGCTTCCGCGGATCTCCTTTACTCCGCGGTATATCTTCCCGGGGTATCGTTCTAAAATGCTACTGATTACTTCATCAGGCACTCCCCACCACCCCACCAACAGGTATGGAAACTTGAACCCCATGCCTCTCAGCTATCTCGTCTAGTTTCTGCATAATTCGGTTGTAGAGCTCTTTAACGGCTTCTAGTCCGCGCTCGTCCTCTTTTACTCTCATCATCTCATATACCTCAGGCAGCTTAGTGATTTCTTCTATTGAGACCCTCTTCTTTACTAGCTCGTAGGCCTTGTCGAAGAAGTCTATCATCATCTTTAACATCCAGTACTGTTTCTCAGGCTTGCAGAAAACGTCTTCACCGGTTAAAGCTGTCTGCCTTAGGAACCCCTCCTTAATTATCTCGGAGGTTAAGAGAATTAAGCGTTGGTCGTCAGGGAGAGCTCCCTCACCCACAACAGAGGCTATAGCTTCGATCTCGCTAGCAACAGTCATTAGTCGAAGGGCTCTTCTTCTATATTGAGGAAACTCAGGTGAGACGTTCTTGACCCACCATCTCTCAACGATGTCGGCATACTGGCTGAAACTTCTAAGCCAGTTTATAGCTGGGAAGTGTCTCCTGTATGCTAGATCCGTATCGAGCGCCCACATTACGCCAACAAATCTCAAGGTGTGTATGGTGACTGGCTCATTGTAGTCTCCTCCCGGCGGTGACACAGCACCCAAAACAGTAACAGAGCCTGTTCTCTCTGGTGTCCCTAAAGGCTTAACACGACCACCTCTCTCATAGAACTCGGCGATCTTGTCTGGAAGATAAGCCGGATACCCCCTCTCAACCGGGAGCTCGCCTAGCCTCCCAGCTATCTCCCGCAGGGCTTCGGCCCATCGGCTGGTGGAGTCTGCGATGAGCGTTACATCGTATCCCTGATCCCTATAGTATTCAGCTATGGTTATTCCCATGTATATGGAGGCCTCCCTAGCCGAAACCGGCATGTTTGAAGTATTGGCGATCACTATGCTCCTATCAATAATTGGTCGACCCGACTTAGGGTCTATAAGCTCAGGGAACTCCATCAACATTTCCGCTATCTCGTTACCTCGCTCCCCACAACCTATGTATATCACTATTTGTGAGTCGCTGTGCATAGCCACCTTATGTAGTGTTACAGTTTTCCCTGTCCCGAAACCGCCGGGAATTGCGCCGGCGCCACCTTTAGCTATGGGAAAGAACGTGTCGATGACCCTTTGACCTATTAGAAGGGGGACCTCGCTGGATAATCTCTCCTTATAGGGCCTAGCCTGCCTAACAGGCCATTCCTGCCTCATATATACGGCAGCTTCTCTCCCGTCTAGCTCTATTGTAGCAATAGGATCCTCAATGGTATAATCACCTTCTGGCACTATTTCCTTGATGCGTCCTTTCATACCTGGTGGTATCATAATTCTGTGCTCAACAAGGGGGGTTTCCTGTACTACGCCAATGATGTCTCCGGCTTCTACGCGGGTGCCCTTGCTCACCCTTGGTGTAAAGTGCCATTTCTTGTTCCTAGGCAGAGGGTTAACCTTTACACCTCTTTTAACGAATGGCCCCACGAGTTCTCGTATATCCTCTAAGGGCCTCTGGACGCCGTCAAAGACGCTTGCCATAAGTCCTGGTCCCAGCTCAGCCACCAGGAGTTTGCCTGTTCCTATAATCGGCTCCTTTGGTCGGAGCCCGCTTGTATCCTCGTAAACTTGGGCTGCGAAGTAGTCTGGACCTATTCGCACAACCTCCCCTAATAGGCCTTCTTGTCCAACGTAGACAACTTCGCCAAGCTTGACGTCGCTTATTCCCTTGCCTATAACCACAGGGCCAGAGATTCTGGCTATATAGCCCCTACGATCACTCATAGCGATTTACCTGCCCTTGAGATTTGTAAATAAGACACATTAATTTTTTTCCACACCTAGATGTGGTCGAGATCACGGCATTCAGTAACGGCAATTGTAAAATATGGTTTTAGAGCCAGTTACAATGAAGACAATGATACTTAAAGAGGTAGTCACTGTCGCCCTAATTGCGCTTGCGGTCACTAGCATACCTCTCGAGTACAACAAAACACGCTACGTAATTGTAGCTCAGATGATAATTCAGGGAAACGGCGTTGTGGACAAAGATGTTTTTGCTAGAGCCTTTCGCATCGCACCCGACATCCCTGGCTGGCAGGAATTAAAAAATGCCACCTTGCTAATCAATTCGAGGACAACTGCGTTTTCCATGGTGAAAGACGAGGACGGAAACAAGTTTGCGTATCCTGGCCCACTATCATTCGCGGGAAAGGTGAACATAACGCTTGTACAAACAGTTGAGGTAATACGTCCGCCATTTCGTAAGGTGGCTGAGATGCCCTCTGACGTCGAGGGGTATCCCGCTAACATAACTGAACTTTCCAAATCCCAATTTTGGGCATGCAAAGCACAGAACGCAAACTTTACAAGTCTACTAAGCATAGGACGGGAAATAAAAGCCGCCTCAACCAATATTCGAGAGTATGTTTCAAGATCAGCCGATTGGGTTTATAGAAACATCAAATATACCGCGAACACTTTAGGTGGTGTTCAATGCCCCGGGGTGACTTTGTCGCGGAGAGAAGGGGCCTGCGCAGATATCCATGCATTGCTCACTGCACTGCTTAGGATTGGTGGGGTTGATGCTTACTTGGCTTATGCCTATGTTTTTATCCCTGAGAGGAACATAACCCAAAACATCGATAAGTGGACCTATACCCTCTACGCCGTAGAGCCGCACGTTTTTACCATGATAAACTCCTCAGGCTACGTCTTCCCGATCGATTTAACTGCTAACACTGCACCAGTTTTTCCCGACTTCACTAGGGGCTCTGCAGTGAACCAGCTCGACAATATAATAGTCATGGGGTGGATTAAGAAGTCCACTCCAGACACTTTCCTAGCGATCTTCGCGCCTAACGGCGCATCGAGGGTTAGCTATACTGTAAAGATTAGAGAGGATACTCAAGGCCCTCCTAGCATGTGGTTAGTAGTGATCGCAATACTAGTCTCAGCAGCTCTGATAATACACAAGGAGAAGTCTACTTGAGGGGGGCACCGCAGAAGGGACATATTAGGTGAAGGTCGCCGTAAGGCAGTTCACTCCCGCAGTTTGTACAAACCTTAACTCCCTGCCTGGATGGCTGAATGGGTTGAGTCTCAATGCTAGGTTGTCGCGCTTGAACAGGCTTCTGTAAAGGCTGCTGCGGTCTTGCATAAGCTGATACTCGAGCTTCCCCCCTAGCTTGTTGCGGCTGTTGTAACAACATGTCTGAGGCGCTTTGTAAAACGGCTGGCTGCTGCGGGACACGTCGTTGCGGGGCCTGCTGGGGGACACCCGGGTGTACGGGCTTTAGGGGGCTCTGAACGCGTGAAGGCTGGGGTTGAGGTTGAGCCTGTTGTAGAGTCGGTATCGGCTGCTCTGTCCTCTGAGTAAGAAGCCCTGCTAATTTCATGTAAAGCTTATAGTTGTAGGCCTCCTGAAGATAATAGTTCATCAAAAGTAGTCCAAGACCGGCAAGAACAACTGCCATGATTGAATACATATGATCATAGCCGGGCGCCAGAAAATAAGCAATAATGAATAGCAGGGGAGACAGTATTAACGTAAGTCCTATTATAAGAGCCTTCAGCCTCATTCTCCGAAACTCTTCATTTACAGGATCCACTGGAGCTTCCCGTGAAGACACCCTTCTAGGTTTAGACCGACTCACACACTTCACGCTGCACAGCTAACTATTTAAGATTGCGGATGAGGCTTGTTTAGAGTAGGCACACCGGGAAAGGAGTAGTTGCCTCTCCTACGCCTGTGTGGTCTGCTGAGCCGCTACGAGTTTTCTTATTATGGCTTTCTCGCCCTCTATCTCTATGTCTGCCATCGCGCTTTCACTAATAGTTTTGACGAGGTCCTCGTCCTCCAAGAGCAACCTTGGAGATGAGAGCTTAACTTCGAGGCCCAGCGTCTCGGCCAGCTCTTGAAGCGTGTAAGTAATATCTCGAACCTTGCTTTTCACATCTACAACACTGTCCAATGCGGTGAGAAGATATTTCTGGATCTGTAAGAGAGCTTTCCTATGCTTGTCTGGAAGATCCTCGCTTTCGAGGAGATCCTCGACAACCTCTAATGCTTTGATAACCTGACTACGCATACATCTATACGTATGGCGTTGAAGTAAAAATCCAGGTTAAACTTGGCAAATCTTAGCTTCAATTCTATTACAAACGTATTACAAGATTACTTAAGAGAGAGAACGTAAAGTATCCTGTTCAAAGGATGGGGATGAGACGAAGGGATACACCGTGATTTTAACCTTTCTAGTGGTTTCTCGCTTCTGAGAAGCGCGGGATACTCCAGCTTTACCAGTGCGCTAACCAGGTTTTCTGCACCGGAAGCTTGTGCCGCTTCTCGATCGGCGGCGAATTCTATCCTCCATAGAAGGCGGGAGACAACGTACATGTATGCGAGCAAGTACACTGCGATTACTGGAAACAATACATAAAATGACGTAATAAGGTAAGTTCTCACAATGTACTCTAGGCTGAGTAGCGAAAAAACCTTTAATATGTGCCTGTTCTTGAGGTGGGCTAGCTCGTGAGCCAGAACCGCCTCGACCTCCCTTTGGCTCAAATCCAATAACAAGCCCACAGTCAAATATATCCTCGCAAGCTTTGGGATTAAACCCAAAGCGTAAGCGTTCCTTTGAGAAGAGGGCACAATACACAAATCAGCTTTCACCCCAACTTTTTTACACACGGATTGCAGAATATCAGCAAGGCTTATCTCTTCAACAGTTACCCTCTCATAACTTAACCCTATGTCATCCAACAATCTCTTTATTCTCTCTTCGTCTAGAACTCTTCTTTCCCGTGAAAGAATGTGTTTCACTATAGCTAAGAGTGTTACATCCTCGCTTGATAGTCCGTTAAGCTGCACTCGAACAAGGAAGAGAGTTTTAGAGTCCCGAGGAACCCTTATACAGCTTGACCCACGATAGACAAGTGGAAGTATTGACAGGAAAACGAGCAAGGCCATTATTGTCACAAGCGAGGCTAGCAAAGGTGTCGCAATCCCATATAGGCTGAAGAGAATGGGGAGAGCGACGGATGCAATGATAAGAAAGACGGGGACTAGATTTTGTGTTGCCTGGAAAAACCATGAGCCAAGTCCCATTTCAGGGTACGCTTCAATCTGCTTACCATCCGATAATACAAGTATAACCTCAGGGTTATCGCGACACTCCAAGAGAAAATGATCCAGTATTGTCTTCCTAAATATCTTTAGAGCTTTTTCGCTCTCCGAACAGGCCCTTATCACGCCCCCAGTGTATTCTAGAGTAATATCGAAGCCTTCAAGTGTAAAGCTTATGACACCACCATTACTTTCACTGGGACTGAATCCAAACCCTTGAAGCTTAGCGAGAAAATCTGATTTTGAAAAACCAGGAGATAAACAAACAAGCGGTAAAAAGAATAAACTACACTTTTTCTTGGGATGACCGCTCATCTTATCCTCCGAGCGTTCAGCCGATCTCTATTTCGGCCACTTCCTCTTCCTTCCTAGGCCTGAAGAACAGCGCCGAAGTCACCGCCGCTGCAGCAGAGACAGCTGCTACTTCCATGGCTGTAACAGGCCCTACGAAGGGTATATCGAAGAGTATGCCAGTGTTTATGTCGACATTCTTGTCACCGTCGAGTGTGACTTTCATCGATGATGTTATCCTCTTGTACTGTGCCGTGACGGTGTACACTCCTACTGGCATCTGGTTGAAGACCACGCTTCCGGAAGAGTCGCTCTCCAAGGTTTGTGTATAGTTGCCGTTAGTTATAGTGACTGAGGCTCCGGCGATAGGGTTGCCCAGTGCGTTTTTCACGTTTACAGTCAACCTGTATACCTTGCACTCTATGTTGAAGTCAGTGTCTATCAGTGTTCCAAGAGTCAGTGCAGCAATAGTTGAACCCTTGAAGTTGGCCCTGATACTGTAAACTCCTGGTGTATAGACGTTAATTGACGCTACACCGTCAACCCCGCTTACCACCTGGGCGGTCTGTGGGCCTTCCACAGAGACTTGGACACCTGGTACGGGGTTACCTTTAGGATCAGTGAATATCATCTTTACCGGCTTCCATGATATCTCGACAAAGTAGTCTCCCTCCTCTATACTATCCCCGTTCTTTACCTGTATTGATGCTTCAGTCTTTTCAATCACGGCACTGCGCCAAGTCCCAAGCCAGTTGGATGTGAAGCTCTCGACTCCCTCGATCTTCTGGCCTCCAGGTAGTGTTATCGATTGAATGGTAGCGATTGTTGGTACCTGTACTACCAAGTACGCACTATAAGCATCAGCCACGTCTTTCTTGTTTATGGTGGCTACAAGCCCTTTGGGCGTCCATGTTCCTATTTGTCTGTAATAGATCGGTATCACGATGGCTTGGATATCATGTCCCTCGTTATTGGAGATGACGGCTGAGTTACCGTAAACGAGGAAGGCCTTTATCCAGTAGTTCATCAGTAAGGGTGGTATTAAGAGAGATGCTCCCCTTATTTCGAATTCTTCACTCCTCTCGAATGCCTTGTCAACTAGAGCGCCTGTTACGCGAGCGTCACTTGAAAGGGGACCTGGAGTGACTGAGTATAAGACGATAATGAAGCCCAGGGTGTTCCAGCCTGCCTTGCTCTTCAACATGTAGTTTTTAGAAGTCTTGGCCGGAATAGTGACCTCCATGTATCGATCCTCAATTACGAGAAAGCTGTTTGGCAGCTTGTAGTCGTCCCCCACATTAAAAGCTATTTTGTACTTCCCGAAGCCTATCGTCGTAGCATCAAATTCTACGTGCTTAGGATCTACCTTGAAGGCCCCAGCGGGAAGCTTGTCCTGCATACTAAGGCTTGTGAGCTCATTCCCTTTCGGGTCAGTCACGGATTTGACGGCATAGGGCGCGTAATTGTCAATGGTGACTTTTACGACTACCTGGAGCCCAGTATCCTTGAACTCGCTCGTATCGATAGTTAAGTTGTCTTGTAGAGGAACCCAACTGCTCCTCTTGAAGACTGTTACCAGCTTAGCCTTCACCGTACCGTTGTAGCCATTACTACCTAAAGTTATCTCTCCAGAAAACGAGGTGACAGACGTCAAAACATCCATGTTTTTACTTATCTTATCATATTCGATCGGGATCACTTGAGCTGGAGTTTTTCCTTCGAACACTACGGTAAAAGATTCGAGTGTGAATCCCGGGGGAGCGGCATAACTGGAGAGCTTTATTATGCTCTTGCTTCCAAAGTCAAGCTCGACGTTCTCCTCGGTTCTGAGCAAATAGTCTACACGCGCATAAAACACGGGTGTAGTCTCTGCTGCAAGTATCGTAGCAGCTACACTGCTTAGCAAGATTACGAGCAATACGGATACTATCAACCTTCTCATGTACGTCAAATATTCAAACATGAAACAGACAAAATTATGCTTCAAATACAAATGTGAAAAAGACGGATATAGTATCTTTGTACTACGCTAAGCCTACTCTTCTTCTATCCATGATCCCAGGAGCTTTAAGAGGCTTAGAAGAAGAGGAGAAAAGCCCGACTATCCAAAGTTATCGAGATACATGGTAATGCTTAAAGAAGAGTTTGCATGTGCACACAACGGTAAAAGCGCATCTAAGCATCTCACAACAAGCCAAACATAAATTTTAAATGAGTCAGCTTAAATAAAGGAGTTGAGCCGGGGTAGCTCAGCCAGGTGGAGCGCCCGGCTGTTAACCGGGCGGTCCCGGGTTCGAAACATAGCCTATGAGGCTATGCGGGAATCCCGGCCCCGGCGC
>ERZ1669248.823-NODE-823-length-13142-cov-3.300756_pt1 | contig 13142 bp, 10 predicted proteins | sample MGYA00579296_ERZ1669248 | MGnify/ENA primary metagenome ERZ1669248 (study PRJEB41166, sample SAMN08046057) | hot springs metagenome | biome: hot spring; feature: neutral hot spring; material: thermophilic sediment; isolation source: thermophilic sediment from...
TAATTATAAAATTGTGGAGAGGAGAAAGGGATTGGAATGGTTGTACGTTAGTGTTAGAAAAAGAGGGCGGTTAGCTCAGGTGGGAGAGCGCTACCCTCGCACGGTAGAGGCCGCGGGTTCAAGTCCCGCACCGTCCATTTACTATTATGAGTACTTAAAGAGGGCGATTAGCTCAGTGGGAGAGCGCTCCCCTCACAAGGGAGAGGTCGGTGGTTCGAACCCACCATCGCCCATTGTTTATAGAGAAAAGAAGAAAGTTATTTACTGGTATTACCTCTTTACCATTTGAAGTTTTGTGAATCTGCCGAAGTGGCGGAATTTGGTAGACGCGCTGGATTCAGGATCCAGTGGGGGTTACCCCGTGCGGGTTCGAATCCCGCCTTCGGCATTTTTTATCACGCTTTTTGTTATATCTTTCACAAATAGTGTTACAATAAAGTGGAGCGGACGGGATTTGAACCCGTGACCTCCAGAATGCCATTCTGGCGTGCTCCCAACTGCACCACCGCCCCATTTCCTGGTAATTATAATTAATATTTGCTTTCCTTTTGTTTGTCAATATGAGTTTTTAAATAGCTCTAGCTACTTTTTCGAAGGCTCTTAATGCAAATTCTATATCCTCATCGGTATGGCTTGCAGAAAGAGTCACTCTGAGGCGACTCGTACCTTTTGGGACCGTAGGTGGTCTTATAGCAGTTATAAAGACACCTTCTTCAAATAGGAGTTTGCTCATTTTGAGAGCCCTTTCTTCTTCACCTGCTATTATAGGAACAATAGCTGTTCCCTGATCCTTTACATCAAATCCGAGTTTTTTAAGGCCTTTGACGAAGTTTTCCACGTTCCTTCTCAGTTTTTTGATAAGTTCTGGATTCCCCTCAAGTATGTTCAGAGCTTCCATAACGCCTGCAACTACTGGGATGGGTAGACTAGTTGTGAATATGAAAGGTCTTACCTTGTTTATAAAGTATTCTTTTAATGTCCTATCTACCGCTGCGAAAGCACCAAAACCACCAAGTGCTTTCCCTAGCGTCCCCATTTGTATATCTATTTTGCCGTATAGGTTCCAATATTCCACAGAGCCTCTACCTCTTTCTCCTATAACTCCAGTTGCATGAGCATCGTCAACCATAAGGAGGGCTTCATATTCCTCCGCTAAATTTGCAATGTCTCTAAGAGGCGCAATATCACCGTCCATACTGAAAACTCCATCAACCACTATCAGTTTCCTTCGCCCCTTTTTGCCTTTTAGGATCTTTTCAAGATGTTCCAGATCGTTGTGTCTGAATGTTGCGAATTGAGCTTTTGATAGCATTAGGCCATCGATAATTGAGGCATGGTTTAGTTTATCGGAAATAACAAGATCCTCAGGGCTGTTGCATATGGCACTTATTATCCCTATATTTGCCATGTATCCTGTACTGAAAAGTAGGACACTTTCTGTTTCTTTGAAACGGGCTAATTTTTCTTCGAGCTCTTCGTGTAACTTTGTGTTCCCTGATACTAGACGGGAAGCTGGGTTCCCAAAGCCGTAGATTTTCATTGCTTCTATCGCTTTTTCTATAACTCTTGGGTGGCTTGCTAGTCCAAGGTAGTTGTTTGAGCATAATAGAAGAACCCATCTACCTTCGATCTTTACCCATCTATCCTGTGGACTTTCTATAGTTACCATTTTCCTATAAAGTTTTTTCTCTTCAAGTTCTAATAGTTCCCTGGCTAGTTCTTCTATTATTCTCTTCTTCATTTTTCTTACCCCTTACCAATAGTGGGATCAAAAATAGTAGGCCTAAAAAGGCAAAATAAGCTGAGCTTGCAAAGGTGTCCTTAAGGGCATCATTTAGGGCCATTAACTGTGTTACTCCGTTTAATAAAGCTTTTACCTTTTTCTCGGCTAATTCACCTGGAAACATTTGCTTTGCTATATAGGTCCATTCGTTTAATCTTATAGTTATGTAATCTATTGATTTAAACTGCTCAGAAAGTATTCCTTCATGATGTTTTGCCAGTGCCTTTTGGAGCGTGTTTGTGGCAATTGCGGTTCCAAAAGAGCCACCTATAAACCTTATGTAGTGTAGCAGACTGACGCCAAGATTTGTATATTTTCCTAGGTTCCTCAAAGCAAGTGTGGTTATAGGCGCGAAAAACATGCCAACGCCGATGGCCCATGGTATTGTATATAAAGTTGATATCTTTTTTGGTGTGTAGTAGTCAAGTTTGGGTAGAAAAATAGCTGTCCCTATTATAAGAATGATGGATGATGCTACAAGTACGTTTTGTTCACCAATTTTATCACTTAAAATTCCCGATACGATCGATACTATACCGATTGTTAGTGCCATTGGGAGTATATGTAAGCCTGTGTCAAAAGTACCTAGTAATCTTAATCTTTCGTAGTATATAGGTAAAAGATAAAATACCTGATACATGGATAAACCCAGTATAAAGAGGTATATGGCGATAGCAACTGTAAATTCTTTGAATTTGAATATCTCCCATTCTATCAGTTTGTTTTTTGAAAAGTATTCACTTATAAAAAATAGGAAATAGAAAAGGGCACAAGCGGTATAAAGATTTACGATCATTGGAGAGGAAAACCATCCTTTTTGTTGGCCCTTTGATAGGAGTGTAAGTAGATTTATAGTTGCAATTCCCATTGCTATAAAACCTATGAAGTTTAGGGAAAACTTCTCCTTTTTCTCTACAACCTCAGGTAGTATAGCTAGGCTCAGGATCACTCCGATTATCCCTACAGGAAGGTTTATCAAAAAGACATGATGCCAAGAGAAGTGCTCAGTTAGGTATCCTCCTAATGTTGGTCCGAGAGCAGGGGCGAAACTGACCGCGAGTGCGTATATTCCCATGCCCAATCCTCTTTTTTCAGGCGGGTATATTGTGAAGATGATGGTTTCACCACTTGCTATAATTAGAGCTTCTCCTATACCTTGGAGGCTCCTGAATATTATCATATGTCCTAAGGTGGATGCATTAGCACAAAGGAAACTAGCGGTCGTGAATAGGGTCTCTCCGGTTATAAATGTCCACTTTAGTCCTACCGTTTTTGCAAGGGGTTCTATTAGTAGGAGAAATATGGCACTTGCTATCATGTAACTTGTTACCACCCATTGCACTCCGTATATATCGGTTGCAAGTGGGGCCATTATCTTTGGGAGTATTATTTCAACAACTGTAGTATCAAGGATGGCCATAAAAACTCCTGATACTACTACAATGGTAATAAAGAACCTTTCAACTGGAGGTATTCTTTCGTAGATTTTTGTTTCAAAATCCTGGTTCATTTTAACCTTTTTATTTTCACTTCACCACCCATACCTACAACTAACTTACTGATATCCCCTTTTGTTATCTTTATCTTGACAGGTATCCTCTGAGAAACTTTGGTGAATTCGCCAGCGGATATATCTCTTGGTACAAGTGCAAATTTTGCTGCACTTGTTGGTAAGATTTCACTTACGACACCTTCATACTCTTCGTTTGGATAGGCATCTATAGTTATTTTGGCCTTCGCACCGGGTTTTACACCTTCCATCTTCTCTTCTTCCAACAAAACTAGAATGTATATATCCTTAGGATTCACGATAGCGTATACTGGTTGTCCTGGTGCAACTACAGCTCCTACATTTACATATTTTTTGCCGATTTTTCCACTAAATGGTGCCTTAAGAACGCTGTAGTTGATCAGGTTATTAACATCTTCAAGTTCCTTTCTAAGGACCCATATCTTTGCGTCGATAGACTCTATCTGCTTGAGTATTTCCTTTGTAACAGTCATCCCGGCTTTTGAGTATTCAACCTGGGATATTGCTGATTTGAGTTGTTCTTCTAAGGACTTTATCTCATCCAATGTTGCTTCTCTTTCAGCGATCTTCGCTTTTAGCTCTGTTTCAACTACTTCTAGGTTCCTCTTAGCGATTGCATTATTTTCGTAAAGGAATTTGTTCCTATCATAATCCCTTCTTAACTGTTCTATAGTTGCATCGAGGGCTTTTAGCTTGTTCTTCAGGGCTTGAATTTTCTTTTCAAGACTTCTTGCGTTTGATTCGCTTATTGAAACGCTACTAGAGCTCTGTATGGCTGTCCTTGATAGAGCTAGTAGTAATTGTTCTTTTTGCTTTCCAAGTGCTTCTATTTCCTTTTCCAGTTGTTCTTTTTTTAGTCTTATATCCCTCTGATCTATCTCTGCTAGTATTTCTCCCTCTTTTACGGGATCTCCTTCTTCCTTTGTCATTTTAACTATTTTCCCACCAACTCTATTGAAACCTATGTTTGATATAGTTTTGCTTTCAACAAAAACAGCGTTGGTTATGGCATACCACTTATGTTGTAGAATGAGATAGATTCCAGTTCCAATTGATATAATCCCGATTATAAATACTATGACAAAGATGAGCTTTTTCCTCATTCTGATGCTCCACTATATAGAATGTTTTTATCTCTGATCCCGCAAGCTCTCATTAACTCACTTAGTGCCATGTAATATCTGTATAAACTGGTGTAATAAAAGGTGCGTGCTTCTGTGAGGGCCTTTTCTGAATCTATAACCTCTATGGCTTTTGCCATGTTTACACTGTACTGGAGCTTTGTTATCCTGAAGTCTTCTTCTGCTTGAATTAGAGCTTCTTTTGCGGTTTCAAAATTTCTGTAAGCTACGACTAAATTATTATAAGCTACTACAACTTCGTTTTTTATCCTATCTGTAATCTGCTTTTCTCTTTCTTTCTGTGATAGTTTTTCGTATTCCAGTCTATTTACAGTATGTTCTCTCTTTTTGAAGTCGAATATGTTCATCTTTACAGTAAAACCATATATCGTGTTTTCTTCATTTGTGTAGGAATTTTTTGTGGCGAGCAAGTTTTCACCGCTTCTCTGGTAAGACACAAACACGTTTACCTTTGGATAGTATTCACTTTTTGCTATTTTGATATAACTTTCAAACTGTTTTGTTATAAGCGAATGGGCCTTTACCTCTGGTCTATTCGAAAGCGCTATTTTTATCAGTTTTTCCAGTTTCATTTTTGGTAAAACTATAGAATCGCTAGATACATCTTTAAGTTTGAGTCGTGTTAAAGGGTCTTCCTGTATAAGTGTGGCAAGATAGGTCATGGCACTTCTCAGTTTTCCTTCCTCTTCTGCCCTTCTTTCCTTCATTTTTGAGAGTTGTACCTTTACTTTAAGTAGGTCGTTGTAAGGGATGAGGCCTGCTTTATAAAGATTTTCGGCATCTTTGAGGTGTGCTTCGAGTTGTTCTACCGATTTTTCCGCAACTTCGAGTAGTTTTTGTTCTATGAGAACGTTATAGTAGGCTACTTTTGTTGTATGGGCTATGTCAAGGATTAGAGCTTCTCTAATAAATTTCTTTACATCTATTCCTATTTTCTCAGCTTTTTGTAGCTCTTCGAGGTAAAAGCCTGTGAATATAGGCATGTAAGCTGTTATGTTGTACTTTATACTTTGGTTTTTACCAGTAGGGATGGTTTCTCTTATCTTTCCAAGGCTTGGCATACCCGGAAATAGCGGAGGGATCTGGTAGTCCATTATTATATAAGGTTTATCCTTCACATAAATATAGTCGTAGTTCAACTCTAATTTTGGTAGTCTACTTGCAAATGCTACCTTTTCAGATTCTATCTGACTCAGAAGGTTAAAGTTAGCTTCTTTTATATAGGGGTTTTTCTCAATTGCAAGGGCTACAACCTTTTCTTCATCGAGAATATCGTCTGATTGAACAACTTTACCCTCGACACTACCAGAGCAAAGAATAACGAAAACAAAAAGTAATATTACAATGACAGACTTTTCGTTTAGTGAACCTTTGTTCACTATTTTTAACATGTTTTAGTAGCTATCATGGACTATTTTTTTTGTCAACATTTTTAGACTTTCCTGCTCTTAGGTTGATATGCTTAAAGTTATTTTGTAAAATATGTTAATAAAAACTAAAATCGGGGAGGGTATACTCATGAAGATGATCATAGCCTATGTGAGGCCCGAGGCGCTGTGGGATGTTAAGAGGAAGCTTCTTGAGGTTGGTGCTCCAGGTGTGAGTGTTGATAATTTCATGGGTATAGGTAAGCCCATGGCTCATTTTAAAGAGATGATGGAGAAATACGGAGCCTTACCTAAATTTTTCCCGAGAACTAGGGTAGAGGTAGTTTGCGAGGATGATCAGGTTGATAGAATAATTGAGGCTATAGTAAGTGTTTGTAGAACTGGTAATCCAGGTGATGGTAAGATATTCGTATTACCTGTGGAAAATTCTATTAGAGTGAGAACAGGAGAAAAGGGAAGTGACGCTTTAAAATGATAAAGGATATATTTACAAGGTTTCTGGATAAATTTAGAGAAGTTGGTGGGGAATTTTACAATAGTCTTCCCGAATTTATCGATAAATTGGAAGATAAAAGGATAGCCTGTGAGGAAACTTTAGTTGGACTTATAATGGAAGTGCTTGAAAAAGAGATTGATTTTTGTAAAGCGGAATTTGCTTTTGTTTCTATTACAAGACCTAAAGCTCTTGTAGCTGAAACTGGCAGTTTGCTCTTTGTCTATGATAGGGAGGAAGATTTTAAATTGATCAGTCTACCTTATGTTCATGTCAATATTTTTGAAGGCGTTCCAGTATTTGAAACTCTTGAAGAGGCTTTGGCTCAGAATCAGGGGGTTTATGTTTCTGTGGTAACTGGTCCCAGTAAGACAGGTGACATTGAACTTATCCATGTTTTTGGTGTACATGGTCCTGGTAGGCTTGTAGGCGTGGGGTCTCTAAAATGAAGTTATTACCTGAACTTAAGGAAGAGCTTGGGATCCTTCTTAATAACAGGAACTTGAGGGTAGCGTTGGAAAGGGTAATCTCTAGATATGTAAAAACACGTGAGGCTAGTTTGTCAATCCTAGGCGATTTTGGAGACATTAGAAAGAGGCTTGTTGATATAAAGGATTCTGCTATTGATGAAGCCTATAGTATATGGGATTCGATAGCCAATAGACTCGAAGAAAGAGGTACTTTTTTTACCGAGTTAGCCGATGCAAAGGTAGCAAGGGAGAAGATTCTGGATGTTCTGAAGGAGAACGGAGTTCATCTTCTAATAAAATCTAAATCTATAACAAGTGAGGAGATAGGTTTAAACCTGGCACTAGAAGCTAGCGGTATAAAAGTTGTAGAAACGGATCTTGGTGAGAGGATATTGCAGTTGATGGGTGACAAACCTTCTCATCTTATCGTTCCTGCAATTCATAGAACAAAGGAGGAAATAGCTGAGTTATTCTCTAAATACTATAACGAGGACATACCACCGGATCCCTTTGTTATAACTAAGAAAGTAAGGGAGGAATTTAGGAGCTATTTTCTGAGTGCGAAGGCGGGTTTTACGGGTATAAATGTTGTCTCGGCAGATCCAACCTATTTCTATCTTATGACGAATGAAGGTAACGGAAGGCTATGTGCCACTTTGCCCGATGTATACATCACACTTGCTGGCTGGGAAAAGATAGTTAGGAACTTGAGTGATGCTATCTTTATTCTTAAGGTCTTACCGAAAAGCGCAGTTGGGATAGATTTTTCTAGTTATGTTTCTATTTTCGCTGCTCCCTTTAGATGGAAGGATGGCAGAAAGTGGTACGTTTTTGTGCTCGATAACGGTAGAAAGAAGGCTAGGGAGGATAGATATCTCAGACATGCTCTCAGATGTATAAGATGTGGCGCTTGTATGATGGTATGTCCTGTTTACAGAGTCTTGAGTGGTCATGGTTTTTCTAAAATCTATATGGGTGGAATAGGTGTAATATGGACTGCTATAACTCAAGGGTTAGAAGAGGCAGCTCAACTTGCTGAACTATGTGCAAGCTGTGGTAGGTGTAATACCGTTTGTCCGGCTGCTATACCTATAAGTGATATAATTGAGGAAATAAGATTTAGAGTAGGTTCTACTAATCTACTCGAAAAATATGCTCCTATTGTCGTTGCTGATAGAAGAAAGTTTTCAAGCTTGGGAGAAGTTAGGAGAATAGTTAGATTAGAAGAGGAAGGTTCCTTCCTTGAGTGGGCCTTTAAAAGAGGATTGTTGGATAAGAGTAGTGATACCGCGATTTATGGCGGTTGTGTTGTAGAGGAATTTCTGCCAAAAGTGGGGATTCAATCTGTTATTCTTTTAGAAAAGCTTGGATTTAATGTGGCTGTATCTGGTGGTTTGTGCTGTGGTTTACCTTTGAGAGTTTACGGTAAAAAGGGCGAATATTTGAGGTGCGCTTATCTTTTGAAAGATAAATTAAAGAGATACAAAGAAGTAATAACAATTTGTGATAGTTGCTACTCAACCATTGTAGATGCTGGTTTTGAGAATGTGAAACCTATTTATGAATTTCTTTTGGATAGTAATTTGGTGTTTTATGCAAGAGAGCCCTACAGGGTGGCTTTACATATTCCCTGTCATACCTTTTCTGCGGGAAGGGAGGGAAAGTTAATCGAGTTTATGGAATCGGTTCTTAACATTGAACTTATAAGAAGTGAATACGAAAGGGTTTGTTGTGGTGGTGCGGGTTTGTATAGATACAAATATCCTTCGGTATCGAGGGCTATTTTCGATGTGAGAAAAGATTTCCTTGTTGAAGTTAAGCCTGATTTTATAATCACGACCTGCCCTAGCTGTCTGATGAAACTAAAGGATGATATAAAAGAACTTCATCTCGACATAGAGGTAGTTCATCTAGTGGACTTCATCTTAAACTATACTAACCTTCCTTTATGATTTTCAGAATTTCTGCTATTCTTTCATCGTTTATCCTGTAGCAGTGTAACATTCCCCTTTTCTGACATTTTATGATATTCGCATTCTTCAGGATTGATATGTGTTGGGATATGTTGGATTGGCTCGTTTCAAGAATCTCGCACATCGATTTTACACAAGCTTCTCCTTTTTCTATAAGCGTCAGGATTATCCTTAGCCTAACTGGATGAGCTAGAGCTTTAAAAAAGTTGGCCCACTTTTCTAGTGTGGCATCATCGATTTGTTTTATCAAGACAAACCTCCTCCAAACACTTTTTAATTTTATCAGTTCTATTTTCGCTTTCAAGTATACTTCTGCCCATCACTATGTAATTTGCCCCTCGTTTTATAGCTTCTATAGGTGTTAGAACCCTTTTTTGATCCTGAACATTTTCTCCTTCCATCCTTACTCCAGGTGTTACTATAAGTACTTCTTTTGATAGAGTCCTTACAATTTCTATTTCTCTGGGTGAGCATACTATTCCGCTTATTCCCTCTTCAATACCTATTTTTGCGAGATTTTTCACCATCTCTTCTAATTTTGTATTTATTCCTATTTCTTCCAAATCTTCCGTTGATATTGATGTAAGTACGGTTACTCCAAGTAGCTTTGTATTTGTATCAAGTGATGCCTTTACCGCCTCCTTTACCATATTTCTTCCACCTGAGAGATGTATGGTTGCGAAGTCGACGTCAATTTCTACCAGCGTTTTTACGGCAAGTTTTACAGTGTTTGGGATGTCGTGAAACTTTAGATCGAGGAATACGAATTTTCCAAGATTCTTGATTTCTTTTATAATCGTTTTTCCATATTTCATGAATAGAACTGGACCTACTTTGAAAATGTCAACATAATCTTTCAGTTCTTCTACAATTCTGATAGCATTTTTTATATCCTCTACATCAAGAGCTATTATTATTGGACTTCTCATTTTTTTTCACCCATTCATCTAATATTTTTACTGCACTTAGTGCATCTTTTCCATAAGCATCTGCTCCTATCTCTCTTGCGAATTCTTCAGTTACCACTGCTCCACCAACTATAGTGAAGGTTTTTATTCCCTCTTTTTTCAGTTTCTTTATAACATTTCTCATTTCTTGCATGGTTGTTGTCATTAGGGCACTTAATCCAACAGCGAGTGGTTTTATCTTTTTTGCCTCTTCAACTATCCTTCTTGTTGGTACATTTTTGCCAAGGTCTATCACTTCATACCCGTTGTTTTCAAGTAGCATCCCCACTATATTTTTCCCTATATCGTGTATATCACCTTCCACAGTGGCAAGTATAACTTTTCCTTTTGTTTTTGCCTCTTTACCCTTCATATTTTCCTTTATAACTTTGAAAGCTGCTTGCATTGCCTTTGCTGAAGCTACTAGTTGTGGCAGAAAATATATCCCCCTTTCGTATCTCTTACCCACTTCTTCCATAGCTGGGATTAGGTAGTTGTTGATTATATCTAGAGAGTCTTTTTCTTTTATGAGTATTCCTGTTAGTTCTTCTGCTTTTTGTGAATCTCCTTCAATTACTGCTAGTTTTAGCTCTTCTTCTTTACTATATGCTTCTTTCTTGGTTTCCCCCTTGACTACCTCTTTTTGACCACCGTACTTTGATATGTAAACCCTTCCCTGTTCATCCCTTCCAGCGATTAATGCGCTTGCATGGAAAACTTCTAATATTTCGGGAATTTCTGGATTTACTATTGCGGAGTCAAGCCCTCCTATTAGACTTGCTGCCAAAAAACTCATGTTTATTGCTTTTCTATTCGGTAATCCATAAGAGACGTTACTTACACCCATTACTGTTATAAATCCTTCAGCCTTTGCTAGTTTTAGTGTTTCAAGGGTTATGAGCGCTCCTTTATTTTCTGCCGCTACTGTGGTTACGAGACAGTCGAATAACATATCGGTCACTTTTAACCCTAATCTTTCCAGTTCATAAAGTACCTTTTTTCCAAGTTCTATTCTTTCTTTAGCTACTTCTGGTATACCCCTTTCATCCGTCGGTAAAACAAGGATAGCGCTTCCGAATTTTTTGGCTAGCGGAAGTAAACTTTCCATTTTTTTCTCTTCAGCTGTTGTGGAGTTTATTATGGATCTACCATCTATAACTTCTAATGTTCTTTCTATCGCTTCTATATTAGAGGAATCGATCATTATAGGTAGACCTGTTGCCATTTGTACGTTTGCAGCTATAAACGGAAGTAGCTCAGCTTCGTCTATCCCAGGAGTTCCGACGTTTACGTCCAATATCTCCGCACCACACTCTTTTTGGGATTGTGCAGCCCTTATAGCCCACGAGGCTCTTTTGTTCTTCAGATCTTCTATGAAATCTTTTTTTCCCGTTGGGTTTATTCTTTCACCGATTATCACAGGATATTGATTTTTTCCTATGAATGTTATTTTGTCTCTCCCAGAAATCATCATAAAGGGTTTTTCGGGTTTAATAAGTGGTTTACTTTCTTTGTATCTATTAGCGAGGAGTTTTATGTGTTCTGGTGTTGTTCCACAACAACCACCTATCATCCAAGTGCCGAGTGATATGAACTCATCCATGTAGGATAGGAACTTTTCCGGTCCCATCGGGAATACAGTTTTTCCGTCGATTAGCTTAGGTAATCCTGCGTTTGGCATGAAAACGAGTGGTTTTGATGTAACCGATGCCATTCTCTGTGCTATATTTATGAGAAGGTCTGGACCGAAGGAACAATTCGAACCTACAGCAAGTACATCCATGCTAGAGAGAGCTATTGCGGCAGCTTCAGGTGTTGATCCAAGTAGAGTTCTACCGTCCTCCTGGAAGGTCATCATTACTACACAGGGGATTTCGAGTTCGTTTGCTGCGATTATGGCTGATTTTGCTTCTCTAACATCACTCATTGTTTCTATGAAGATTATATCAGCACCACCGTCTTTTAGCCCTTTTATCTGCTCTTTGAAGGCATTAAGTGAAGTTTTAAAGTCTATATCCCCAACTGGCCATAGTAGTCTTCCCAGTGGTCCCACAGAACCTGCAACTATTGCTTTATCTTTAGCTACTTCTCTTGCTATTTTGGCTCCGAGATATGCTAGTTCATAGGCCATATGTTCCAAGTTATAGTTGGATAGTTTTATCCTGTTTGCTCCAAAGGTGTTGGTTTCTATTATATCTGCCCCTGCTTCTATATAAGCGAGGTGTATCTCCTTTATCAACTCAGGATCTTCCTTATTTAAAAGTTCTGGAGCCCCTCTATAGCCTGATTTCCTGGATTGTATAAGGGTACCCATTGCCCCATCAATTATAAGTATCCTTTTGCCAAAATCTTTCATCCTTGCTACCTTAGAGCGTGTCTCAGTATGAACTCCTTTACAGCGGAGATATCTGCTGGAAGTTCATATTTTCTCTGTTTCTTTTCTGTGAGTCTTCTTATTTCCTCAGGCATCTCAAGTTTACCTATCGTTTCTTCTATTACCTCTGGGAATTTGGCAGGATGTGCGGTTGCTACACTTACTAGGTTGTATTTGCCCTTGAACTTCTCTTCATGTTCAAGCAGAACCTTTACGCCAACTGCTGTGTGAGGATCTACTATGTATTTGTATTTTTCGTAGATTTCCTTTATAGTTTTCTTTGTTTCCTTATCGTTACTTCTACCACTTAAGAAATCCAATCCCACCTTTTCAAGTACATCCTTCCCGAATAGAAGCACCTTTTTCTGACTAAATTCTTCCATCAGTTTTTTTACCGTTACGTCTTCATTGTTAAAGAGATGATAGAGGTACCTTTCAAAGTTACTTGCTATTTGGATGTCCATTGCCGGACTTATTGTTGGTACTACTTCCCTTACACTGTAATCTCCCTTTGTAAAGAACCTGTAAAGTATATCGTTTTCGTTTGTGGCAACAATCAGCTTTTCAATGAGTTCAGTAATCCTTTTTGCGTAAAAACCGGCAAGGACATTACCAAAATTCCCTGTTGGTACGCAGAATATGCTTTTCTTATCTGATTTTAAGGATGCCCATATGTAGTATACGATCTGAGCCAGTATCCTTGCCCAGTTTATGGAATTAACCGCTGTAACTTTTATTCTGCTTCTTATCTCTTCATCGAGGAAGATTCTCTTAACTATACTCTGACAGTCGTCAAAGGTACCGTTAATCGCGAGACAATATACATTTTCTTCCTCAACTGTAATCATCTGCAATTCCTGTATTTTACTTACCCTGTTGTTGGGGTAAAGTATGAATATGTTTATATTTTCCTTTCCCTTTACACTGTGTATTGCTGCACTACCTGTATCTCCACTTGTTGCCCCTACTATGTTTACCTTCTCCCCTCTTTTTCTAAGAAGGTACTCTAAAAGGTTACCAAGGAACTGAAGAGGGTAATCC
>ERZ1669248.826-NODE-826-length-13087-cov-14.504144_pt1 | contig 13087 bp, 19 predicted proteins | sample MGYA00579296_ERZ1669248 | MGnify/ENA primary metagenome ERZ1669248 (study PRJEB41166, sample SAMN08046057) | hot springs metagenome | biome: hot spring; feature: neutral hot spring; material: thermophilic sediment; isolation source: thermophilic sediment from...
AGCGCCAGCCACTGCTCGCCCCGGCTCTGGACGAGGAGGGCGAGGGCTTCTATGTACGTGGTCTTTCCCGAATTTGGGGGGCCGTAGATGAGGGCGCGGCGCCCCAGCTCCACGCAACCCCTTTTCACCCCTCTGAAGTGGTCTAGACATATCCTCCTTATCATAGGGCCCTCCGCAGGTCGCGGGTTAGCTGTACAAGGGCGGGGTCCAGGTCGCCGGCTGGGGGCACTTCGGTGTCTTTGGGGATTATGTGGAGGTGTATGTGGCTTTCCAGCCCCGCCCCGGCGGCGCGGCCCACGTTTATCCCAATTATGAAGTCCCTGGCGCCGACGACCTTCGCCAGGGCCTGCGTGAGCCTCCCGGCGAGGGCCACCATCTCGGTCCACTCTTCGGCGGTCATCTCCTCAAACTGGGAGATGTGTCTGTAGGGGGCGATCATTACGTGTCCCCAGGTGTAGGGGTATTTGTTGAGTATGGCGAATACGTGCCTCCCTCTGTGGGGGACTAGGTTTTCGTCGTCTCTGTGGGGCTCGCCGGCCGCTCTGCAGAGGAAGCACCCCTCCTTCCCGATGTTTTTTATGTATCTGTAGCGCCACGGGGCGTAGACAACTCTGTAGTCCACGTCGGTTGGAAAACCCCAGTTAATAAACTAGGCCCTCGCCGCGTTTACCCTCCTCACGAGGATTTTGCCGGAGACGGCGTGGTAGACTGCCTCCACGCCCTCCATGTTGCGTACTAGCTTGATCTTGTCTATCCACGGCATGTCTATCCCAAGCCCCTCCAGCACCTTGTCTAGGTCTGTGGGCTCCTCGCCTATTCTCGAGGCGACGAGCTTTGCAATTACCCGGATGTCCACGCAACTCCGCGCGCTGAGACTTATGTACCCAACGGGTAACATACGGTTTTATAACCCCGATCTACGAGGGCCGTGGCTAGCTTCAACACGCCGTGCACCTTGGCGCTGGGGGTCGTGGGCAAGAGGCTCGTCTACTTAGAGGTCGAGAGCGGCAGGAGGGTGGAGGAGTACGTGGGGGTCGACGTCGACTCGGCGGCTCCGGACGTCGGCCGCGACTTCCTCGGGGGCCACGTGGCCCTGGCCTCCTTCTCCACCTCCATCGTGAAGGCGGTGGCGCTCGCCAAGCCCGCATATGTGCTTGACCTAGAGGGCCTCAGGCCCCTGGCGAGGAAGGCGGTCACAGTCGCGGGCGTCAGGGCCCGGGAGTTCGGCGCCTGGGAGCAGGTGTGGAATAAGCCGATCCTCCTCTCCAACGCCAGCCCCACCGTGGCGCTGGGGGCCTCCAGGGCCGGGTCGCTCCTCCACATAAACGCCGTGCCCACAGACGTGGAGCTGGTGGGCAAGGCCTGGGCCACCGCCAGGGTACTGCAGAGGGGTGGGGAGCTCTCCATGAACTGCACCTGCCGGCTGGGGCTCATGCCACTGGAGATCTTCGTGAGGAGGGGGAACCGGTACGTGGTTGCCAAGTTCTACCTCAACGCCACGTCCCCCCGGAGCCGGCGGGCCTTTTTCATCCTGGGCGAGGGCGGCAACGTGCTCCAGAGGAGAGATGTAGACGTAGGAGAGGCGGAGGTGGTGGCGTTTGAATACGTAAAACAGCTGTAAACCCACGGCGTGGATTACGCCTATATCTGCCGGCGGCGCCGCGCGGCGGGTTGCTGATATCGCCCCCCCCCTTGTGGGGGGTTCCGCCTTCTGGTGCTCGGCGGTGGCCGGCGGCGCCGCGCGGCGGGTTGCGGATACCGCCTCTTGTGGGGGCTTCTGCCTTCTGGTGCTTGGCGGTTGCCGGCGGCTGTGCGGCGTGTCTGTGGTCATGTATTTATAACATGGTTTTTGTTTTTACGTGGCTGAGTGTGGAATTATTTTGGCGGGTGGCTTCGCCACGAGGCTTAGGCCTCTGAGCTACACCAAGCCGAAGCCGCTGTTTCCCGTGCTGGGGAGGCCGGTGATTGACTGGGTGATTGAGCGGGTGGCGGAGGTGGCTGAGCCGGTTGTGTCGGCGAGGTACCTCTCCTACGTAATTCGGAACCACGTGGGGGCGAGGTGGGGGGGCAGGGTTAGGGTGGTGGAGGAGGACAGGCCGCTGGGGGACGGGGGGGCTGTGGTGAATGTGGTTAGGAGTCTGGGGCTTAGGGGGCCGTTGATTGTGGCCAACGGCGACGTCTTTACTGACCTCTCCGTTAGGGGCCTCTGGGAGTTTCACAAGAAGAGCGGCGGCGCTGTGACGATCGCCTTGGTGGAGGTTCCGCAGGAGGAGGTGGGGAGGTTCGGCATAGCTGTTGTGGACGACGGCGGGAGGGTTAGGAGGTTTGTGGAGAAGCCCAGGGAGCCGGTGGGGAGCAACCTGGCCAACGCCGGGTTTTACGTATTTGAGCCCGAGGCGGTGGCGGAGTTCCCAGACGTCAACGCGGGGGAGGTGAAGATTGCGAAACACATAATCCCGAGGCTTATGGAGAAGTTCGACGTGTATGGATACGTGCACCGGGGGCTTTGGTTCGACATCGGCACCCACTCCGACTACCTGAGGGCAAACTTCGCGGCTTTGGATAAGTGCGGCTGCGCGAAGGAGTTGCCGGGGGTTAAGATCATCCCTCCGGTGTACATCGGCGAGGGGGTGTCGGTGGGGGCTGGTAGCGTGTTGGGGCCCTACGTGGTGGTGGGTAGCGGCAGTAGGCTGGGGCCGGGTGTGAGGGTTAGGGAGAGCGTGTTGATGGACGGCGTGGTGGCCGAGGCGGGGGCCTACGTGGCGAGGTCCATCGTGGGGGAGGGTGTTGTGCTTGGGAGGTGGACGCGGGTGGTGGAGGCCGTCGTGGCGGACGGGGTCTACGTGCGGGACGAGGTCTACATCGGGAGGGGGGCCTCTGTGGGGCCGAACAGGGAGGTGGAGCAGGACGTGAGAGATGGGGAGATTCTGCCCTAGAGCGAGAGCCTCCTTCTCGGTCTCAGCGTGTTTTTAGCCTCTCTCACCAGCCTCTTGGCTTTTTCCACGTCTACCTCCCTGCCCTCTTTTAGACAGGTGCCTACGATTGCCCCGTCGGCGATTTTGAGGAGGGTTAGGGTGTTGAAGCAGATTCCGCTCCCCACCAACACCGGCAGGTCTGTGTGGGCCCTCGCGACGGCTATGTCCACTGGGTCTGGGGGCTCCCCCGTCTTTCCGCCTGTTATCACAATGGCGTGGGGCCTCGCCCTGGTTGTGGCTGTCTCGACGGCCTCCGCCAGCGTCGGGGGGTAGATGGAGCGGCCGTGTTTTACGTGGACGTCTGCCAGCACCTTGACGTCTCTTAGGTAGGGGGCCTCGGGGGTCAGCACGCCGGATTCTGTGAGCACTATGTCTGTGTAGGCGTTGCATCTTATAAATCTGCCGCCGGCGTATTTCGCGACGAGGGCCGCCTTTCTACAGGCGTTGCGTAGTAGGTTCACGCCGACCGGCACCGACACCTCCCGCACCACGTCGCGGGCGGCCACGGCGACTGCGATGGCCCTCCGGAGGTCGGCGCGGGGCTTGTAGGGGGCGTCGTAGTAGTTCTCCACAATTATGGCGTCTACCCCCGCCTCCTCCAGCCTCTTGGCGTTTCTAACGGCGTGGTTTAGGTAGTCGGCGTCGTCGATCTGCAGTAGGTGGAGCACTCCGATAATCACACACAACGCCACCTGCCTCTATATATACTTGTCCGCCCCGTCGGCATCTCACCGCGCGGGGGCCGGCGTCTGTGGCGAAATGTTCAAATACCCCCTCTTTGCATGGGGGCGATGGTTTATCCTCCGAAGACTTTGATGGTGGGGAGGTGCTCCCGCTGTGGGAGGAGGATATACGCATTTGAAGATAGGTATGTGTGTAAGAAGTGGGGCTACGTCTTCTGCGACGTCTGTGCGAGGAAGCTTCAGTATAGGTGTCCAGACGGCTACACTCCGCTGGAGCTTGTCTAAGGTGCTTCTCTCAATAACGGCGAGCCCCGGGGTGAGGTCTATCACAATTACCTCGGGGGATAGGGTGCTCGCCCTCCACATGTACGCCAGAAGCACATACGGGGCCGTGGTGGCCCGGGGCAGGGAGTGCTTGGTGGGTGGGGAGGATTTGAGAAGGGCGGCTTGGCTTCTTACGCGGCTGATGGATAGGGTTGGCGAGCTTTTGAAGTCTAGGTACTACACCTACACGGGGCCTCTGGAGGTTGTGGGGGACCGGGTGGTGTATAGGCCGTACGTCTCGCCGACCTCCACGGCGGAGGTTGTGCTGTCGGGCAAGACGGCTAGGGTGGCCTCCGGCGAGTTCCGGCGTAGGTTCAGCACCAGCCTAGACGTGGGGGCGGTGCTGAGGAGGTATCTGGAGTTGTTAGAAAAGTGTTAAATTCACCCAGGTGCTCTGGGCTGGGTGAGGAGACCAGGCTGTCTGACTGGTGATTGTGGTTAATAGCGCTGACGCCCCTGCCTCGGCTTTATGTATAGCTCCCCGTCTCTCAGCTCGAGCTGCGCAATGCCCGCGCCGAGGAGGTACGCCAGGGCTCTGTCGGGGTCGTGCCCCTCGGCTCTCAGCCTAGATAGGAACTCCGCCAGCTTCTCAGGCTGGGTGGGGGCTTCCGTGTCTAGGTAGAGGCCGGGCTCTATTCTGAGGTCTGTCTTCATGACTATGTCCAGCTCCGTGTATATGGCGTAGAGCTTCTCTAGGAGGTTTATTATCGTGGTCAGCTGCTTATACAGCTCCGCCACGACGCTTCTCAGCTCGTCGTCTTGGTACTTCTGCGCCAGTCTGTCCAGCTGCTCTATCGAGCGGGCTAGTCTAGTAAGGAATTGCATGGAGTTTACGTATTCTGTCTATTGTGAGGGGGTGCGTCCTGGCTAGCAGAGTCAGCCTAGCGGCTACGGGGTTTAGCAACGACTCTACTATGCCGTTCCAGTCCAGCTTAACCAGCGCCGAGACCAGCCTCTCCCTGTGCCTCCGCGCCGCGTATTTGTCTGCCTCGAATTCAAAAGCCTGGAGCATGGCGGTGTAGAGAAGGGCCACGCCTATGAGGTGTATCGCGAGAAGCGTTATTGAGTACTTGGCGTAGACCAGGTGTACGAGGGGGATTCTAAGAGTGTACTCAGAGATTAGGAAGGCAAGTAGTTTGTGGGTGTGGCGGTATTTGATATGTCCCCTCTCATGTTCCAGCACCGCCTGCAACTCCTCGGGGGACAGCCGGGCGAATATGCCGGTGGTGAAGTAGACGACGGGGCCTCGCGGCCCGTCTAGAGTGAAGGCGTTGGGGCGTCTGTCCCTGGCCACGCACACGTTGACAGGCGCGTAGTAGTACTCGTAGTCCCCCGGCAGTTTCTGGGGGTTTTCCAAGATCTCTAGCTTGTTCCTCCTGAGGTACTCCACGTCTCCGTAGTTAGTCCGCACCACCTTGACCGCGTCTGGGATGAAGCAGTTTTTCTTTAGGTATATATACAGCGCCATGTAGGTGATGGATATGAGGGACACCCCGAGTGCCCATTGTATGTATAGGTTTTTGACCGCCAGTAGTGGGGCTACTGAAAGGGCCAGGGGGGCTAGGAAGAGTGATAGGTTTGTCTGCAACGGCGGGGGGTCTACATACCTCCCGTCCTTATACGTCCCGACCAGGGCCGCCTTGTAGCTCTCTTTTTTGTATCTATCCCTGAGAAGCTGTATCAGTTCTACTGCCTGCACCTATTTATCCAATCTCTTTAATATAAGGCTACTGCTGAATTTTTTCTGACTCTAAAAACTCCAGAACCTTCTCAGGCTCGTATATCGCCAGCATATCCCAGAACTTGTTGGCTTTATACAGGCCGTATACCTTTCCCCTCGCGCTTCTCTTAATTATCGTGATGTAGCCTCTCTGGACCAAGTCGTCGAGAAAGGCTCTTATCAACACGGTCTTGGCTCTTAAGTCCTGCCTCCCGTAGAGATGGAGGTCCTGCGCCACCTTTGAGGGGCGGAAGGTCACGAGGTTTCCCTTGGCGTTTTGCACCTGCTCCCGGAGGAATTTGATTGTGATGAGCTTGATACGGAAAGAGTCTGTTTTGTCGTTGTAAGTTCGTGAGAGGGTCCGGATGTCGGCCATATACATAAAGAAGGTGCCCCTATTTATTTATTTCTTTGACATTTTTAAAGCATATATCCTCTAAGTACTCTACTTTACTTTTTAATTCTGAGATTTTTCTCTCAATACTAGCGATATACTGCATAAAATAGTTAATATATATATCACATGGAGCAAGCTCGTCCTTTTCTAAACCTAGGAGCTTTAGTATCTTCTCTACACTATCCATAACTCTGTGATTTTGTTGTCCCTCACCACAGCGGCGCGTGCCGTCTTTATGTTGTAGGTGTAGTGAGGCCTCGTGATTACAAGATTGCAGTGGACGAGGAGGTCCTGCGCCGGCATTTCGTTGCTCACAAGCACTATCCTGAGCCCGTACTTTGCGCTTTCGAAAATTAAGTACTTCACCACGTCGCCTCTCCCCAAGATGTTCTGCGCCTCGTCTATTACCAATAGCCTCTCCGGGCCTCTGCTAATACCTTTTTCAAATAAAAAATTATATAATGATGACAGTATGAATAAAATTACTAAAATTTTTTCTTCATATAGTTTTAGTTTTGAAAGATTTATTGATATAGTTTTCTTTGTCTTGAATAACATGTCGACGGGTATTACCCCCTCTTCGAAGACGTCGATTACGTATTCCAGCCTCCGGGCTATCGCCGCCTTCATCTCCACCTCGCTCCTAGTGGTGACTAGGAAGTCCTCCAGCGCGGTGAGGATATCCCTCAGAGTCTCCAGCCGCCTGCCTCTCACTGCTCTGTAGAGGAAGTAGATACTCGGCTCGTTGAGATTAAGCGACAGGCCTAGTATCTCCACTAGAAGTTTCTTGTCGAACTTCTCGAAGGTGAACTTCAGCTTCCTGGCATCTATAGAAAGACCTCCGTACTCCCCATGCCAGTCCAGCACCAGCGCAGGCAGTCCTGACCTGGCGATTATCTTCTTGGCTAGCCTCGTCTTGCCGCTCCTGGTGGGGCCGGTTATTACGACGTGTCTATCCATGGCGAGGTACACCGGCCCGGTCTTCCCAATGCCGACGAGCACGCCGTCGTTCATAGTAAGGGCAAGAAGCAGAAGTAGCAAAAGGAGTTCCCACACGTATAATTGTAAAATATAAGCTACTACACGGCTCTCGACAGGTACCGCGGGAGGTACGATCTGTATTCAGCAAATCTGTCGTCTATTAGCAGTATGTACTTCCTCTCTCTGTCTAGCCCCCTCATGACCCTCCCCGCGGCCTGCACGACGTGGTTAACTGCGGTGAACAACACCCCGTATTTATACCCGTCATACCCCAGCCTCTTGAGAATCCTTACCTTGTCCCACAGCTCCCGGCTACGGACATCTGGAATTGGAAACCCAACCAACACGCCAGCCTTCACGTTTAAGTTGACACCCTCGGAAATGGGGCTACCGTAGTAAGTCACTATTACGTGGTCAATATCCCCTAGGGGCTGGTCAGATACAGGCAGGTCTGCAATTTTGCTAGCGTAGAGCGACGCCAGCTCTTTGTTTGGCAGAAACACCACAGCCCTCCTATACTCCCTGAAAATATGCCTAACCCTGTCAATAACCGCGTCTACATACCGCTTCTTTAGACGGGTTCTGTACCTGATCTTCAGAGGCATGTAATCTACGTCGAGGTTCTCCTCCCCCGGCAGGCGCTGTACCTCTACATACTCGGCCCTTAGGAAATATGTAAAAATATCTGAAAACTGCCTCACAATGGAGGCGCTTGCCGCCAACAGAAAACGGGCCCTCCCAGCCACCTCGCCAACTAGCGGCAACACGAGACACGTCAAGCCGCCCCCACCCCCGATGCAGTACCTCCGCGAGTAAAGCTCCTCGTCGCCGACCTCCACAGTCGACAGCAGGTTATGCGCCTCGTCCAGCGCGACGAACTCCACCTCCTCGAAAAGGTCAGCCACGGCGGATATGTTCGACACCTTCGACAGATAGGCAAGGGGCAACACCACCACCCCCTTGCGCCTGCCCTCCACGTGGAGCGCCTCGTATGGACACACCCCCATTTTATACAGCTCCTCTACGTCGAAAATCGGCGCCTCGGCCCTGCGAGACTTAGCCTTACACACCCCGCTATCTCTCAGCTCGAAGCACCGAGCCCAGCTCTCCGCCCTAAAGGGGCAGAGATGCCTTCTTCCGAACAGCACGCCGGCGTCGCCTCCGTGCTCCGCCACGTAGCGAGCCATCTGGAGCCCCTCCACGTGGCTTCTGACGAAGATTAGAGAACGCCTACCCGCCGCCAGCCTTGCGATCAGCCTAGACTTCCCAAACCCAGGGGGGGCGTGCAGGACGTACCTCACTAAATAGCGGGGCTTTAAAACCCGCTTAACAACTCCTCGAGGTACTCCCTAAACCTGGAGTTTGAAATCTCCTCCAGCTCTAGGCAGTACTTCACCATATTCTTCACAAAAGCCTCCGCCAGGGCTGGGTCACGTTCTTTCAACATCTTCAACTTCTCGGGGAGGTCCACCCGCATCACCCTCACGGCGGAGTCCACGGAGGTGATGTGCCTCTCCAAGTCTCTTATCTGGCTCACCACGTCGTCCAGCACGTTGACAACCTCGGCGGGGACTCCGCCGAGGTCCAAATCTGCGTACGCCTTGTTGACACAGTACCGCACAAATCTGTACCTCAGAGTCTTAACCACGTCCATGGCCGCCCCATGTCAGCAGTTTATTTGCTTTGCCCCGATTCTCACCCCCATTTCTCTGCCGAACCCCCCGACGCTCACTATCCCCGAGTCGGAGACGCCCAGCACAGTTATTCCACGCATCTCGTAGAAGTAGTACGCGTCTGTATCCCGCTCGAAGCTCTCCCTCCTAGGCCCCCACCTCCAGTAAAACCTCTCGCCCCTTGGATCCACGCCTTCGTACAGCCTCTCACTGTAGACCGATCTGGCGAGCCTCCTCACGCAGTAGACACCCCCTCCCCACTCCCGAGGTATGTTGACGCTGGCCGCCAGCGCCCCGTCTAAGCCCGCTCGCAACGACTCGACGGCTCCCCCCACCACCCTCTTCATAAACTCCACGTCGCCGCCAACCTCCATAGAGACGGCGATTGAGGGCACGCCCAGCGCGCCTGCCTGCACAGCCGCCCCCACAGTGCCGCTTCCATAGGTGGCCTCTATGCCGATGTTCTCCCCCACGTTGACGCCGGAGAGCACCACGTCGGCGTCTGGCGCAACCAGCTTCAAGGCCATAAACACGGCGTCGGCGGGGAAGCCGTTCACCACGTAGAACCGCCCAATCCTCCTCACCCTCAGGGGCTTGTGGTAGGTCCTCGCCAGTCCCGCGGCGGACCTCGGCCTCTCCGGGACTACGACGACCACCTCGTGGCCCCGCGACTCGAGCACCTCCACCAGCGGCTCCAGAAGAGGCGTATGAGGGCCGTCGTCGTTAGTCACTACTATCTTCACAAGAGGCGCATTAGGCGGGTTTTTATCCTATGAGGGCAACTAAAGCCAGGCCGAGGACTGCAATAGAGGCGCCCGCCGCCCTCCTCCACATAAAGGGCCTCTCGAAAAGCGCCGTGATGAGCGGGTAAGAAGACATGACTAAAGACACCGTGACGTAGTCCCCTATAGACACCGCGAGGGTGTACGCGCCGAAGCCTACAAACGTGTCCACAAACCCCCCGAGAATCAGACGCCCCACCCGACACACGCTCCCCCCTGCCCCCAACAACAGAGTGGCGAAGAACACAACAACCCCCCGCGTTAACAAAGCCCCGCCCGGGCCCAGCAGATCTACGGCCGAGGCGTAGAGGCTAATGGAGCCGGTCCACGCCACGGCGGCTGCTACGCCGTAGGCACCGCCCCGCCAGGCCCCGGAGCTGTGCGCAGACGCCACCACGAGCCCCAGAAGCACCAGCAACGCCGCGGGCAACAGACGATAGTGACCAGCAACCAGCGGCAACAAGACAATGTACAGCGAACTGCTTATATTGCCAACAGCCGCCCCGCCGGCCTTCACCGAGGTTACGTACAGCCAGCTACCGACGACGCCCCCCAGCAAGGCGGCCGACACCGCCGACAAGACCCCACGAGGGTCAAAGCCCCTCCACGGAAGCACTAGGCCCAGCGCAATTGAATACAGAGAGAAGAGGCCCACTGCCCTGTACTGAGATGTGCACTGCAGAGCCGGGCGGTAGATCAATGGCGCCACGCCATAGGCCACTGCGGAAATTACAGAAAACGCCAGAGCCAGCACGCCCAGTTAAAATAACTGTTATAAATCTTGAATAACAAAACCAACTCATGAGCGACGCGGTGGCCGTGGCCCTAGCCTTCACAATCCTTTTCCTCCTAATGGTCGGGACTGTATACCTAGTAATGCTCATCGCCCCTAGGAGGCCAACGCCGGGTAAATTAATGCGCTACGAAGCCGGAAACCCCGAGACGGGCCCCGCCAAGGCCCCGCTGGCGATGCAGTACCTAGGCTACATACTAATGCTGGTGGCTCTTGAGCCAGCCGTGGCCATCCCCCTGGCGGTGCAGATGGCCTTCAAAGATCTGGCCCTTACGGCGACGACGGCGTTGATAGGCGGCGTCGTGGCCGTCGCCGCTTCGCTATACGGCTACCACTACGCCAAGAAGATAGAGCTCTGGAGAGCTAGCGCCTAGGCGCCAGCGCCGCCTTCAACAAGCCGAGGAACACCGGCCGCGGCTTAGCTGGCCTAGAGCGGAACTCGGGGTGGAACTGCGTCGCGATGAAGTAGGGATGCCCCGGCAACTCGATTATCTCCACACGCCTAACATCCCTCCTCCAGCCAGAAACCACAAGCCCAGCCTCCGACAGCTTAGGCAGGTAGGATAGGTTGACCTCGTATCTATGTCTATGCCTCTCCACCGTGGCGTTTGTCCCATACAGCGAGGCGGCGAGGGTGCCGGGGACGATCTCCACCTCCCTGTTGCCCAGAATCATGCTACCCCCCAACACGTCTACCTCCTTCTGCTCAGGCGCGAGGTGGACCACGGGGTGGGGAGTCTCGGGGTCGAGCTCCGTGGAGTTGGCCTCTCTAAGGCCGAGGACATTCCGGGCGAACTCCACCACCGCCAGCTGCATGCCGAAGCATATGCCGAGAAACGGAATCTTCTCCACACGGGCGTGGCGCACACACTCAATCATACCCTCTGACCCCCTCTTCCCAAAGCCCGGCAACACCACCACGGCGTCCAGCCCGAGCTTCCCCAGCCGATCCGGGTCCTTCTCCACCTCCACCGAGTTAATCCAGACAAGCTCCGGCTTCACGTCGAGGGCGGCGCCGGCGTGCTTCAACGCCTCCACAATGCTTAGATAGGCGTCGGGAAGCTCCACGTACTTGCCGCACATCCCCACCGCCACCTTATACCTCGGCGCCGACAGCTTCGAGAGAAACTCCTCCCACTCCCTATAATTCGGAGCCCGTGAGGGGAGGCGGAGCCTCCGCACGAGGAAATCCCCCATACCCTGCTGTTCCAAAATCAGCGGCACCCTGTAGGTGGTGTCCACGTCATAAGAGTTGAAGATGGCGTACTGAGGCACGTGGGCAAACAGCGCAATTTTCCTAACGGCGCCGGCGTCGATCGGCCTCTCAGACCTCACAACCACGGCGTCGGGCTGTATGCCGTAGCGCCTAAGCTCCGCCACGCTGTGTTGCAGAGGCTTAGTCTTAAACTCGTTAGTCACTTTGAGAAGAGGAACCCACGCAACGTGGATAAAAACCACGTCCTCACCCATCTCCAGCCTCAGCTGGCGGACAGCCTCCAGAAACGGCAACTGCTCGTAGTCGCCCACAGTCCCCCCGATCTCAACCAAAGTCACGTCGTACCCCCCCGCCGCCTCGGTAACCCTCCTCTTAATCTCGTCAGTGACGTGGGGGATTAGCTGAACCGTCTGACCCAGGTAGTCGCCCCTCCTCTCCTTCTCGATGACAGAGAAGTAGATCTGGCCAGAGGTGATGTTGTTCCTCCGGGGAAGCTCCACGTCCAGAAACCTCTCGTAGTGCCCCAGGTCAAGGTCGGTCTCACCCCCGTCGTACGTGACGAAGACCTCCCCGTGGGCGTAGGGGTTCATAGTCCCGGCGTCGACGTTGATATACGGGTCTATCTTAACCGCATTTACAGAAAGACCCCGCGCCCTCAAAATCCTGCCAATGCTAGCCACGACAACCCCCTTACCCACGCCCGACATCACCCCCCCAGTCACAACCACCAGCTTCGGCACCACAAACCTAAACCACCAGTATATAAACCATCTCAGAACCGTTGAGATATACAAAACTTAAATACATCCGCCGGGGTAGACACGGTGAAGAGTTGAACCCACGCTGACGGGTGGCGAGAGCCTGCCCAGCAGTGGCGGGCGCTGACAAATGTTTTATACACACCCCACCCAAGCACCATGGCAATAGTGGAGATAGGCGGCGTCAAGGTGCGCTTCATTACGTGGGCCGAGGGGATAGCGCTCAGCGAGGCCCTGGCGAGGAGGATAGAGGAGAGCGGCTACCGGCCCGAGGTTATAATCGCCATCTCCCGCGGCGGGCTGGTGCCGGCCAGGATAATCAGCGACGTCCTGGGGGTAGACGACGTCATCTCCATGGGCGTGAAGTACTGGGGGCTGGCCCAGAGACGCGCCGAGAGGCCCCTCCTCTACCACAGCATCGAGCCCGGCGTGATCCGCGACAGGAGAGTCCTCATAGCCGACGAAGTAGCCGACACAGGACACACCCTCATGCTCGCAAAAAACCTCCTAGACCTCATAGGCGCCGCCGAGGTGAAGACCGCCGTCCTCCACCTAAAAACCACCAGCAGATTCACCCCCGACTACTACGCAGAGAAGGTAGAGGAGTGGGTCTGGATATCCTACCCATGGAGCCGCTACGAAGACCTAAGAGAATTCAAGAAGAGGGGACACGACATATCTAAATACATCGACAAGATATGTTAAGTATATAAACGGGGAGCCAGTAGGAGAAAGGTGAAGAAGCTTCACCTCGCGGAGAAGTGAAGAATCCTTTAAGAACTGAC
>ERZ1669248.827-NODE-827-length-13076-cov-8.489747_pt1 | contig 13076 bp, 14 predicted proteins | sample MGYA00579296_ERZ1669248 | MGnify/ENA primary metagenome ERZ1669248 (study PRJEB41166, sample SAMN08046057) | hot springs metagenome | biome: hot spring; feature: neutral hot spring; material: thermophilic sediment; isolation source: thermophilic sediment from...
ATTAAAGGAAAGGCTTGATAAAATAATTCATTATCTTTCTGAATTAAAATAAAAGAAGTTCTAAATGGATGCAGATAAACGCTATTATACCCGTTATAAAATCTCTTTAGAAGGAAGAGTGGCAACTGAAAGAGGGGTTACCTTTCCTGTAGAAATTGTAGACATAAGTGCTGAAGGAGCAAGATTAAAAACAGATTTTCAAATTTCTCTAATTGAGGGGGATTGTATAAATTTAGTAATTAAATGGAAATCATCTATTAAAGCTAAGGCTGAAGTAAGATGGGTAAGAAAAGAGAAGCTTTTTACAGAATTGGGAATAAGATTTACAGAAATAGATATGGCAAATAGAGAAGCTTTATCTTCTCTTATTTCTGAAATTGCCCTTGCTGAACTTAGTGATCTATATATTCGTTAAGAAATTTTTCTTTTTTAAGAATAAATATTTTTGAAATTCCCCTTTCTTCCATGGTCACACCAAGAAGAGTATCTGCTTCCTTCATAATGTGTGGATTGTGAGTAATTAAAATTATCTGAGAAGACCTTTTAATTAAATTAAGTAGTTTTATGAATTCTAAGGAATTCTTTTCATCAAGAAAAGCATCTACTTCATCAAGTATGCAGAATGGTCCGGGTTTAACTAAATAAAAGGAAATTAAAATAACCAAAGCACAAAGGGATTTCTCTCCACCTGAAAGCATATTTAAATGTTTTAGACCTTTATGGGGAATATTTATTTTCAATTCAAGACCTGAGCTTAAAGGATCATTTCCTGAAAATAACAGTTCAGCCTTTCCATTTTTAAAAACAAGGGGAAAAATTTCTTCTAATTTTTTATTTACCTCTTCAAGGGTTTTTAAAATCCTTTCTTTGGAAATTTCTTTTATATTTTTTAAAATTTTTTTAAATTCTTTTATACTTGTCTCCAAATCCTCTTTTTGTTTTACTAAATTTTCGTATCTTTGAGATACAAGCTCAAATTCTTTTAAACTTGCTAAGTTAACTTCTTTGTATTGACTCAATAAATTTCTTGTTTCTTTAATTTCTTCTTCAAGTTTTTCTAAATCTAAATTTATTTTGTTTTCTTTATTAAATTGGACTTCCTCTTCTATATTAAGTTCCTTTAATTCTTTTTTAATAGAATCCAATACCAAAGTTTTTTCCAGCAAATTAAGTTCTAAGTTATGTTCTTCTATACCCAATTCTTTAAGATCCTTTTCTACTTTCCTTTTTCTGTTTTCCAGGCTCTTTAATTTTTTCTCTGTTTCCTCTTTTTGAATTAAAAAATTTTTAATAGTTTTTGTAAGTTCAGAAATTTCGGTGCTTAGATCTTCAATCTTTTTATTCAACTCCTCTATTTTATCCCTTAAATAGGTTGTTTCTTTTAATAATCTCTCTTTATCAAATTCAAGCTGTTTTAAAGAAGTTCTTATTTTTTTTATCTCCTCTAAAACCAAATTATTTCTTTTTTTTAAATTTTCTTTTTGAGTTTGAATTTTTATTAAATCCTTTTCAAAAAAGTTAATTTTTTTATTTAATTCTTCTAAAAAGGTGTTCAATTTTAATTTTTCTTCTTTAATTACTTTATATTTCTTTTCTTTTTCGTTGATCAATTTATTTATATGGATTAGTTTCTTACTAAGATTTTCTTTTTCTTCTTTTAAATTTTTAATTTTATGTTGAATATTTTCTAATTTTTCTTCTAATCCACCTTTGCGTTCTTCTAATTTAATGTAAGATATTTCTGTCCTTTCCCTTTGTGCTTTAAAACCATCAAAATCTTGTGTGGTGTTTTTAATTTTCCTTTCTATCTCTTTTAATTCTTTTTCTTTCTTTTCTACTTTTAACTTTAATTCTCTTTCTCTTTCGGAAATTTCTTTTAAAGCCAGATTTTTAGATTTGACAAGATTTAGAAGTTCTGACTTTTCTTTTTTTAAACTAAAAATACCTTTTTCTCTTTTTCTTATAAAATAAATAAAGCCATAGGGGGTTAATAAAATGTTTTCTTTTGTAAAATAAATAAATCTGGGATAGATTTTATAACTTTCTAAAATTTCTTCTGAAAGGGAGTCATATTTTTCTATAGAAAAAGCTTTAATTATTTCAGGCTTCCCCCAGATAAAAATAATATTTTCCTCAAAATTTTCTGAAGCTAAATTTTTTATTAAATTAAGATCATCTATAACAAAAGCATTAAGATTTTCTTTAAAAATAAATTCAAATAAAGACAAGTCTTCAGTATCTAAATTTAGATAGCTTTCTAAGGTAGGTAGATTGAAATTTTTGAGAGTTGCAAAAGAAGTTATGTTTTTAGAAAGCATTTTTTCTATTAAATTTAGTTTATCTTCTAAGGATCTTATTTCAATTAAAAATTTTTGTTTTTCTGTATTAAGGATTTCAAGCTCTTTGTCTAATTTTTCTCTTTCTTTAAAAATCTCATCTTTAAGAGTGGTTAAATTTCTAAGGTTTTCTTCTTTTTCTTTGATTAGGGAATTATAGGCTTTTTTTTCTTTTTCCAAGTGAGTCAAATTTATAAGAAGATCTTTTAAAAATTTTTCATTTAATTCTTTTTCTTTTTCTAATTGAAAAATTTCCTTTTCAATAAAATTTTTTCTTTCTTCAATGATTTCTTTTTCTTTTTTTACTAAGAGATATTCTTTTTCAAATTTTTGGAAATTTTTAATTTTTTCCTCAAAGATTTTTAAAGTTTTTTCTCTTTCTTTTTTGAGATCCTCTAAATTTTGTTGAATTTTTTGGTAATTATTTTTTAAATTTTTTAGGGTACTTTCTATAGAAATAATTTCTTCATTAAAAGTTTTTAATTTTTCTTCCTCGCTTTCTTTTTTTAGTTTTATTTTTTCTAATTTATAAATTAAATCCTTTTCCTGCTTGATCAGATTTTCTAATTTTTCTTTTTCATTTTTTTGATAATTTTCTTTGGATTGTAAATCTATCTTTAAATCTTTTATTTGCCTTTCTAAAAGAAGAATTTCTTGATAAACTGTCTGTTCTTCTTTTTCTAGATCTTCTAATTCTTTTTCAAGTAGTTTCTTTCTATTTAGGAGTTCTTCTTTTCTTTTTTCTAATTTTTCTTTTTCTTTCTGATTAAATTCCAAGAGATAAAAGTTTTTCTCAATTAGAAGTTTATATAGCTTATCTTTCAGGTTTAGATATTCCCTTGCTTCTTCAGCTTGTTTTTTTAAAGTTTCATATTGTAATTTTACTTCTTTTATTATATCTTCCAGTCTTAATAGATTTTCTTCAGTTTTTTGAAGATTTTTAAGTGTATTTTCTTCAGTGATTTTTAATCTTGAAACTCCTGCCAGGTCTTCTAAAAATATTTTTCTCTCTTTAGGGGATAATTCAATAAATTTGCTTACCTCACCCTGTTCTATAATTCCATAACTTTGAGGATTTACTCCTAAATCGAGAAATAAAAATTGTATATCTTTGAGTCTACAAGGTGTTTGATTGATAAAATATTCACTTTCTCCGTCTCTGTAGAATCTTCTTATAATTACTATTTCTGGAAAATCTTTATAGGTAGACCAAACTGGCGGTTCATGATTTATAAAAAGTTTTACTTCTGCAAAATCAATCTTTCTATCGCTATTCCCTGAGAATATCAGGTCAGAAAGTTCTTTAATTCTTAGTTTTTTAGGACTTTGTTCTCCAAGAACCCAACGGATGGCATCAAGTATATTACTTTTTCCAACTCCGTTTGGTCCTACTATAGCTGTAATTCCTGAAGAAAAGGGTATAGAAACTTTATAAGGAAAAGATTTAAAACCGTAAATTTCTAATCTTTTAATAAACATTAAGGAATTTACTAAAAAATATCAATCCTATTATACCACAATAAGGTCAAAAATAAAAACCACCGCTTCAGAAAAGATAAAATTTCTGAAGCAGTGGGAGTAAAAGAATTATACTTCTTTAAGTTTGAGATATTCTTTTATTTCATGAATAAGCATTGCAGGGGTTTTTATAGGGTACTGTATACTGTTTATTATTTCTTCTACAGGGATACCTTTTATGGTTAATCCATCTAATTTTTCTTTAAGTTCTTTTGCAGAATTTATAGGATATTTTATTCCCTTTGTTTTTCTCAAAACCAAATAAGCCCAAGGAATATCAAGTCCTTTTACCAGATCCTCTGCAAGAGTTGAGAAGAATTGAAGGAGTGTTTGGGCATCGTGTCCAGCCTTAATTTCCTTATAAGCAAGTTTAGCGATACCACCTGCAGTGTGAACTTTGAGTTCTCTTGCCTCTTCATTTACAAGTTCCTCCAAAGCCTTTATTTTTTGTAAAGCAAGTTCTGGATCAGCTCTCAAAATATTTCTTACGGTATTTTTAGTTAAACCGACCTTATAAGCAATTTCTTCATCGGTTTTCATATATTCTTCCTTTAAAACCACCACAAAAGCAGCTCTTGCTAAGGAAGGCAACCAGGTTAAGGTTCTAAATTCAGCAAGTTTACTGAGTCCACCAAGAAGTTCTATAGCTTTAAAAAATACACGGTTTACTAAATGTTCCACTTCTACATCAGAAACAACAGGTGTTCCAATTTGTATAACCATTTTTTCATCCCTCCTTATTTAGTTTTAGATATAGGTTCTTTAATTACTACTAAACCTTCTTCTGTTATTTCTAAAAAGTGGGTTTTGGTATCATGCCCGCACATTCTACATCCGTCAATTCTAAAAAGTCTAACAATATCACCTACTTCTTTTTTATAAAGTTTTGCTTTAAAAGAAGAATCGATAAGTTCCTTTGCTAAAACCATTGTTCCATCAACAATATGACCAACTGCATATCCACCAGCTGCTTCGGCTGTTAATTCCTCATGACCGCTTCTTTTTTGTGAAACAAAAAGAGCAGTTTGATACCATTTTTTCATAAAATTAAAAAGTCTTCTTACAATAGCTCGAGCAAGCATTTCTTTTGTTTCAAAAAGACCTGTGACTGAATCTATGATTGTAAAGTTAACTTTGTAATTTTGAATAACATAAGCTAAGGTAGCAAGAAGGTCAGGGATATTTTCTCTTAATCTGGTTGATGAGGCTGCATCAATAAGAATTATATTATCCTCAAAATCTTCAAATTTTAAACCCATAGCATTTGCTCTCAGCCTTAAAGAGGCTACTACAAAATTGGCAGGAGCTTCGACTGTTATAAAAGCAACCCTTTCACCAAGAGATGCCTGTTTAACAGCAAATTGCTCAACCATTAAAGACTTTCCTGTATCAGAAACTCCTGTAATATTGAAAACTGAATAGGCTGGTATACCCCCAAGATTTTTCTTTACTAATTTGCCATTTTCAGAATCAACTATAAAAAATAAATCATCAAGTCCTATTATACCAGTTGGAACACCATATACCTTAGGTGCTTTTTTGATAGCTTGACTTCCAGTATAAATAGACTTTAAATCAGGTTCTCCTATACCATAAATACCTTCCTCTTTCCTTTCAGTTTTTTCAGTTTTATCCCATCTATCCATCTTTTTCTCCTTTTATACTGTTTTTTAAAAAATTAAATCCTGTTTTTATAAATTCAAGACAATTTTTGAACAATTTACACACTTTATACAATTGTTTGCTTTTTAAAAATGTTTTATAATTATAAAACCAAAATGAGAAAAACAAAAATAGTTGCCACCCTTGGTCCAGCATCAAAAGATTTAAATATTATTAAGAGTCTTATAGAGACAGGAGTTGATGTTTTTAGGCTTAATTTTTCTTATGGAGATAGAAACTACCATAAAGAAAATATTGAAAAAATAAAAAGGGCTTCCTCAGAGCTTAAAAAACCTGTTGCTATCTTACAAGATCTTTCAGGACCCAAAATAAGAATAGGAGAGGTAAAAACTCCTTTTTCTTTATATCAGGGAGAAATTTTAGAAATCTATAAAGAACCCGTAATTTGCGAAAAGAAAAATAATATAGGAACAATATTTATAGATCACCCTGAAGTTTTAAAAGAACTTAAAGAAGGAGATTGGGTCTTTATAGCAGATGGACTTATAAAAGTTAAAGTAATTGAAAAGAAAAAGGAAAAAGTAATAACAGAAGTAATTCAGGGAGGAGTTATTTCATCAAAAAAGGGAGTTAATTTCCCTGGTGCAGAAATTAAAATCCCAGCTTTAACTGAAAAAGATAAGAAAGACCTTGAATTTGGCTTAAAGATGGAGATTGATTTTGTTGCTCTTTCTTTTGTTGGAAGCAAAAATGATATTTTAGAGGCAAAAAAAATTATTAAAAATCTTGGAAAAGAAATACTTATTTTTGCAAAGATAGAAACCAAAAGGGCTTTGAATAACATAGATGAAATAATAGAAGTTTCAGATGGTTTAATAATTGCAAGAGGTGATCTTGGAGTTGAGATCCCTGTAGAAAAGGTTCCTGTTATTCAAAAAATTTTAGTAAAAAAGGCAAGAGATGCTGGTATTCCTGTTATTATTGCAACTCAGATGTTAACTTCTATGATAAATTCAACTATGCCAACAAGAGCAGATGTTTCAGATATAGCTAATGCTGTTTTTGAAGGAGCAGATGCTCTTATACTTTCTGATGAAACAGCAATTGGCAAATATCCAGTGGAAGCAGTAAAAGTGATGATAAGAACTATCGAGGAAGCAGAGAAAGCTTATGAATACAAGTTAGAGGAATATAAACATGTTTCTCCAGATTTCGCTATTGCCTATAGCAGTTGTATTTTAGCTGAAGAATTGGGTGCTAAAGCAATAGTTGTTTTTACTAAATCTGGAAGTTCAGCTAAAAGGGTTGCCAAATTTAGACCAAAACCTATTATAATAGTAAATGTACACGATGAAGAGGTTTTAAGGAGAATGAAGATAGTTTGGGGTGTTCTTCCTTATATGGTTCTTTCTGAAAAAGAGGATTCAGAAAGTATGGTAAAAGAATTTATTAAAAAAGCTTATGCAGAAAATTTAATCAAAGAAGATGATATTTTAGTCTTGACTATGGGTTATCCTATAGGTAAAATCGGGTCTACAAATCTTATAAGAGTAATTAAAAGAGACCAAATATTAAAATTTATTTCTATTTCTAAATAAAAAATATGCCTATTTTTACTCCTGTTCAGACCATTAAATTGGTTGAACTTGCTAAAAAGAATCGTATAGCTCCTGTTTATCTTTTAATAGGACCTGAAAATATTTGTAAAGAAAAAGCTAAAGAAATTTATGAAGTTTTAAAAGAAAAAAATTCACTTTTAGAAGTTTACGATCTTAAAAATAAAGAAGAAAGACAGACCTTTCTTGAAATAAAAGGATATCAAGAAAGCCTATTCGGAGTAAGAAAGATTTATCTAATTTTTGGAGCAGAAAATATTACCTACGAAAAAGGAGAGGAGATAATCAAAAATCTTAATCAAAGAAAGGATTTATTTAGCTGGTTTTTAATTAGTGAAAATTTTAACGAAGTACATCCTTTGTATCAATATGCTTTCAAAAACGGAGCCATTATTTTCTTTTCTACAAAAAGAGAAGAGGATCTTTTAGAATCAGAACTTATAATGACTCTTAAAAAATATGGAAAAACTATGGATAAAAATACTGCAAGTTTGTTTCTTTCTTTGGTGGGGAAGGACTATCATTATTTTAAAAATGAACTTGAAAAACTGATTTTTTATACAGAAGATAAATCAATAATAACCGAAGAGGATATTTGGGAAATTGTAATTCCCTCTGAAGAAGACGCCCTATTTTATCTAACAGATAGGTTTTTCAATTATGGTCCTGAAAGAGCCTATAAGGTAGTTTTAAATCTTTTGGATAAAAAAATAGAACCTCCTAAAATTTTAGGGCATATTTATAAATTTTTTAAAAAAATGCAAATATTAAAAGAATTTTTAGAAAAACATCCAGAACTTGCAGAGGAAAGAAGATATTCAAATTTCAGTAAAAAACTTCAGGAATTAAAGGATAATCCTATCGAAGAAATACCTAAAATAATTACAGAATCTCATCCCTATGCTTTATTTAATATAAAAAATCAATCAGAAAAAATAAAAGATTTTGGTTTCATATTTGAAGAACTCTTTAAAGCTGATCTTGCTATAAAAAGAGACTTTAGAAATCCAGGCAAGGTTTTTAATGAATTGTTTTTAAATATATGGTATAAAATGGAAAAAGCAAAAAATTAAATTTCCTCCCAAATTTTCTTAAGCTCCTCTTTATTTTTTTCTATAAATTCCCATTTTTTTTGAAAATCTTCGAAAGAAAAAATTTTTAATTGGATTTCTATTTCTTTTTTTTCAAAATAAGGTGAAAAATTAAGGTAAATATTTTTGGTCTTAAATTTTTCGACTGTTGGAGAAAATTTTTTAATTTTAGAAGAGTAAAAGGGATAACAAAGATCTTTTAAAATTCTGAAAAATTCTTTTCTTCTTTTATTAAAATCCTCTTCTTTTAAAACATCTTTAAGTTCTTCTGGTAAAAGAGTAGATAAATCTTTTCTTTTTTTATAATCTAATAGTTTTTCAAGAACTTCTTTTTGTTCACTAAAACTTAAATTTAAATTTTTTAAAAGTTCTAAAAATTCTTTTCTTTCCATAGAAGAGATCTTAGCAAGAATTTCAGCCACCTTAGGATTTAGCTTTTCTTCTATAATTAAATTTTTAAAGGTTTCCTCAAGGCTATTTATGTTTTTAAGGTATTCTATCCAATAATAAGAGGGGTTTAAGTTAAGTTTAGGAAGAAGTTTTATCACCTCTTCTATAGAAAAAAATTTTAAAGCCCTTTCTATAAATTCTGCTTTTTCAACTAAATTTAAATTTCTAAAAAGATTGCTTTCAAGAGATAAAAGAAGAAGGTCCTTTGGAGATTTATTAAATAGGATTAAAACTGGTATTTCACTAATATTAAGTTCATAGCAAGCAAGGATTCTCCCTTCTCCACAGATAATTTGGAATTTTAGATTTTCTTTTTTTAAGAAAAGGATAGGTGGTTGAAGAAGCCCTATCGATTTTATACTTTCTTTTAAAATTTTATTTCTCTTTGGATATGAAAAAATGTAGGTTCTATCCTGAAGCTCTATATTTTCAATATAGACAAAGGTATATTCAAAATTCACTTTTACAAAGTTTTTCCAGTAAGCCTATATAAAGCTTCAAGGTATTTTCCCCTCGTTTTTTCTACTATCTCTGGTGGAATAGGTGGAGGAGGAGTGTTGTCTTTCCAAGAAATTGATTTTAGCCAATCTCTTATAAATTGTTTATCGAAACTTTTTTGAGGTCTTCCAGGTTCATACTCATCTTTTGGCCAGAAACGTGAGGAATCTGGAGTTAAAACCTCATCAATTAAAATTATTTTTCTTTCATAAAAGCCAAATTCAAACTTTGTGTCTGCAATAATTATACCCTTTGATTCAGCATAGTTTGAGGCTTTAATATAAAGCTTTAAAGAAAGTTCTTTCAAAATTTCTGCAGTTTCTTTTCCTACAAGATTTATCATTTCTTCAAAAGTTATATTAATATCATGTCCTTCTTCAGCTTTAGTTGAAGGTGTAAAAATAGGTTCTGGGAATTTATCAGCTTCTCTTAAGCCTTGAGGTAATTTAATTCCGCAAACTTTACCAGTTTTTTGATAATCTTTCATTGCAGAACCAGTAATGTAACCTCTTACAATACATTCAACTGGAATGACTTTAGCTTTTTTTACAATCATACTTCTTTGATGAAGGATTTCTTTATAGGGTTTGAGAATATTTGGATATTCTTCTACATAAGCTGTAATTAAATGATTCTCTACAATATCTTTTAAAAAATCAAGCCAGAAAAGTGTCATGAGAGTGAGTATTTTACCTTTATTTGGAATAGGGGTTGGTAAAACTACATCAAAAGCAGAAATTCTATCTGTAGCCACAATAAGAAGGCTATCTCCAAGATCATAAATATCTCTTACTTTTCCCCTTTTTAAAAGTGGAACTTCTTTAATATCTGTTTGGTAAAGGGCATCTTTCATAGATTTTTAAGCAATACCTTTAGCTAATTTTCTGGTGCGTTTTTTAAATTTACTTGCTAGCCTTCTATATCTCTCATATTTTTTCCATTCTTTATTTTTTTTAGCCTCCTCAGCAAGGGCTTTAAATTTCCTTATCTTAGCCTTAAGTTCTCTCATAGATTCTCCAACCCTTTTCGGCTCTTCTTTAATACCATAAACCTTCTTTAAGGCTGATATTAATTCTTCTTTGTTCATTCCATGAACACCACTTATTTCAGGAATCTGAAGTGCAATTTCTCTTAATTCCTTAATAGTCATCTTTTCAAGCTTTTTTTCTAACTTAGGAAGCTCTCTTGTTTCTTCAGTGTTTTTTTCTTCCATAAAGACCCCTCCCAGAGGAATTTTTGAAAGTGTTTATAAAATATCACAAAACTTTTATAAAGCAATCTTTGTCAAGATTTATAAACCACGCATACATTGATTAGAAGATCTTTGAAAAAAATGTTATAATTAAAAATCATGATACTTTTTGTGGTAGAGTCACCTACTAAAATTAAAACTCTACAAAAATTTCTCAAAGAAGGTTTTATTTTTAGAGCCACCTTTGGACATATAAGAGATCTTCCAAAGGTTAAATTGGGTATTGATTTAAATACTTTTAAACCAACCTTGGAGTGGCTTTCAAATAAAAGAAAAGTTCTTTCAGAGATAAAAAAAATAGGTTCTCAAGTAAAAGAAGTATATCTTGCTACAGATCCTGACAGAGAAGGAGAAGCTATTGCTTATCATTTTTATGAATACCTTTCTAAAATTAAACCTGAACTCAAATTTAAAAGACTTGATTTAATAGAAATTACTGAGAATGGCTTAAAAAAAGCACTTTCTAATCTAAGAGAAATAAATCCATACCTTTATCAATCCTGGCTTACAAGAAGAGTTTTAGATAGACTTATAGGTTATTTAATTTCACCACAACTCTCGAAGAACTTTAAAAAAAGCCTTTCAGCTGGAAGGGTTCAAAGTGTGGCTTTAAGACTTATTGTAGAAAGGGAAAGAGAAATAGAAAATTTTGTTCCTGAAAAAAGTTATTCCTTGGAAATTAAATTAAAAAAAGATTCCACAGAAATTTTAGCTGGGCTTTATTATAAAAATAAACTTTATAAGACAAAAAATAAAGAAAAGTTGATAAAATTTTTTAAAGAAAAGCTTTCAAAGGACTTTATAACTCTCGAAAAGATAGAAGAAAGGATTGAAAAGAAAAATCCTCCTTTGCCTCTGAAAACAACCACTTTGATTGAAATATCTCAAAAGTTTTTGGGATATGAGCCAAAGCAGACTATGTATTATGCTCAGAGGCTTTATGAAAATGGGTATATTACCTATATGAGGACTGATTCTGTAAGAGTGAGTGAATACGCTAAAAAATTGGCCAAAGAGTTTATAGAGTTATATTTTGGGAGGAAATTTGTAGCCCAAAAAATAAATATCAAAAAGAATAGATTTGTTCAAGATGCGCATGAATGTATAAGACCAACGGATATTTATAGAGAAGATGTTCCTCTTTCTGAGCCTGAGAAAAAACTTTATAAACTTATAAGGTCTTTTTTTATAGCAAGTCAGATGGTTCCTGCAGAATATCTTCTAAGAACCTATATTTTTACTCACAAAAATTTGGAAAAAGATTATATTTTCAAAAGTACTTACAGAAAACTTATTTTTGAGGGATTTTTAAAAATATTTAGAAACCAAGAAGAAGAGAATGAATTTGTAGATTTAAGGATAAAAGAAACTTTTGAAGTTTCCGAATGGAGAATTAAAGAACATATTACTGAACCACCTTCCAGATATACTTCTTCAACTTTAATCAAAAAGCTTGAATCTATGGGTATTGGAAGACCATCTACCTATGCCACTTTACTTGATATTCTTTATAAAAGAAAATATGTGATAAAAGAAAAGAGCTATTTAAAACCTACAGAGCTTGGGAAAGAAGTTTGTGAATTTTTGGCAAAAAGATTTCCCAAATTTTTAGATTATAAATTTACTTCCCAAATGGAAGGAGATCTGGAAGAAATAGCTGAAAACAAAAAAACCTATCAAGAAATTGTAAGTTTTAATTATGAAATTTTGAAAAATTATTTAGAGAAAAGTTAAATTTTAATAATTTTTTCAGCAAGGGAAATTATAAATTTAGCTCCTTCAATGGCAATATTTGCCTCTTCTGCTGTATATTCTTCAGTAGGAATAAAATCTATATCTCCATAAAAGGAAAGTTCTCTTTCTTTTCTTAAAAATTTTGAAATTTTTGTAATTTTTTAATTTCTTCTTCTGTAAATTCAAGAAATTTATCTTTATGATAAAAAAATAGAGAACTTACATCATGATATTTTGGAGGCTCAATTCCTCTTTGTCTAAGCATAGCCTTTGTAGCTAATTCAACAGCTTCTTGAGCTTCTCTTATTACATCGAATAAGCTTCCTTTTTATATAAGAATTCTAACATTTCAAGTCTAACTTTAGCTTTTTTTATATAGCTTTTAGCTAAATCTTCAAAAGTCATAATTCAATACTTTCTCCAGGCTTTATATCAGGTTTTAAAACCCAATACCATGCATTCCCCAGCCAATAACGTTTAGCTCCCCATTTCTTTAATTTTTCTTTAATTTCTTCTAATTTATTTTTAAAAAAATTCTCTTTATCATAAAGAATTTTAGCATTTTCCACTAAATCTAAAAATAGAGGACTTCCCCTTTTTACTTCTTCCGGTGTTTTTAAAACAGGAGAAATATGGATATATATGCCCAAATTTTCTAAATTTTTTTAAATAATTTTCTATTTTTTCTTCAATTTGCATAAAAATTCTAAAACTCTATTTAATCGACCTCTTGGAAGATCTTTTATCACAAGAAGAATATCTATATCTGAATCAAATCTTTGAGTTTCTCTGGCAACAGAACCAAAAAGAACTACAGATACAAGTCGATCTTTATAAAATTCTTTAATTTCTTTGAGTAATAGTTCAGTTAATTCTTGGTATTTTTCTTTTAACATTTTTAAATTTTTTAAAACTTTAAATTTTTAAGATACTCACCTACAAAATAAATAGACCCAGT
>ERZ1669248.828-NODE-828-length-13072-cov-15.795191_pt1 | contig 13072 bp, 15 predicted proteins | sample MGYA00579296_ERZ1669248 | MGnify/ENA primary metagenome ERZ1669248 (study PRJEB41166, sample SAMN08046057) | hot springs metagenome | biome: hot spring; feature: neutral hot spring; material: thermophilic sediment; isolation source: thermophilic sediment from...
CTTTCGCTGATGCTCTTGCATTTGGCAAGAACATTATTGAGGAAGTTCTAGATATGCAGAACGTTAAGATACCGCAGATCAGACAGCTATGGACTGCCTATATTGCAATTAAGCCATTCCTTTCGGAATTGAACTCATTAAGAACTGCACTTATAACTGCATACGTTAATGGCGCAATAAAGAAATGGGAAGATGTAGAGAACACTTTGAAAGAGATTGAAGCAGAAGTAAAGAAGAATCTGGATATACCCAACGAAGCTAAGCGTCTGATTACCGTTTTTAGTTCAACTACTCTCAAAATACTGAGAGAAATAGCGGAAGCGCGCAGAAAGAACAGATACGAGCCCGAAACGTTGCTAACTCCTTCTACAGCCATTACATTTCTTGAGTACGTTCCAGAAGCGTGGTCCACTCTTGTAGAAGAAATGAAAGGTATTAAGATGGTCCCAGTATTCAGACAGTTCTGGGATCTGTATGTTAGGCGGAGGGTTACAAGAAGAGCATACGATAGACTGCTAACGGAATGGATAAACGCCTATGAGTTTGGTACAATTACTCAGCAAGAGAGCGAGCAGATACTGAATATGCTAAAGAATAATGGCTTTTACGACGAAGAACTTAATATCTATAAGCAAATTGCTGAACTGCGCGGAAGGAGACGCTTTGGCTTCACTATAGCGCAACTCGGGCAAATTCTAGAGTATGTACCCGAAGCATACGATCACGTTGTTAAGACAACTCAGACTATCATACGCGATCCAGTGCTTTCTAACATTACTCTGCAGTACTTGTATAGACGCTCAATTGCTACCGAGGTGAACAGATACATTACTAGCGCGTTTACATATCTTTCTAGAGTACTAGATGTAAAGGATCCTGAAATAAAGAAGCTATATGAAGCGTTGAATGCGATAGGCACTTCAACAGAAGAGCTGAAGTGGGTCGAAGCAACACTCGAAGTCAGACGCCGGCAGTTTGTACTGAACACATTGGTTCCATCGCTGAACAGTCTCATTGCAAATTCGAGATATGCTCCAGTAGCTAAAAAGCTATATGCTTGGAAGCTCGAAAAAGAGCTGGATATAGAAACAGTTGCACAGCTATTCGGCTCCGAAGTGGCGGATATGCTTAAGGACTACTATATGCAGATAATGACTAACAGAGCTGTAGCCACAGAGATAAATGCGCTAGTTGCTCAGTACAGGAATTTGGTATCGTACGATATGCTAACACCTGATATTGAAAACGAGGTGGTACAATTACTCACACAGTATGGAGTTCAGAAGGATAGACTAGATCTCATAAAGTTGCAAGCACAGCTAGCGAGGCTTTCAAGAATCGGAGCCACTAAAGAGACATATACTCGTTTCACTATAACAAGGCTTACTCAGCTAATAGAACGCGTTCCGGAGGCTAGAGATATAGCGCTTGCATATCTCCAACAGCTCAATTTGGATCCCAGATTGTATAATATATATCTGAAATACATAGAAGCTTCTGTTGGTCTATCTGAATTGAGGCGTTTGTTAACATACTTCCATACATTATTCAGCACAATTAGACTCACTGCCGAAGATAGAAAACAATTTGAGACAATAGTTACACCATTTGGTTACGTTGGCAAGAGACTTGATCTGTACTATAAATCTCTGCAACTTAGAAGGATAAGATATATACTTGCAACTCTAATACCTTCACTTACTGCACTTACTACGTATACTAGATATACAGATAGAGCCTTCGATCTGCTGAAATTTAAAATGAGCTACTTCATAGATAAGAACGAGCTAGTTGAACTTTTTGGTAACACAGTAGGAACTCAACTGTATCAGATGCTGATAGATTTCTTCACTCAGATGGCTATAGCTAGAGCAGTAAGAACAGAGCTAAGCAATGCAATTACAGCTTTAGTAAATGCATATAGCATTGGCGCAATAACAACACAGCAGTTCGAGCAAGAACTCGAAAACTTGAAGAAGTTTGGTCTTAGCGATATGCAGATAGAACTCATTAAGCTGAGAGCTAAATATATGGCAATATACAGAACAGGACTAAGGGGAGCAAGAGGATGAAAATGTTTTTAATCATATCTCTTATTTCTCTTCATGTCAGTTAAAGTTATAACACTAGAAGATGAACTAAAAAACACGGATAATGCACATCTAAAAAGGCTGATATTGATTTCAAGATTACATTCTTTAGCTGTCTCTCCATTCGAGGAAGAGCTTCAACAAGCGCTTTATAAGTGCTGGATAGAGATAGCCACTGTCTATCTTGCTAACGGAGATTTGAAAGCAGTTATTGGCAAGTGCGAGCAAGCGCTTAAGTCCAAATTCCCAAACAACATAATGGCTCAACTTTATATAGAAACAACAAGAAAGCTACTATGACAGCAGTAGCAGTTCCTTTGGAACTAGAATATAAGCTGAAATCGCTTCTAGCACAGAAAAAAATCGAAGGCTTCAGTATTGAACCGAATGGAAAAGTCATTATGATTATAGAACCAGAAAACTTAGAATATGTGAAATCGCTAAAAGAAAAGTATAAGCTGATCACATTTAATATAATATATACCAATAAAATTGTTGCACTATGATAGAGGTTATAATAATTCTAATTGGTGTTCTTTTCAATATTTTATCGTATACATCTATTAAATTTCAAGAACTAGACGAGAAATTGCCAGTTGCTTTAACAGATACAACGCACGTAGGTATAGGGGCTCTAGTTGCTCATTTGACAAGTGTTAATCCTACAGCAGCAAATTTAGGTTTTATACTCTTTCTGCTATACGAAATATTGGATTTCCTTGTTCATCAAGATACAATTGAAAAAGATATACTCGCATTTGCAATCGGATTTTTTGGAGAACTTGGTTACAGAATAATTTTCTAACTTTTTTCCTAAATGAAAGTAATTCCATATTTTTCAATGGCTTCTTTCAGCCATTGAGGCAATAGCTCATAATAAATTTCAAATAGCAAAAACCGCTCAAAAGCTACGTATTTCTTTCTTTGTGGCTTCAGACTTCTTACTATTCTAAAAGCAGATTGCACAGCTTCAGCTACAGCTCTTGCATAATCCATAATATCATATCTAATAATTCTCCTTGGAGGTCTTAGCAATGGCGCTATCACTATGCTAATATCGTAGTGATCATAATCAACGCCTCGGCTAATAGGAGAGGCGTTGTAAGTAAATCCTATTTCAATACCGGAAAATGCTATTTCTGTAAATCCTCTTAGTTGTCGTGTCACATACTTAGCCAAGGCTTTTTTCAGATAGTTGTACTGCAACTTATTCTGTAATACCACTAAAATACCTCTTGGAACCATACCTTCACGTTCCATATAAATTTGTGCCAGCTGTTTAATAATCTCGAACATCTCATTTAGTTTACCGAGCATTTGGAGATTTCTCAATACAATTTCACCATAGCTGAAAAGCTGAAAAGCGAAAAATTCTATATTCGTAGGGACTACATGAAGTGATTTTGTGTAATCTAGCAATCTTTTTCCTTTTGATAGTAACTGGCTCATTTGCAATATCTCGCTTTTAGGAAGCGTACCAGTAAGTGCAATTTTAATCCACTCTTTAAAAGGATAATAGATATTTAGTATAATATCGTAAGTAAAGTCTCTGTCTTCTATAACAATACTTGAATCAGAAACAGTAGCAGAGAGATACCAAAGGTGTGCCATTCTGTAGGGTATAGCTTGCTTAATTCCGAAAAGCTGAAGCTGTTCGCTTATCACTTTTATCAGGTTTGTAGGCGCTCCTTCTTCAAATGCTTTCTTTTGATAATCGAAAAAATCAAATCCACTAAGCAAGAGCTCTTTAGAGCGTCTTAGCGTTCTAATAAGTTCTCTGTGGCGATTATAATCATAAACGCTAGAAGAGAATATTTCAAGTATTTTTTGCTGTATACTAAACAGTTCTAATAGATCGGAAGCATTTTCTCTATCGAATTCCGTAGGTTCATATCTATGAAGCGTATATGTTATGCCTGTATAAAAAAGCGAATCAGCTTCATCGAAAATCTGTATATAACGCTTTATCTTTCGCTGTCTTTTTGCAAATTCGTTCCAGTATTGCATTACTTGCCTTGCTATAAACAGATGATACGGAGTAGCTATTATAAGCGAAGAGTCAAAGTACTTATCGAAAGCTGGATCTAATACGATGTGTTTAATTACGGGATAATAGCATATTTTCTCTTTATCTAATCTACTATCTTCTATTGTTTCAACAGAAACAATTCTTTTAGGCTGTTCGTATATTTTCTTGAATATTTTTGCTATATCTGCTTCGTTTTTTGCTTTAAGTTTGTTTATAGCATTGTACGGGCATATAAGACATGCAAAGGAAGGCTCAAGGCCTAGCGATACTACTTTATTCAATAGTTCTCTATTTATGCAACTACGATCAAGCGATTTATAATGGATAACCTTTAGATTGGCTCTAGCAACTTGCTTGCTATGTTTCTCTGATATTTTATGTGAAGTAGAAAGAAGATAGATACGCTCAATGCCTGGCAATCTTGCTCTTGCAGTTACGTATTTTATGATAGATGTTGTTTTGCCAGCACCATTTGGTGCTACTATTATTACTGAACTAGGAGTCGAAAAATCAATATGCTGAGCAATATCTTCAACAGCTATCCAGTGCTGCTCAGACATCTTGTTCTTTTGCTAGTTGTAGCAATATATAACGTGGCGTATAGCCTTCTTTTTTTCCATTTCTAATAGTATTATAGACTCTGCATATTTGCTTATAAAGGCACATCTCGCAACTAGATTTGCTATATAGCATTTCATATATTTCGTCCGGTATATCTATTGCAGTAGGAGTGCCAACCTTCTCCTTACTTGGCTTTGAACCGAAGCCATAGTAGTACCAGTAGTACAGTTTAGCTCCCTTGAATGATCTGAATCTAGATGCGAAATCTTTGGCTACTTTGGCCACTTCCTCTTCTGTACCTCGAACAAAAAATGGAAAAACCTTAGCTGCAAGCAGAGCGAATGCAAAGCCATAGCCCTCTTCGACACTATCAAAAAACGCGATTTTAATACAGTTAGGCAATTTGTAGAAACGCGATTCTAGAAACTGCTTAAACTCTTCGTATGAAAGCGTACCGTATAAATTAAGCGATTTGCTCTCATTTCGAGGAACTGACACGTTAATTTCATCCGTACTAATATCACTATCTTTCTTAGGCTCTATTGTGAAGTTGTTCTTAACGGATTTAGCGAGAGCGGGATTTACAGTTTCTATTATTCTGTAGATATGTTCCTTGATCTCATCCGGAGAAGCAATTGCGCAAGTTAAATCATTTGCAAAGACTATCTTCTTGGCACAAAGGGATAATGGCTCATACCGGCGGATTAGGATATCCTGTTTTTTGCTATCGATAATAAGATAGTGAGATTGATACGGATACGTGGATAGAAAATTAGCTCCCGATTTTATCTCAAGTCTAGCATTGAGCTCTGGGATATGTATCTGTGTCTTCCCAAGAGCTTTAGCTTGCCCAAATCGAAATAGAGCTGTCTTCGCATCTTTAAGCACAAATATCTTATGGAATCCTCGCCTAGTTTCCCAATCAAAGTACTTACCGAGTTGTTGCACAGAATCTTTTCCTCTATCGCTATCCAGATCGATAACTAAAATACCGTCTAGCACCATTGCTGTATTAATCAGCTTGCCAAGCTTTCCAGCAGATATCTTTAGCTTAACAACTTCGGGATCGTTATAAGGCTTATTTTGTAGATGGCTCCATTTCACTATCGGAATCTTAGTGAACTTATATAATGGAACTATCTTAAGCTCTTCTGGATACCAAATCGGAGTGTTTAATCGTTCTATAAGTCTAAACTTCTCTAAAAGCTTGTGTTTAAATTGAAGAATGGACTCTCCGTACTGTTCTTGAATATATTTAAGTTGCTTACTAACTGTTATCTCCTCCAACGACATAGCTTAGCAGTGTTGTCGTTGTTCTCTTGTTTAGTGGACAAGAAAGCGCAAATGGGCAGAAATTGCACTCGCTAGCGAACCTAGGGCTAGACCAGTTCTCTATAAGATATTTGATTTCTTGAGTACTTGTGGCATAGGCCTTAAAGCTTCGTATACACTTAGGAGAAACTATCACGAGCCAGCTATAATCTACGTCGTAGAGCCAAGCGTATAATCTCGCTTGCAGTATATGATATTCTTCTGGCGCGCACGTAGAACTCCTGTACTTTATTTCGAGAGGTCTGTTTTCGTACCACCCATCAGCACTTCCTATTATCAGAACTTTTTTATCGGAATCAAGATACTTAAAGGCAACAAAAGCCTCTTTAGCATTCAAAAGCTCAATAATTCTTTTTTCTACACTATCGCCTATGATAAATGCTGAGTTATCTTCAAAATCGCCATCTTCTTGTGCTTTTTCAAGTAGCTCTCTTCCGTATTCATATCGTTTTTTACACCCAACTAGTTCATGAACAAAATATACGGTAATACCAGAGCCTACCGACTCTAGAATATTTCTACGGCTTTTAACATACCTTAAAAAAGAATAGCTTTTATAGTTTTGGAAAATCTTCTGAGCTATTTCGGTATCTTCAACTAACATATGCTTTCATTCTTGATAGATAGAGCTTCGACTGCTCCAAATCTATGAACTTATTTCCGCTTGTTTCAATATACTTGTTTAGATCTACAAGAGGATTGTAGATCTCGTGATTATCCCGTCTAATTGGCATAGTATACGGTAGATCATAGTACATAGCCATTATCCTGCTTGCATGTTCAATTAAAATCTTAGCCAGTATCACTCTAAGGCTTTTGAATACCCACGACTCCAGAATTTTCTGTTGCTTTTCTTCCGATAGCTTCTCGAAACCAGGGTAGAGATACTTCAGCTTCCTCTTGCCCTTTTCTACTAGCGATGCGTATTGAGTTTGAATAGCAGCATAGTATACTCCGCAGTTTCCATTCTTCTGCAAGCACTTCTTTTGCTGCTGTAGCATTGTCTCAACAGACACAAGTAATCTTGCTCTGATTGTAGGATTGAAATCAAGCTTGATACCGAATCTTTTCGTAGGAAGTACGCTAATTAGCTCAGCACCGCATTTTGGACACTTCATGCCTTTTTCCCACTTCTTTTCAACAATGGTCTTACAATTAGGACAGTAAGCCCAAGGCACAAGTCCTGCCATGCGCCACATTGCTTGCGTTACAAACTTATTATGCCTAAGAAACGATCTAAGCACTATAAAACCAAGCAATATAGCTATCGATTCACCAGCGCCATGTACGTATCTTAACCAGAATTTGTAGAATGGCAACTTTTTAACGATTTCGAATGCAAGTTTCTTATACTTCTCGGATTGTGATATATAAAGCTGTAGTATCTGATCTACAGTTTCATCTTTAGGCACAAATACCAATGCAGTTGCAGTAGAACCGCATTTAGGACATTTATACTTTCCGATTACTGGCTTTTCTCTAGCCTTTTCTAGATCTTCCTTTGCTATTTTGAGCCTCTTTTTTACGGTTTCCTTGGCATCCACCATTTTAGCATTTATGGTCATCCCACAGCTCATACATTTGAGAATATACTTATCGCCAAACTTGTTATGTAATCTAAGCGCTTCTGCTTCATAATGAAGCCAGTTTCGTACATACATGTCCATCTTTTCGGCCAATTCCGGTAACTTGCTAAGCGTTGGTATTTCGTTCTCCTTGGACATGAGTACTGGAAACTGGCGCATTTTTATTATATCTCAATCGTTCTGATGAGCACCACGCTTCTGATTTCTTTTAGTTGTACTATTTTCTTTTTGCTTAAAGATCTAACATAGTATCGGATAGTTTCTGTAGGTAAATTCATCTTTTCGGCCAAATCTACTGTCGTTATAATTGCATACTTGGCTATATATTTTAATATTTCGCGTTCAGTAGCAGATAATCTTTGTATGTTCTTAGGAGTTTGTAATTTAGTTTGCCCAAAAATTAGATCTATAATCTTTAATCTTATAATCGGTTTCGGATCGTTCCCAAATAAGCTTTCAACAACACGTTTAGGTAGCACTATCGTATTTCCAAATCTATATTCATCGAACAAATACAAAAGAATTTGCCAGGCTATCCTTCTGCACTTTTCATCGCACAATGGATCTTGTATATATTTGTATTTAATAGAAATATTATGGCCTTTTGCACTATTGTACAAATCGTTTAGTTTTTTGATAAGAATATCTAAAGCTATTTCCGCTCTTGATTTGTGATACACTATGGCTGTTTTCGGATACATCAGTGCTCCGCTCTTCTAAGAGCTTTTATTTTATAGCTATCTTTAAAAATAAAAGTAATGCATCGGATTCTATGCTATGATAGGCATAAAGTGTAAATCTCGATATTACGGACTGAAGATAACAGGTTGCACTTCGCTTGGCTTTAGTAAAGCACTTAAGTTACAATATGTATTGTGTAATTACAGAGACTATAGTGTTTTGCTTGGATTCAAGAAATTTAATATCCCTAAAGATGACTTTCTAGTACTGACAGCTCAAGAAATCGCGTTCTACAAAGATATTGGTAAGCGATATGGCATAATACCAGTTTTTGTTCTCTGTGCAGATTTTGAGATGCCTAGAGGAAGAGCTGTATTTGAGCTCGAAACCAAAGATTACTTAATAGATATTAATATCTTCAGAGACTGGCCTTATTTGCAAAGCGAAATAATAAGACTTGTTCTAAATAAAAATTATATACAATCAATAGAGAATAGATAGATGAGACCTGAAATCGAGCTAGTAGGTAGCAATATCAGTTTAGATACATTGAAATATATAGCAAGTAGAATATCTAAACGTGATCTTAATACCATAACAGATAGCGATATATTGTATAATTTCACTAATATGCTAAATTTCTATAGGATTATATTTATAGCAACAACATCTTTAAGGCTATATTTGAAAATATCTGGCTACATAGATATAATAGATAAGCAAATACTTGAAAGCGAATTTGTAACAGATAACGCTCATGAAAGAACTGTAAATAGAATTGAAAAGAGTATAGGCCTTCTGATAAACAAAGAGTTTAAAGAAGATGTGGAAAAATATCATATTTCTCCGCATGCTGCTGTAAGATTCGCTTTCGAGATTACAGCTATTGATTTAGCTGATCATTTGTTGCCTTTTCTATTCAGTGAGTTAAACGATAAGGAGGCCTTATTCCTTGGAAGTAATATATTGTCTTTATTTTGCCTCTCCAATAAAAATATTCTTATATTAATAAAGGAAAGGCTTAAGCGAAATGAAGATTTTTGGAAAAAAATAAATGATGATTTTAATAGAGCTATGAAGTACTTGTTCGAAATGGCTCTAAGAACATTTGGAGTGTGGCAAGGTTATGAATGTCTAATGACCACACGTTTCTAATCATTCTTCTGTCTTTTTGCACGCTTTCTGGTCATTGTTGGCTTTGGCACCAGTAACAACTTTCCATCTGCTGTCACGTAAATCTCAACAGCTTGAGGAACGAAATTGATAAGCGAATATAGCATTTGCATAATCTTTTTAGGTATTCTTATTGTATAAGCAACATATTCTTTGCCATCTTTGGTTCTAATCTTAGCTTCTGTGACTGTCGCTTCCCCCATTGATGTAACCAACGACTTTGTTATATTGTTTGCCATGTTTAGTTTTTAGTTGCTGGGGATTATAAATTTTAATTGGTTTAACAACTCAAGCTTTTGTTTGATCCATATGAGCATCATCTTCTTCCTTCCTTTAGCATTACCGTTATACTTGCCAAGCATTTTTTCATACTGTTCTTTCAGCTCCTCTATAATTTGCTGTGCTGTTGTTCTATCTGTCTCGAATTTATAGATTGTGAGAAATGGTCTCGAAAGCTTTGCTTCTATCTTCTGTTTAATCTGCCTATAAACATTCTTAGCATCTTCATCGATAGCAACTTCTATTTTTTTATCTATGTTATCTAATAGTGTCTTTATCCTTTGTTTATAGTTATTTTGAAGTTCTGTAAGTTGTTGTTGTGGAAGTTCGTTTATAGCTAAAAAGCCAAGCGTCTCGTGGTAGAATAGATATTTATGCGCATTGTAATAGACTTGTGCAATTATTGCCATAATATTCTGTCTGATTTCGCGTTCATAAATTCTAGAATAGCTTGCTATAGCTACTTGCTTATTTTTATCGGTTGTTAATCTAGCTTCTTCTCCGCTCAGTGTATGGAATCGAATTAGATATATAGTTATCATACCTTTGAAATGATCTTAATCTTATTAGGGAGATGAGGTCTCACCATTTCGAACAGCTCCTTCTTTATCAGATAAATCTTCATTCTAGCGTTCGAATGCATTTGCTGAACGACTATATATTGATTTTCTTCGTTCAATCTTCTTGTAACATATCTCCATATTGCTTTACGAGTGATTCTGTATCCTTGTGCTTGTAGATCACGATATATCTTCTCTACATATACGACCATTCCCCATTTGTATGCTTGTATTGCCTTGGGGAGATCTTTTTCTATTATCTGTTCGTATTTCATAGGCATATAGAATGATCGAGTTTTTAAGTTTTACGCTCTCTTTAAAAAAGGATAGTAAAGATTATAAATCGAAGAAATTAAAAGAGAACAATGGTTGCTCAAAACGAAGTCAGATCATACGAAAAATCTGCGTCTAAGTTGCTTGAAGTGATCGAAGAACTTGGAATAAGCGAAACAAACACATATATTCTGTACGGTGAGCCACAAGTAGGGAAGACAAGACTTTCAATCAGACTAGCAGAAGTATTCGCTGATATGGGCTTTGCACCCAAGTTTATCGTTACGGAAGTAAATTGGGCTATGAAGTATGGAGGAAAAAGCTTGCATGAAACAGTTAAGCAGAAGTTCGGTAGCGAGGCTATTTATATACCGAAATCGATAGAGAATATACTAACACTGCAACTGCCAAATAAGCCATTTGTTGTGTTCGATTCACTGGGTTCAATTGTCTACGATATTATAACACACGCAATGCAATATGGCCGGCATCCACTTTCCACTACTCCGTATGCTATTCAGCTGAGCAATTCTATAGTATACAAACTAGCCGCACAAATTGCTGCTCAGAACGGTATAGGTCTTTTCATTACGCACTCTACTGCAGAAATACAACGTAAGTACAGAGGCCAAATTGATAAGAAGCCAGCTTTCTCTTCACGTGCGCTACATGCCGTGACAGCTATTTTCTATATGTATATCGATAACGATAGTCGTAGAAAAATCAAGATTGTCAGTCACAGATTCGATAAGGAGTTAGAAGGTAAAGAAGTTGATATATCAGATCTGGAGCTTTAATCCTTCCTTTTTCTATATCTTTGAAGCTCTTTTTTAAGCATTTCCAACCCTAGCGAAAACTCCTCAAGCTTCCTTTTAAATCTTTTTGGAAATCTCTTTCTATTTTCGGCTTCTTCATCTTTTTCTCCGTTATATATTCTACATCTTAGTTTTCTTGGAAGCTCCCAAGGTGCAACTATTCTATATTTGCCATTGGAATACATGCTAGAAAATAAGCTCAGATAATAGTGCATTATCTTCTTACATTTCTGATTTGTACAAATCAGATCCACTGCCCGAGATGGAATCTCGGTTTTGTAAAGTAGTTTCATTGGCTGGTAATGTCCTTTCAACCATTTCCAAACTATATCCTCCGCATATCTCTTCAAAATATGAGCCTCCCATCTCAACCAAGCCTTTGGATCTGGAAGCCATGCTTGCCCGATCAATAGTGCTGTTTCGCCACGTTTGATAAGAGTTTTCTTTGCAAGCAATTTGACAATGGTCTGGGTTGCATTAGCAAAGTCCTCGGCTCTAAGATATTTCTTTGTAGCTTTCTGTAATCTCGCACAGTATCTCTTCGAGAAGTTGCCACAAGCTAAAAGCTCCATGAGACGCATGTACTTGAATTCAACCGGAATTGCCTTTAACACTGCTTTTCTCCTTCTAAAGAAGATTAAATAGAACAACTGGCGTCTATGAAGCCAAGGCCAGTTTCCAATCCAATAGATCGCATTATCGGAAATAGGATTAACATTAGGAAATAGATCCGGATCTGCTCGCCTGATAGGTATAACAATTGTATTCTTCGCAATGCCAAAAACAGGTACAGCTACAAATGGAGAAGTAAGCAGAAATAAAGAGTTATGAGAACTGTTGTGCTTTATAAAGTTCTGTAACTCATGCTCCCATTGGCTATAGGCGTTTAAAAATAGCTCTTCGCCATTTTTGTTGCGACCCCGTGTAAGAGTATAGAATAGAATAAGCGCTCTGATTATAGCTTGTTTCGAGACATTTCGTATCCATTTAGTTATATAGTTGAATATACGCTCAGCTCTCTTATCCAGCCAGTAGGTCGTGTGTCTCTTTCCTGCGATAATGTAAGAGTTCGGTATTAAAGTAAGCAGAGTATATATCCCGCGTTCACGCATTGATCTCACTACGGAGAGAGCTACTCTAATCTGCTCGCTTCGCAATCTTGGCGCCTTCTCGCTGAGAAATACTTGTATTTGCATTTCTACTTCGTTCTGTATATAATATGCGGAGTTGAAAGCATAGTCTCGAATATGATATTTGATGCAAGATTGAAGTACTTTACTAGCGAAGAAAATTCGGTTTGTGCGAGTCTTCTCTCAGCCCATCTTATATCAACTCTGGCTCGATCTAATACAGAACATTCCATGCTTTTACAAATAACCCATCCTCTTCTGAATGCATAATTCAATGTCATGAGTTGCTTTATTGCTCGTGAGAAGTACATATTGCTACGTTCTATAAAAAGCGCGTTGCTTGTTGCTATATAAAAAGATACGTTGAAAATTCCAAACCCAATCAGTCTTGAAATCCTAGCTTGTTTTCTATATCCTTTTTCATCTAGAAAATTAGCTGCATAAAAAAGAGAAGATAATGCACTATCTATAGCGCCTAAAAGTTTCACAATATGATGCGCCTTCGAGACTTTATGCAACTCTCCGTTTATAACGATAAAAGTATCGCCATTATCGCCAGGACA
>ERZ1669248.829-NODE-829-length-13046-cov-7.485336_pt1 | contig 13046 bp, 8 predicted proteins | sample MGYA00579296_ERZ1669248 | MGnify/ENA primary metagenome ERZ1669248 (study PRJEB41166, sample SAMN08046057) | hot springs metagenome | biome: hot spring; feature: neutral hot spring; material: thermophilic sediment; isolation source: thermophilic sediment from...
GAGGCGGGAGACCATACCTAGCTCTCCACAAGACGGGCTAGGTGGTGCCCGTCGATGTGGCTCCCGATGAACCCGCGATAAGTGGGCGGGCGTCGAGGGGGAAGCCCATGCCCATGCTAACCAAAGTAATTCAAGTAGCTAAAGCAACCTAGCTAATGGGCATGGGCCACCACTTTTCTAATACCTATCTTAACTCTCTTATCATCGATATCCCATTCAAGGGCGTACATATTTGATGTTTCATTAGTGAAGCTCTTAGCCCTTGTTTCACTTAATATGAAGTTACCGAACATCTTAATCGACTCCATGATGTCGGCATCGCCTGATTCGATCATTAACTCTATATACTCATCGACAAGTAGGTTAGCCCTCTTCCTCATTACTTGAACCCTCCTGACGATCTCCTTAGCTAGCCCCTCGTAGTATAATTCCTTATCTATGACGCGGCTTAAGCAAACCTTTAACGCTCTAGCCTCCTTCACGACGTATTCGTTGCTTAAGCATTTATCAGGTAAATCCGTGAGTAGGCTTACTTCCTTAACATTAACTAAGAATCTAATTATATCTTGGTAGTTCCTTAATTCATTAATTAATTCATTACTGCCGATAACGATTACCTCCCTAACAGGCCACCTTAATTTAATACCAACAGCGTTTCTTATCGAATTTGCAGTTGCATATATCTCGAACACTTTCTCGAACACCTCCTCTAACTTTAGATCTATATGCTCATTAAGTAGCTGAGGCCAAGCACTGAGATGTACACTCTCAATCTCGTCGGGTTCATAAAACCTAACGAAGTGATGCCATAGGTACTCACTTATATGTGGTATTATAGGTGCCAGCATCTTTAATGTCTCCTTAAGTACCTTATATAGCACAGCATATGCTACGTACTTATCATTACCCTCCTCCTTCCATACCCTAGGTCTTACTAGCCTTATGTATCTATGGCTTAAGTACTCAATTACGAATTCAATTACGGCCCTACTCGCTTGATGAAGTTCGAACTCCTTCATCGAGTCCTCGTAATTCTTTAATGTTGTATAGAATCTTGATAGTATCCATCTATCCTCAGGTCTAGCATTAATTATTAACTCCTCAAGCCTATGCTTGCTTGGGTTGAATCCATCTAATGACATATAGATATGCGCAAATCTAAATACGTTCCATAAGATGTTTAATTTATTTATAACTTCCTTGACTTCATCTGGGTCGAACGTAAATGTATCTCCTGGAGCGAACTTGGTTAATATGTAGGCTCTAACCGGGTCAACCCCATACTTACTGAAAATATCTGAAGCCCATATGACGTTGCCTTTAGACTTACTCATTTTTTGGCCGAATTTGTCGACCACATGTCCTTGAATTAAGATGCTCTTATATGGAGCCATCTTATTAAGCAGTACTGAGGTTACTAGGAGCGAGTAGAACCAACCCCTTGTTTGATCTACCCCCTCCGTGACGAAGTCGTAGGGGTAAAGCATCTTAAATAATTCCTCATTCCTCAAACCATCAACACTAGCTAGCCACGCAATCCCACTATCCATCCATACATCAATTACGTAGGGCTCCCTAATCCATTCTCTGCATTCATCTGTTGATATCCTAACCATGTCTATCCACGGCCTATGAACTAGCTTATCGTTACTTACTTCAGGCACGGATGTAGCCATCTTCTTGAGCTCTGCAACACTCCCAACTACAATTAGTTTTTCCGGGTTCTCCTTGCACCTCCATATAGGTAATGGCGTCCCCCAAATACGTGACCTAGATATGGTCCAGTCCTTAGCATTTGCTAGCCAGTTATAGAATCTATCACGTAGTTTTTCAGGATATATCCTCACCACATCTAAGCTCTTAATTAGTTCGTCCCTGAAATCACTTACCTTTAAGAACCACTGCTTATCTGTTCGATATATTAGCGGGGTCCCACACCTCCAGCAATGTGGATACATATGAGTTATAGTTCCTTCATGCAGTAAAAGTCCCTTAGCCTTAAGCACCTTGATTACCTCCTTCGAGGCATCCTCGATATTTAAGCTACTGAACCGGCCGCCATAGTTATTAAATAGACCGCTAGGTAATACGCTATTAGTTATTGGTAGGCCGTACTTAATGCCTACTTCATAGTCTTCAGGGCCGTGTGCCGGAGCCATATGAACTAAGCCTGTTCCCTCGGTAAGGGACACGAAATCGGCAAGGACTACTTTATGCGCATTATTATGCTCCTTATGTATAGGTACCTCATCTAATAATGGATGAACATACTTAAGACCGCTTAATCTCTCACCTTTAAATTCCTCAACGCATGTTAGTTCCTTACCCACCAACCTACTTAACTCCCCGACTAAGTCCTTGGCTACTATTAAATACTCGTTATCTAACGGCACTTTACAGTAACTCCCATCAGGCTTAACGGCCACAGCCTCATTATCTATTAAGGTCCATGGAGTCGTAGTCCATATTAGTAGGTAAGTATCTTCACTACCCTCTAACTTAAATTTAACGTAGATCGATGGAGATACCTTCTCCTCGTATCCCTGGTCAACCTCGGCATCACTTAACGCTGTCTCACATCTAGGGCAGTACGGAAGTACCCTAAATCCCTCATAAAGCAAGCCTGATTCATACATCTTCTTTATGAAGTACCATACATGCTCGATATAATAAGCCTTCCTGGTTTCGTACGCGTTCCTCAAATCAAGCCATAATGCTAGCCTAGAGGTAGCTATATCAGACCATACGCTTAGGTAATAATCGACTAGCCTATTACATTCCTCACTAAACCTCTCATAGCCTAATGACTCAATATCTTTCTTATTATTTAAACCAAGTTTCTTCTCAACCTCAACCTCAACTGGAAGTCCCTGCTCATCCCAACCTGCTTGTGCCCATAGGTTAAAGCCCTTAAGCCTAAAGTACCTCAATACGAAGTCCTTATATGTCCTACCTCTTATATGACCTACATGTGGGAACCCGTTAGTTGTTGGAGGGCCCTCAAGAAAAGAAAATACCTTAGCTCCCTCCCTCCACGACCTCCACTTCGATGGTATATCATTTAGTTCCCAGAACTTCCTAGCCCATTCTTCAACATCCTTAACCTTCAAATTACCCATATCAATAACAGACACCAATACGTTAGGATAAGTAAGAAGTTAAAAACCTTAAGCAATCATGTGTTTTCCTAGCTAATCGTATCTACGGTGCTCAAGAGGGTTAAGAACTCAATCTCCTATCTCATGGAACTCCTTCGAATTGATCTATTGCTTGTCATGTGATAGATCATCATCGTTCCAAATACTCTACGACCTCCTATGAAGATACTTAAACTCACCTACAGATCTGCAAACAGTCCATGTATTCCAGCCTGCAATACCTATTTATCTAATGTTTAAATAGGTCAGTTAATTATTAAGAGCTTATTAACAATAAATCAATCCTGCTAGAGCTCGGGCTTTCGTAGTAGCTCATATAGATGTCGCCGCCCTCATACCCACATGCTCGGCTCTGCCCTTCCTCCAGGAGCGTGCCTCCCTTGGACTTGGCGTAGCCCCATCCCACCGCCCCTAGTTCATCCAAACTACATAGGCGTAGCGCCTCATATCTCCCTATACCTTAGGCTTAGGTAGGCATATAGCGCCAGCATACCAAATAGCTCTTAGGGCGGTAAGAACCGTCGATATTAAACAAGGCAGTAAATGCTTAAATTAGCCACTTATAAAATTAAGTAATCGGTGTATGTAATGAGTAGTAGTTTTGAAGGTATACCGGAATATGGGAAAGACCTGATCGCTAGGTTCATGAGGTTCTTTAGACCTAGGAATGTGGCAGTAGTGGGTGCATCAAGAGAGCCTGGCAAGGTAGGTTATGCTGTGGTTAAGAACCTAATAGATGGTGGCTTTAAAGGTAAGATTTATCCTATAAATCCGAGGGCCACTGAAATTCTAGGACTTAAATGCTACCCAAGCATTACTGAGGTCCCCGATCCCGAGGTTGATGCGGCATTAATATCAGTGCCAGCACCATTGGTGCCTGAGGTCATACCATCACTTGCCGAGAAAAAGGTGCCTGTAGCTGTAGTTGTCTCATCCGGTTTTGCTGAGGCAGGCAATCCAGAACTTCAGGAGAAGCTAGTAAGTATCGCTAGGCAACATGGAATTAGGATCATAGGCCCGAATACGTACGGTGTTTACAGCCCATGGTATAGCCTAAGCCTCTCATTCACTATTCCATACGAGCATAAGGGACATTTAGCTGTAGTATGTCAGAGCGGTGGCGTCGGCATGGCAGCATTTGGCTATGCTAGGTGGAAGAGAATAGGTATATCCATAAACGTAGGACTGGGTAACATGTCCGACATAGATCATACAGATCTCCTATGGTATTTCTATGCTGATGAAAATACTAAAGCCATTGCCCTACATATGGAGTCGATAAAGGACGGCAAGAAATTCATTGAAACAGCAAGGATAGTCTCCAAGAAGAAGCCCATCGTCATTTTAAAGGCAGGTAGGACAGCCTACGGCGAGAAAGCAGCTAAGTCCCACACAGCTGCATTAGCTGCATCAGATGAAATCATAAATGCTGCTTTCAAGAAAGCAGGAGTTATTAGGGCCTACGCGCTTGATGAACTCTTCGATATCGGTAGATCCTTAGCTATGATGCCTCCACCTAAGGGAGAAAACGTATTGATAGTTACTATGGCTGGTGGATTAGGCGTCCTACTAAGTGATGCCTCCTATGATAACAATCTAAAGCTTATGGAAGCCCCTCAAGACCTGGTAGATGAATTTAAGAAGTTCGTGCCTCCGTTCGGTGCATTTGGTAATCCAATGGACATCACCGGCTCGTGCACTCCTGATATGGTTGAGAGAGCTGTTAGGCTAGCTATAATGCATCCCAAGGTAGATGCTGTGATAATCGGACACTGGCATACGATCATCACAAGTCCTATGGAGTTCGCTAAGGCAGTGGTTGACGCTGTTAATGAGGCTAGAGGGAAGGGAGTAGAGAAACCCGTAGTGGTCTCAATGAGCGGTGATATACCTGAAACTCTTCAGGCGGTTGACTACATAGAGACTAAGGCCAATGTACCGACCTTCTTTGTACAGCCTGAGAGAGCTGTTAGAGTCCTTGGTGCATTATATCAGTGGGCTAGGTATGCAGGGATTTTGAGAAAGTAAACCAGATAATCAATTATTTTTGATGTAGGGATGTTCATCATTAGTTAATGAATTTATTGCTTTCTTAAGCCTTGAGTAAGTTACGTTAATATCTTCTGGAATTACTTTAGTCCCAGCTATTACTGTCATGAAGTTCGTATCACCTAGCCATCTAGGGACTACATGTATATGTAGGTGTGACTCAACGCCAGCCCCTGCTACATTACCTAAGTTAACTCCTACATTATATCCTTGAGGCTTATACTCCAGATCTATGGCCTTAATGGAGAGCTTAACCAGTTTAATCATATCCAGTAATTCGTCGTCGTTCAGCAATTCAAATGTAGGTACATGCCTATATGGGGCAACCATTACATGCGCTGTATTATATGGGTATATGTTCATTATGATGAATGACCTTATGCCCCTAAAAACTATATACGACTCCGCATCCGACTTAGCTAACGCATCGCAGAATATACATGACCTTACGTTGGAGGCTTTACTTACATATCCTATACGCCATGGGGCCCATAATACATTTAGGTTCAATTAAATCACCTAATTAAATTAATCAACGAGCTAAAAATAGTATATATTATGTGGCTAGGTGTTATCAATGATAGCACGTAGCCAGCAGCTATAAAAACTATGTGGGGGAATGCAGGAGTGACCCATATGTAGTCATCATTACTTAAAACCCCCTTACTGAGGCATGTCCTGAAATTTTTGATGTGATCCCTATAATCCTCATTAATATTGAATGAAATCCTACATATGACCTCGCCATCCCCGTTAGAGCATCTAATGAGCGTCAATGGATACATAAATCTACTTCTAACGTAGTCGCTTACCCTCATAGGTCTACCTAAAAATATAAGCAATACCCTAGATGGCGTCCTGCATTTAAGGTCATTAAGTAATTGCTTGTACTTAATTAAATTATCTACTGCATTATGAATTATTGTAAATAATGGAATTAACGCCGAGTAAAGCAATGTCAAAAATGAGATGGGTATGACATTCAAGTAAGGAGTTGATATACCTACCAGTAGGATCGCTAGGAAATCAGCGCCCCCCATCATACCTATAAGTGATAGGACGAAAAGTATTAGTGCAGGTATTAACGAAATAGCTAATACGATTAAATCTACTTTAACTATGAATAAGGTGATTAGCGAAATAATTAGTGCGGGAAGCCATATGTGCTCGGGTATCTCCCTGTACTTAATATCATACAATGAAGCAACAACTAAAGTTGAGAGAGTAGCAAATACAGGTATTAGAGGGAGATCCAAACAGCGTTACTCCTCAACATCTCTGATTCCATGCTCAGTTATAGCGAATACCGCCTCCCCTTCCGGTAGGTGTGGCGCGTCAACAACCCTAGCTATCCTCCTATTGCCCCTACTCCTCCTTAGTTGAATCCTAACCCCGGGCGCATGAGCCAATACATGACCTCCAACAGCCTGTGTTGGATCGCCGTAGAAGACGTCGGGTCTTGCCATGACTTGATTGGTTACTACCACCGCTACATCATACATATCAGCGATTCTATTAAGTTGATGTAGGTGCCTATTAAGTTTCTGCTGTCTAATAGCTAGATTCTCACGGCCGGGATATTCAGCCCTAAAGTGACCTGTTATTGAGTCAACAACTATCAATCTAATGTTCTCCTTAGGTATCAACTCCATAACCTCATCGACCACAGCCATCTGATGATCGCTGTTAACTGCCCTAATATACATTATATTTTCCATCACCTTATCTGGATCTAGGCCAACGCCTCTTGCCATAGCCTCTATGCGCTCCCATCTAAATGTCCCCTCACTATCTATGTATAATGCCTTACCGCCTAGTCCACCCTTCTCAATGGGTAGTTGAACATTAACTGATAACTGATGGCATAACTGAGTATTATGTAGTATTAAGCCATCAGCTGATATGAAGTTATGCGTATCGGGTACAACTAAGTCATATACGTAGCCATCATAGTGCCTGATCTTAACATCCTCAACTTCATGTAGTTCGTAATTAACGTTATGGATTCCCCCACGACTATCTATTAACTCCTCAGGCGAATCGCTAATACCTACAACCATGTCACCTACGTTTAAATCATTAGCACGCTTCCATATAAGCTTGCCTCCAGCTACAGTAAGCACTGGGTGGATTGGCGTTACTGACAGAACCAACCCATTATCTAATCTAACATCAGTAACATAGATAACTCTTTCCCTATATAGGCCATAAGCCTTAGAGACCATCAGCCCGCCGCTAACATACGATAAAACCCTAACATCCTTTAACGGAATTAGTTGCCCGCCTTCATATGGTAATGGGGTTAATTCGTCAGCTAAGCCGTTAAACATGTCCTCAATCGATTTAACCTCAATGTAGCCCTCTTTCATGTATACGGTCCTTGTATTACCTACGAAGCACTTACCCGTACCGTATTCCCCGAAGAACTCCGTTATAGTCTTGACCTCAACACCACCACCTAATAGGCTGTCTAAATTCTTAGACCCAGTAGTGATTTTTTTAATACCCAGCCTCTCCTTCTTTAATTCTAATGCGGTCTTGAACCTAAGACCTAATGCCTCACGTGCCTGATTAACTATTCTCTGGGCCGTAGGTAATGGAATGCCAACTACGGTCGCTAATTCGTTAATGTTAGCGGCAGCTAATGCCTCTAAGGTCCTATAACCAGCCTCCCTTAGCTTATTAATAATTGATGGGCTGATGTTTAAATCCTCTAACTTCCTTATCTTAACCTCGCCCACCTTACCACTCACTCCCTAAACCAATTAAGACTTATAAAATGAACCTTATTAAACTTACTATACTACACCTTAAATAATCTATCTACCTGTACTTCATCTATATGGTATTCGTATTGAGATCTATTATTACCTAATCTATCTATAACTGTCCTCCTCATAGCCTTACTTAAGGCCAGGGCCCTGGAAAACTTACTCCTCTTAATACCCTTAGGATCATTAATTACTAAGGACATAGCTAATTTATTAACCAATACCTCGCTCACAGGGCATACTTCCAAACATATTTTACAGCCAGTGCATTTCCTACCATCAATCAATGGTTTACCATTAATTACGCTTATCGCCCCTGAGGGACACCATAGCGTGCATGCACTACATGAAACACATTTAATCCATCTAAATAATATCTTAAGGATAAACGCTAGGACATCAAGCGCATTATGCTTTGATACATCCCTAACATGTACCTCAATAAGGTTGTAGGAGAGTTTGATGGTGTAGCTATCAGAGGTTAGTTCAACCCCCTCCTCATCATTACTTAGGCTTGCATCCCTAAGAATGCCTAACTGAGATTTGATGGCATCCATTGGTATTTCCTTATCGAGAACTATTTTAGCATGGTTAAGGCTTAATTCCCTCTCTATAATCCTTAAGCCAAGTCTTAGTTCATACTCATTAATCCACATGTGCTTAGATGCGGTCACCTTAATCCTCTTCTCTACCCTTACCCTACCGCTTGCTAATGGGTTGAGCCATCTCCATAGGGAATACCTAACCCATTCCGCAGGCATGTTAAGGCTAGTACTCAACCTAATTAAGTAATTCCTCCATGCACACCATAACTCAGGATACGTTCTATCTATCATATAGTACTCAGCGATATTCGCGGCTGGGCATAGATAACACCCAAGCCTATCAAACCCCTTAAAGTACAGCTCATTAAACGGTAATTTATTGATCAGTATGTAACTCCATATAGCTAATTGCGGCCATTCCTGAATTGGCGTCACGTTGAGTACGTGAGGGATCCACCTATTCCTCCATACCTTACCGCTAAGTGCTCTATCAAGAGATTCAAATCCTCTCTGACCAATAATATTTAAAGCTCCTTCAGGGAACTCCTTCCTGTACGTCTCAGCTAGGGGTATCAGCTTTAGAACCTTACAACACCACCTGAAATCCTTTGCAGGAGGCCCGAAAACCCCTACAGCTTCCCAGAAGCTCCTCTTAGGACTCGCCTTAATCAGCTCTAATCCGTAGAAGTCGACCACGCAGGCTACATTCCTTAATGTCTCAGGCAACTCTAAACCAGTATCATTAAATATTACCTTAGGCTCTAAGCCACTTCTAATAGTAAGATCTAAGGCCACCAAACTGTCCTTACCCCCTGAAAATGAGACCGTAACCGGGAGCCCTACCTTCGAATTCATCACATATATGTGTTTAATCCCCCTAGAAATTAAGGTCCTTAATTTAAGGTCATTAGCCTTGATGAAGTCTTCAAGCGTAGCTGTCTTATTAGATGTCTCTACGCTTATTGGAGTCCTGCCAAATATTGACTGCACCCTCAACCTCCCATTACGTACTATCGCAATACCTAAGACATCCCCCTCTCTATTAACTACGGCGTACTGAGTCCCGTCTGGTTCGCTAGAATCGCCTAAGACCGTTAACGGCTTAACCCTATCTACGATCACCGATCTAATTAAGCCCATCTCTAGAGCTACGTCAGCACTGTATCTACTTAAACGCCATCTCCACCTAAGATCCACTGGATCGAAGAAATACCTTCCAACCACCTTCCCATCAACTAATACTTCCTTCATGTCATCGTAATGAGGTACTTTATTTAGTAGTATCAATCCTCCTTGTTTAATGCCTAATACGTTAGCTAATGAGTCATCATTAAACTCGTTCCTTAATGCCTCCTTAATTAACTCTATATCACCATCAAATGCTGGTCTTGCGTCAGCGGGCGGGTTAATCTTAACTTCCACTGCCTTAGAACCGCATTTACCACATTCATCTTGTATTAATGGTACATTACAGTAAGTACACCACCCTAACTTAACCCTAGCAGGCCATCTAAACATAATTCATCTTCTTTAATAAATTGAATACTGAGATTAAAAGCGATCTGACTCCTCCCCGCCCTAAAGGGCGGGGCCTTCAATTTATGCCTGGAATTTAAATTAGGATTTAAATTAATCACTTAATTCAACGTATGTGCTTAAGATGTCCGCCACATCATTTAATCCTAGGGCTTTAAGAGTTGATTTCCTAGGCACTCCATTGTTATCCCAGCCCCTTAAATCATAGTAGTATTTAAGCATAGATCTATATCCATCAATATCTAATCTACTTCCTGCCAAAATCCCCCTACTTAATGGTTCCTCAAACCACCTAGCGGGTGGAGTGTCGAACTGCATACCCCACTGTACCCCATCGGCTGCGTACTCCCTAATCCAGAAGGCCCTTATTAGGGTATAAATTCTATTAGCTATTAAGTAAATATCATCCCAAACATACCTAACGCCTGTTGCTATCTCTAGGAACCTTAGATAATAGTTGAGATCCAATGACGTTTCAAGCCATGGGAATCTACATACCGTTAATGACTCAAATAACCCGCCCCTGACGTTCTGCATCCATATTAGGCGCTCTACCTTCTCCTTCGAGTATTGGAACCTATTCATCTTAATCTCTGTAGCAATAAACCATGCATCCTTATGATGAGCCCCTATCGGTGAAGTACCATATGCTAGCGCCATGCCAGGCGCTGCGTGACAATCATAAGCTGAGATCTCAAGTCCCTTAACGTGCATTGCGTACTTTACTGCATCACCCCCTAACTTGATGGATAGGTACCTAACGCCATTAGCTAGTTCATTACCTAGTCCCCTCCTATACGTAATGTCCTTAATTAACTCCTTAAATGTCCTATAATCACCCCACGTCATACGCTCCTTAATAAGTCCCTTCTCACTTAATTCAACCGCATACGCTAACACGTTACCTAAGCTTATCGAGTCCATCCCGTATGCATCCGCCATGTAGTTTAAGTCTGACACCTTATTTAGATCCCCTAAACCTATATTAGATCCTAACATAGCTACGTTCTCGTAGTCTAACTCAGCCTCATTCTCATAGCCATTAATTACGTACTTAACTACATTACCACAAGGTATCTCGCAATACGGACATCCCTTCTGCCTGACCTTAATCAACTCCATGGCATTACCACCTATCTTGTTAGCATCGTCGAAGACCCCCTCCCTAAAGTTGTAAGTTGGCAGGCAACTATTGCTATTAGCCCACTCAATAGTTGACATAGTGCCCTGTCTAAGCCAGAATGAGTAGTTATCACTTTTCTTAATAGCTTCATAAGCTTCCCTAGAGATGCTTAGGAGTGAAGTTAAATCATGTAAGGGCACATCCTTAGATCCTCTGATAACTACTGCCTTTAGATTCTTAGAACCCATTACAGCTCCGATGCCTGGTCTACCCCCAGACCTACCGAACTCGCTAATTACTGAGGCGAACCTCACTAAGTTCTCGCCCGCAGGACCTATGGTCAGTACGCCAACGTCTTCACCGAAGGTCTTGATGAGCTTTAACTCCGTATCCACGGTTGTAAGCCCCCATAAATCATCCGCTGGTAGTATATCGATTTTATCGTTATCTATAAAAATAACTGATGGCTTTCTGGCCTTACCTTCAATGACGATCGCATCGTATCCTGCCTTCCTTAAATTAACTGCTGCCTTCGTACCTATACTGCCATCCCCATAACCGTTGGTTAGAGGCGATTTCGCAGCGACCACTAGCTTACCTGAGCTAGGTAGTAGGAGCCCTGTTAACGGGCCTCCAGCAATAACTAATTTGTTTAGAGGTGAGAGGGGATCTACGCCTGGCTGTAATTCGCTCCATAGTATGTAGGCTGCAAGGCCTCTTCCGCCTAGGAACTTTAAAAGCACATCCTCATCGATGTTATTGACTATATGTCTGCCGCTACTGAGGTCTATCCTTAATAACTTCCCCCACCATCCAAACATTTAAGCACCGAATTAAATCGCAGTAGGGTAATAAAAATGTTACTAGGGAGATTGTATTATGTTGATTACCGTTAATAATGCCTCATTACCATGAGAGTAAAGTTTATGTTTTACTCTCTCCTTTATAGTGAGGGATACCTTTGGTTAAAGTTAATACAAAGCTCGTTTCATGGGAGGAGATAGTTGAGTGGTCTAGGGGTTTAGCTAAAATCATCAAGTCTTCAGGATATAAACCGGATGTAATAATAGCTGTAGCTAGAGGTGGCTACGTCCCCGCTAGACTGCTATGTGACTTTCTAATGGTTGAGAACCTGCTGTCCATTCAAAGCCAACACTGGACCGAGGCAGCCAAGGTAGCTGAGAAGGCCGTAATTAAGTTCCAGTACTCCATAGACTTAAACGGAGCTAAAGCACTACTCGTTGACGACATAGTCGATACAGGTGAGTCACTAATGCTCGCTAAAGAGTTCATAGTTAGAAATTGGAGACCCAAGGAGTTGAAGATAGCGACCCTTCAATGGATTTCACCCGTAGCTAAGATTAAGCCGGACTACTACTTTATCGAGGTAAAGGATTGGGTATGGTTCCAGTACCCATGGACAAGGCTTGAAGATACATGTCAATTTATTAGGAGAATGCTAACTGAAGAAGGAAAAAGTAAGAGGGAGTGGTACCTAGGTGAAATTATAGATAAGTTCAGAGAGTGGTACGGGATTGACGTAGGAATGGAATACTATAAGGAAGCCATTGAGCTGTTAATTGAGGAGGGATTAATAGTTAGGTCCGGAGATAAATACTTGGTAAGAGTGTGATACCAGTTCATCCTAAGAGCGCTCCCCTCTCACGGTACCTCTAATCGTTTTCATTATTTCTAATTCCTTGAGCGGTGTTGATCCTCGGTGCAGGGTCGCTAGCCTCGCCAGCACCTCATGGGGCTCATAGAGCCAAACGCCATGGAGCTCCCAACTGAGGATCCATCACTGCATGGCGGATCGCAGAGATGCGCTTACGTAGCTTTTCTTCTCACCAAGTATTCGTATGTG
>ERZ1669248.832-NODE-832-length-12968-cov-3.779215_pt1 | contig 12968 bp, 15 predicted proteins | sample MGYA00579296_ERZ1669248 | MGnify/ENA primary metagenome ERZ1669248 (study PRJEB41166, sample SAMN08046057) | hot springs metagenome | biome: hot spring; feature: neutral hot spring; material: thermophilic sediment; isolation source: thermophilic sediment from...
CCCTCTCGCCGGGGACCGCCGCCCTAGCCTCGATCGCCGCGCGCAGCGGCTCCTCCTCCACCTCAACGACGTACATCTTCTCGCCCAGGATCGGGCAGGTGTGGGAGGCCCTACGCACCGCGACGATCTTGTAGCGTCGCCCGTGCCGTATCGATCCGGCGCAGGCGTTGAAGAACTCGCATCTGAAGCAGCGCGGGTCGACGAAGGCCCTGAAGGTGAGCCCCCTCCTCGCCTGGGCCTCTGGAACCATCGAGAGTTTGGCCACGGCTGCTGTCGCCGATACGTTTTTAAATAGCTGCTGTCTAGCTCGAAGGGAGGCCATGGAGCCTGTTCTCCCTCCTGCTCAGAGGAGGACGCCACCGAGTCTAAAGGGCACGACGACCGTAGGGATCGCCTTCAAGGACTTCACGGTGCTGGCAGCCGATAGGAGGGCCACCAGCGGGTACTTCATCGCGCACAAGAGGGCTGAGAAGATACACAAGGTGGACGACCACGTGGCGGTCACCATCGCTGGCTACGTTGGGGACGCCCAGTGGCTGGTCGACCGGCTCAGGGCTGAGGCCTCCCTCTACAGGAGCTCCGTCGGCGAACCCCTCAGCGTCCGCTCCCTGGCCACGCTGACGTCGACGCTCATCTTCAGGATGAGGCCGCTCGTGATAGTGCAGATGCTGGTGGGCGGCGTCGACCACGAGGGGGCCTCCCTCTACAGCCTGGACTGGCTGGGCACCATCACCAGGGAGCGTTACACAGCTACCGGCTCAGGGACCCCCTACGCGATCAGCCTGATCGAGAGCGAGTACCGCGAGGACATGAGCCCCGACGAAGCCCTGAAGCTGGCGGCCAGGGCTGTTAGAGCGGCGATGCTGAGAGACCCGGGGAGCGGCGAGGGGGTCGACCTGGCGCTCATTGCCGCCGGCGAGGGGGTCCGCTTCTTCAGGGGTGAGGATCTGTTCTAGCAGCGAGTGATGGGCGGCTATGGAGGTCCTGGCGGGGACCATACTCGACCTGAGGAGGAGGATATTCGAGCTCCTGCCCCCCGACGCCGAGGTCACGAGGATCGAGTTCGAGGGGCCGCGCATAGCCATCTACACGAGGAACCCCGGAGCGTTCATCGCTGACGAGGAGAGGCTGATAAAGGACATCGTCAAGACGATAAAGAAGAGGATCGTCGTCAGGTCGGACCCCTCGGTCAGGATGCCACAGCACCTCGCGGAGCAGCTCATCAGAGAGGCTGTCCCGAGCGAGGCCGGGATCAGGAGGATCCACTTCAACAGCGAGGTGGGGGAGGTCGAGATAGAGGCCGAGAAGCCCGGCTACGTAATCGGCAAGGGCGGGGAGACGAGGAGGGAGATCTTCAGGAGGACCGGCTGGCACCCTCGCATACTCCGGGCGCCAGCCATCCAGTCTCCCACGGTGGCTGAGGTGAGGGAGCTCTTCAGGGCCCGTGCCGACGACAGGCTGCGCCTGCTGAGGTCCGTCGGAGAGAGGATCTTCAGGGTGAAGCTGTTCGAGAACGAGTACGTCCGGATCGTCGGGCTGGGCGGCTTCCAGGAGGTCGGGCGCAGCGCCATACTCGTCCAGACGCCCGAGAGCCAGATACTGCTCGACGCTGGGGTGAAGCCCCTCTCGGGCGGGGAGGAGTACCCCTTCTTCGAGGCGCCGGAGTTCGACGTGGAGAAGCTCGACGCCGTGGTGGTGACCCACTCCCACCTGGACCACTGCGGCTCGCTGCCGTACCTGTTCAAGTTCGGGTACAGGGGCCCGGTCTACATGACGGAGCCGACCCTCTACCTCACGAAGCTCGTCCTGGAGGACTACCTGAGGGTGGCGCAGAAGGAGGGGAGGCCGCTGCCGTACAGCGAGAGGGACATCGCCACTGCCCTGCTCCACACGTACACACTGTCCTACGGCGAGGTCACGGACATCGCCCCGGACGTCAAGCTGACGCTCTACAGGTCCGGGCACATACTCGGCGGAGCCATAGTCCACCTGCACATAGGCGAGGGGCTGGTGAACATCGTCTACACGGGCGACTTCAAGTTCCAGCACACCCTGATGCTGGACGCGGCCGACTACAGGTTCCCGAGGCTGGAGCTGCTGATAATGGAGGCCACGTACAGCGGCAAGGACGATGTGCTGCCGCACAGGGACGAGGCCTTCAAGCAGCTCGTGAGCATCGTCGACGAGACGCTAAAGAGGAACGGCGTGGTGCTCGTCCCAGTGCTCGCGGTGGGGAGGGCGCAGGAGGTCCTGCTCGCGCTCAGGATGGCGATGGAGGGCGGCCTCCTGCCCCAGGTGCCGATATTCATCGAGGGCATGATAGACGAGGTGAACGCCATCCACACGGTCTTCCCCGAATACCTCAACGCAACGGTGAGCGAGATGATCTTCCGCAAGGTGAACCCCTTCACGGCCCCCAACGTCCACATCCTGAAGGGGGAGGAGAGGGAGGAGGTCGTGGAGGCGCGCCCCTGCATCATACTCGCGACCTCCGGCATGCTGACGGGGGGGCCCGTCATGGAGTACCTGAAGCTGCTGGCGGAGGACGAGCGCAGCTCGCTCGTCTTCGTCAGCTACCAGGTTGAGGGCACGCTGGGGAGGAAGATCCTGCAGGGGCTCAAGGAGGTTTCGTTCGTCGACAGCAGGGGCCGCGTGGAGATCAGGGAGCTCAAGATGCAGGTGCACAGGGTGGAGGGCTTCTCGGGCCACAGCGATAGGCGCGAGCTGATATCGTACCTGCGCAGGGCGACGCCGACGCCGAAGAAGGTGATCCTCAATCACTCCGAGAGGAGCAAGGTGAAGGCCTTCGCCAGGGGGCTCGAAAGGATGTTCCCCAACATCGAATTCTACGTCCCAGAAAACTTAGAGTCCGTCAGAGCCGTTTAGTGTTAATCGTAGAGGAAAGATTAAAATAGTGCTTCCACGGCTCTCCACTCCGATGAGCTCGGCAATAGATGAAAAGGACTTGGAGATAATAAAGATGCTCGAAAACAACGCTAGGATACCATTGACAAGAATAGCAGAGAAGGTAGGCATGAGCGACGTAGCCATCAGGAAGAGGCTGAAGAAGCTGGAGGGGGAGGGCATCATAAAGGGCTACAGGCTGCGCCTCGACCACGCCAAGCTGGGCTACCGCGCGAGGGCGATCATAGGCTTCAACGTGGACGCAACCAGGCTGCTGGAGGTCGTGAGAACGCTCAGGGAGCACCCCCAGGTCAGGTTCCTGGCGGTCACCTCGGGCGACCACATGGTGATCCTGGACTACTGGGCCAAGGACAACCTCGAGCTGGAGAAGTTCATCGAGGAGCTGAAGGCTAAGTACAACGTCCGCGACGTCATGCCGAGCCTCGTCGTAGAGATGATCAAGGAGTGACCCCGAACCCCAGATTTTTCCCCTCCCGAGGCTCGCCGGGCCCCTAGCCCCCCTCACTCTCGAGCAGAGGCGGCCTCCTGTCCTCGCCCACGGTCTTGAGGACCAGGATGGTGTGGGTCTGCACCACGTCGGCGTGCTCGGGCATGTAGCGGATCAGGAAGCTGGCGAGCTCCTCCATGTCTCTCACGCGGACCTTGAGCAGTATGTCGTAGTCGCCCGTTATTATGTGGGCCTCCTCCACCCACGGCAGGTCCTTGCGAGCTCGGCAGTCGCTGATTATCTTCTCAGCGAGCAGCTCCTGGTTGGACTTCTCGCCGCGCAGGCTGACCCGCCTCACCTTCACCAGCACGAAGGCCGTGTACCTGTAGCCGAGCTTGCCCAGGTCGAGGTCTACGCTGTAGCCCCTGATGATGCCGCTCCTCTCCAGCCGCTCGAGCCTCTCGCTGAGCGTCGTCCTCGCCACCCCGAGCCTCCTCGCGACCTTCGAGAGCGGCGATCTGGCGTTCGCTAGCAGGAGGCTGAGGAGAGCCCTGTCCAAGTCGTCCAGCACAGGCATGCCGCCGGAGCGAGCCCTAAAAGCTCACGCCGCGCGCTGGTGCAGCGCTCCAGCGGCCTTCGCTGCGCGGCTGCGAGATCCTCATCTGCCGCCGATTGGCGGCAGTCGATAAAGCCAGCCCCCGCGGCGGAAGGAGCTCGGCGGATGGTGGGGCCGCCGGGATTTGAACCCGGGTCCCTCCGCGACCTCGAGCGGTCCACGCGGGCCCGAGCCGCGCATCCTGCCAAGCTGGACTACGGCCCCCGGTACCCGGCGGTGCGGGAGCTTAAGAACTTTCTTAGAAAGGGCAGGGTTATAAGCGGCTCCGCGCCACAGAGCAGGTGCCCGAGGGGGACGCTGAAGAGCTGGCGGAGAGGGCGAGCGCTAGGGCTAGGGGTGGGAAGCGGGCGAAGGACAGCGAGCTCTTCGAGGTGGTGGAGGAGGTTTTCGACTACCCCACCCTGATGGCGCTCTACAAGCTCCTCAACGCCGGCGTCATAGGCAGGATGCATGGCGCTGTGGCGTCGGGCAAGGAGGCGAGGATCTACTGGGCTGAGGACCCCAGCGGCGGGGATCTCGCTGTGAAGATATTCCTGACGGTGGCGAGCGAGTTCCGCCGCGGGAGGCTGATCTACATGGAGGGCGACCCGCGCTTCAGGAGGCTGCGCGGCGACGTCAGGAAGCTCGTTGAGCTGTGGTGCTCCAAGGAGTTCAGAAACCTCAAGAGGGCCCTCGAGGCCGGTGTGAGGGTCCCCCGCCCGATCGCTCGGAGGGGCAACGTCCTGGTCATGGAGTTCATAGGCGTCCCCGGCGTGCGCGGCAAGCCGGCGCCCTTGCTCAAGGACGTGGAGCTGGAGGACCCGGAGGGGGCCTTCAGGACCCTCAGGAGCTACATCGAGCTGCTCTACAGGGGGGCGAAGCTCGTCCACGCCGACCTCTCCGAGTACAACGTCATGGTGCGGGGCGGGGAGCTGATCCTCATAGACTTTGGGTCGGCGGTCGACGTGGGCCACCCGATGGCGCTGGAGTTCCTGAGGAGGGACATCAGGAACATCTTTTCCTACTTCTCCCGCCTGGGGGTCGACACGGGCGACCCCGACGAGTTCTACAGTGAGCTCTCCGCCTCACCCGCTGAGTAGCCGGCTAGGCGCCGGACTCCTCGATCAGCTTCTTCAGCCCCTTCAGCAGCCCCTTCTCCTCGAGGACCTGAAGCTCGTTGCCGGAGTAGCGGTACACAATGTCGCCCCTTTCATCCCGCTGGAACTCCCACACGGCAACCAGCACTACGTCGCCGACCTTCATCCAGACCCTCTTCCTGTAGCGCCCCGGGATCCTGCAGAGCCTCACCTTACCGTCCTCGCAGAGGACCCTGGCCCTGTCGTAGCCTAGGAACTGCTGGATCACGCCCAGCAGCATGTCGTTCCCGTTGGGCAGCAGCATCTCGCCCCTCTCCTCCTTCCTCCTCTCCTTGGGCACGGGGTCGCGGTCTCGGCCGCACTTTATTTCGCTTGCGTTTCCTCGAGCTTGGGCAGCAGGTAGAGGCGGTGCCCAACGTTCGCCACGAGCACGTAGGCGCCCGGCTTCAGCCACACCGGGTGCCCGCTGACGCTCAGCGTTACCGCCCGCTGGGAGCCTAGGGGCACCAGGTCGACGACGCCGGAGGTAGCTGAGGCCACGAGGGCCGGCTCCAGCTCCTCCCTCTTCAGCACCACGCGGCTCCTCTCGATCAGGGGCCTCGCCTCCCCTATCGATAGCTCCGAGTAAGTCTCTAGGTCGAGGAGTCTGGCCCCCGCGCGCCTGACGTCGAGGACGTAATACAGCCTACCCAAGTACTCGATCACGTCGCCCCGCCTGAAGCCGGGAAGGAGCACGCGGAGGGTGCGCCTCGCGAGGCGCCTGCCCGAAGTCGCGCCGACAGCCTTCCGCGTCTCCAGCACCGACGCCAGTAGCTCGCGCCTCAGAGCCGCGACTGCGAGCTTCGCGCCGGACAGGGATGAAAAGACGAAGTCGACTCCCCCCTCGCGCTCCACGACGTCCACGAGGTCGGGCGCCCCCCTCCGGGAGCCGACGGCCTGCTGCACGATCCCCTTCACGGCCTCGATCTCGCCTTTCGTGAGCGGCCTCCCCCTAGCCCTCACCTGCACCCTCGCAGCCTCCCTCTTCGACTTGACCATCGCGCAGCTCGTGCAGAGGCCCCACCTGACCCGCAGAGCTACGGTGTGCTCCTCCTCGTACGGCTCCACCCCCTCAGCGGGGGTACCGAGCACCTTCACCCTGACGAGGCCCCCGCCCCACTCGACGACCTCCAGCGCCACCAGCCTGCCGCGCGCCCTGACCTCCCTCGCCACCGCGCCCCTCACCGCCTCGCTCAGCGGGTCGCTAGTGAGGGGGCGGACCCACGCCCTCCCGAGCTTGTAGGAGCCGCAGGCCCTGCAGACGGTCACCTCGATCGCGCTGGGCAGCTCGGCCAGCCTGTGGCTGGCCCTGTAGCAGTCCTCGCACAGGCCGCCGTAGAGCTTGCTCACCCTCCTGCCGCACACCGGGCACACTCGCGCTAGCAGGTCGTCGGACACGCCTCGCGACCCCCGGGAGGCCCCCTTCAAGCTTCCCCTCACTTGAGCACCAGCTGCACGTGCGGCACGCCCCCCACGTTCACGGCGGCGAGCTTCACGCTGGGGATCCTCTTCCCCAGCTCTGAGACGACTCCTTCACCGAAGGCGTTAACCACCGTGGCCCCTCCGCCGATGTAGCTCCACAGCTCGCTCAGGGGGATCCTCTCGCCGCCGTAGAACTCCGCGCTCACCCTCACCTTGAAGGCCCCGAGGTCGAGCTCCCTGCCTAGCAGCTCCTCGTCGCAGACCGCCACCACCACGTCGTTGCCGCTGCGGTGCACCTTTACGTAGCACCACTTGCCCATCCGCCGGCACTGGACAGCCGGCGCTGAGCGCGATATAAGCCTGCTCGCCGGGCACGAGAAACCGTTATTAGGAGGTCCCGCCCCGAAGGGTGGGCCGAGGAAGAGGGCTGGTATAGCTGAAGGCCTGATGAACGACACCAGACCCGAGGCCTCAGGCGATCCTCCTGTCCTTCCTCACGACGATGCCCTTGCCCGGCTTGATCTCAAACTCGTAGATCGCAGGCTCGGCGGGCCTCCACCTCATCTTGCGCACCCAGATCGTGCGCACGTACCTGCTGCCCGCGTAGCGCAGGCCGAGGACGAATATCCCCGCCGCCAGGAACTCCTCGACGCCGAAGCGGCTCAGCTGGTTGGAGCCCGTCGGGATCTCGGAGGTGATCAGTGTGGTCGTGCCGATCTTCTTCTCAATGTTTATCAGCAGGCTCCGCACGTAGTCGCGCATCTTGACGACGCTCTCCTCGCCCACCACCAGGGGGGCTATCGGGTCGATCACTAGCCTGCTCGCGCCCACCCGCTCCACCGCCTCCCTGAGGTCCTCGACGATCGAGCCAACCACTGTCTCCACGGGCTTGCTCCTCATGCGCTCGAAGAAGTCGGGCAGCATGGTGACCACGTAGAGCAGCCCCCGCTCGATGAGCGGCTTGAGGTCCCAGCCGAACAGCCTGGCGCCCTCTACGAAGCTGTCGTACTCCTCGTCCACGAGGAGGTAGACGCCGCCCTCGCCCTTCGAAGCCCCGTGGAGGAGGTAGTTCAGCGCGAAGAGCGTCTTCCCTGTCCCTGTCTCGCCCGCCACGAGGTACGTCCGCCCCCTGATGAAGCCCCCACCAATGATCTCGTCGAGCCCCTCGATCCCCGTCTCCGCCAGCTCCATCCCGCTCCGGCCTACTCCCTCGGCCTCCTCGGTTTTAAAGCGAGCGTGGCGCTCACCGCACGCTCCCCGACGCCCAGGACCTCCGAAGCGATCAGCCTCACGAAGTCGTCGGAGGGGGCGGCCCCCACGGCGTTCAGCCTCAGGCAGAGCGCGTGCTTGAGCGCCTCCTTCTCGATCCTGTTGTCCACGTCGCCGCTGGCTATCGCCTGGGCCACTCTGAACGCCACGAAGAACTTCTTGAAGCCCATGATCTTGCGGCTGAGGTTCGGGAAGTCCCTCTCGATCCTGTCGAGCAGCCTGGCGAGGTCCTCGTCGCTCCTGAAGCCCAGCAGCGCCGCCGTGGCGACCAGCCTGGCGACCCTGAAAACCGCCTCCTCGCTGTCGGACCCCATCTCCTCGATGATCGCCTCCCTGCCCTCGCCCGCCCGGAGCCTCTCCGCCGCCCTCTCGGCCCTAACCTCGACGCTCAGGAGCCTTTCGTAGAAGTCGCCGTACTCCTGGGGGTCAAGGCCAAGGCCGTACCTGGCAACCACGTACACCGTGCACAGCTCCTTGTCGTAGATGTTGATCTTGGCCCGGCCCCTGATGGGCTCTACGCCGTACTTCGCGTAGACTCTCCTGAGCTCCTCTACCAGCTCCTCCCTGCTCGCGACCTCGCCCCTCAGCGCCCTGGATATCAAGTCGAGGCAGGCCTCGATGCGCCTAGCGTGCGGCCTCACTGACCGAGCCACCGCTCTCCACGACCAGCTTGCAGGGCAGGGGCAGCTTGGAGGAGGCGCGGCGCAGCGCCTCCTTCGCGTGCTCGAGGCCGCTCCCGTTGACCCTCACGAGGATCACCGTCTGGCCCGCCACGACCCTCGCCGCCCTGCCCACCGGGGTGCCGAAGGCCAGGCGCATGCCCTCCTGCAGACGGTCCGCGCCCGCCATCGCCAGCATCTTGTTCTCCCTCAGGATGTGGTGCGGGTACACGCAGATCCTCATGAAGTAGTTCTGCTCGCCCAGCTTCGAGGCGAGGTACTTGTTGGCGATCTGCCTCGCGGCCTCCAACGCGTTCTGCCTTATCTGGCCACCCCGCTCCACGACCAGCCTGAGCGTGTAAGCGAAGTCCCCCCGCGAGTTGCCCAGGTCGAACTTCGGTATCGTGACGGGCGGTATGCTCCCTATGTACTCCAGCTTCGTGTAGGGTGGCGTGCTAATCCTCCTGTAGCACCTCCCGGGCCTCAGCGGCATTGCGCTCCGGGGGATCGTGCTGCATCGCTTATATCCGTTTTCCTCCCCAGCTGCCGCTCGAGCTCCACTATGCGCTCGTAGGCCCCCCTCAGCAGCCCGAGCAGCATCCTCACGTCGGAGTCCGTCGGTGCAGCGCCGCCCAGCAGCCTCCTCATCATCAGCCGCGCCCTCTCGACCCTCTCCCCCCTCTCCCCCAGCGCGGAGAGGAGCAGCCCCAGGTAGTGCAGCAGCATCTCCACCTCCTCCCTCCTCGGCAGCTTCTCGCGCAGCCACTGCGGCTGGGGCTGTGCGGCGCGCTTGTAGATCTCGTAGAAGAACACCGCCGCGGCGTGCGAGACGTTCATGATGGGGTACTCCGGGTTCGCGGGGATGTACGAAACTATGTCGCAGAGCTTCAGCTCCTCGTTCGTCAACCCTATGTCCTCCCGCCCCAGCACCAGCAGCACCTCGCCCTCTTGCTCGGCGATCCTCTGGGCCAGCTGGTCCGGGGGCACCCAGCGGCGGACGTGCTCGAGGCCTTTCGTGACGACGCCCGTGGTCCCCACCACCAGGTCGAACTCCCCCACGACCTCCCCCAGGCTCTGCGCGTAGCGCGCGCCGGCTAGGATCTCCTGGGCGTGGGCCGAGAACCGGTACGCCTCGTCGCCGACCCTGCACCTGGGCTTCACCAGGATGAGCCTCGTGAGGCCGAAGTTCTTCATGCAGCGGGCCACGTAGCCGACGTTTATCTCGTAGAGGGGCTCCACGAGCGCCACTGCCACCCTCTCGAGCCTCACGATGGGCTCGTGGGAGCCGAGCTCAAAATGCTTCGCTCAGCGTGCCGGCGTCGGCCGAGACAGGTCAGGTCACGGATCCCCCCGTCTCTTCCTCGTCATCCGCCGGGGGGCCGGAGCACGCAACTATTTAAGCGTCAGCGCGCGCTCGGGCACGGGCGCTGGCGGGGCGGGGCGGGATGCAGGGGGCTGAGCTCAGGTCGCCGATCCTGGTGGTCCTGGGCCACGTGGACGTGGGGAAGACGACGCTCCTGGACAAGATCAGGGGTACGGCCGTCGCCAAGAGGGAGCCGGGCACGATGACCCAGCACATAGGCGCGTCCTACCTCCCCTGGAGCGCGCTCGAGGAGATGTGCGCGCCCCTGGCCAAGGGCCTGCGCGCGACCGTGAAGATACCGGGCTTCCTCGTCATAGACACCCCGGGCCACGAGGCCTTCTCGAACCTCAGGAGCCGCGGGGGCAGCGTGGCCGACCTAGCGATCTTAGTGGTCGACGTGAACAAGGGCTTCGAGAGGCAGACGTACGAGGCACTCGAGCTGCTGAAGGCCAGGCGCGTGCCGTTCATCGTCGCGGCCAACAAGGTGGACAAGATACCCGGGTGGGAGCCCCACCCGGGCGAGCCCTTCGTCCACAGCTTCGCCAAGCAGGACGCGTACGTCCAGATGAAGCTGGAGGAGCTCCTCTCCCGCATAGTGGTCGAGCTGAATAGGGAGGGCTTCAGCGCCGACAGGTACGACAGGGTGAGGGACTTCGCGCGGACGGTGGCCATAGTCCCGATCAGCGCGCTGACGGGCGAGGGGATCCCCGACCTCATGCTGGTGCTGGCCGGCCTGGCGCAGAAGTACCTGATCGACCGCCTGCGCGTGGCCGAAGGGCCCGCCAGGGGGGTCGTGCTGGAGGTCAAGCAGGTGACAGGCCTCGGAACCGCGGTCGTCGCGATACTCTACGATGGGGTCCTGCGGAGGGGTGATACCATAGTGGTCGGGGGGCTCGAGAAGCCGGTGGTGACGCGGGTGCGCGCGCTCCTCATGCCCAAGCCCCTGGACGAGATGCGCTCCCCCGAGGACCGCTTCTACTCGGCCGAGGAGGTGAGGGCGGCGGCGGGGGTGCTGGTGGTCGCCCCCGACCTGGAGGGGGCGGTCGCGGGCGCCCCGCTCCTGGCGGCCAGCAGCGACACCGAAGTCGAGAGGCTGGTGAGGGAGGTGGCGGAGGAGGTCAAGGCGGTGAAGATCGCCCGCGACATCGTGGGGGTGGTGGTCAAGGCCGACACCCTCGGCACGCTCGAGGCCCTCGTGAGCTACATGCGGAGGGCGGCGATTCCCATCAGGTACGCGGACGTGGGTCCGGTCGTCAGGAGGGACGTAGTGGAGGCCTCCGTCGTCAGGGGCCAGGACCGCTTGAGGGCGGTCATCCTGGCGTTCAACGTGAGAGTCACGGAGGAGGCCGAGGAGGAGGCCAAGGCCAGGGGGGTCAGGATATTTCAGAGCAACGTCATCTACCACCTCGTCGACGAGTACCTGAAGTGGTACGAGGCGGAGAGGGAGAGGGAGAGGAGGGAGGAGTGGTCCCGCATGGTCCTGCCGGGGAAAGTGAAGATACTGCCCGGCTACGTGTTCAGGAGGAGCGACCCCGCCATCGTGGGGGTCGCGGTGCTCGCCGGCAGGATCCGCCGCGGCTACCCGCTGGTGACCAGGGACGGCAGGAGCGTCGGCGAGGTTATGCAGATCCAGGTCCACAAGAAGGCCGTCGATGAAGCCGCGAAGGGCCAGGAGGTGGCGATCTCGATCCGGGGCAGGATCATCGTGGGCAGGCATGTTAAGGAGGGCGACGTCCTGTACGTGGACGTGCCGCTCGAGCAGATCGACAGGCTGCTCGAGAAGTACGCGAGCGACCTCAGCGAGGAGGAGGTCGCGCTGCTGAAGAGCCTCAGGGCCTTCAAGCTCGGCCTCCTGAGCAGCCTGCCGCCGTAGGTGGCGCCCCCTACAGGCCGTCCTGCCTGCACACAAGCTTAAATACGACTGCACGGGGGACCTTCGATGCCGACCTTCAAGGTCGTCATATCGAACCCCAAGACCGGGCGGGCGGAGCAGGTGGAGGTGAGCGGTGAGGCGGCGGCCAGGCTGCTCGGGCTGAAGATCGGGGACGTCTTCGACGGCAGCATCGTCGGGAAGCCGGGGCTCAAGCTGAAGGTAACCGGGGGGTCGGGGAAGGCCGGGGAGCCGATGCTGCCCTTCCTGCCCGGCGGAGCCAAGCGGTACGTGCTCCTCTCCGGTCCACCCGGCTTCCACCCCCGGGATAGGGGTGAGCGGAGGCGGAAGTTCGTCAGGGGCAACATGATAACCGAGGACATAGTCCAAGTTAACACGGTGATCGTGGAGGGGGGCGAGTAGGCTGTGGAGGACGTAGCGCTGCGCCAGCCCCTGGTCAACATCGGCACGGCCGGTCACGTGGACCACGGCAAGACGACGCTCGTCGAGGCCCTCACCGGGGTCTGGACCTCGCGCTACTCTGAGGAGCTGAAAAGGGGCATCACGATAAAGCTCGGCTACGCCGACACCACCGTGTACAAGTGCCCCGTGTGCCCGCCGCCGCAGGCCTACTACACCTCGGCCACCGCTCCGCCCGACCGCAGGTGCAAGTACTGCGGCAGCGAGCTCGTGCCCGTGCGGAAGATATCCTTCGTCGACGTGCCGGGGCACGAGATGCTGATGGTCATCATGCTGGTCGGCACTGCGTTGATGGACGGCGTGCTGCTGGTGGTCGACGCGTCGCAGCCGTGTCCCCGGCCTCAGACGAGGGAGCACTTCGTCGCCCTCATGCACGCCGGCGTCAGGAACATCATCGTCATCCAGAACAAGATCGACTTGGTGACGAAGGAGCGGGCTAAGGAGAGCTACGAGGAGATCCGCGAGTTCCTAGCGGGGACCTGGGCGGAGAAGGCGCCGGTGATCCCCGTCTCGGCGCTCCACAGGGTGAACATCGACGCCCTCATCTGGGCCATCGAGGAGTTCATCCCCACGCCGAAGAAGGACGTCGATAAGCCCCCGCTCATGCTCGTGGCCCGGAGCTTCGACATCAACAAGCCGGGGACGCCCGTTGAGGAGCTCAGGGGCGGCGTGCTGGGGGGGATGCTGGTCCAGGGCAGGCTCGAGGTGGGCGACGAGATCGAGATCCGGCCGGGGGTGAAGATCCAGCAGAGGCGCGGCGAGGTGAGGTACGAGCCAGTGGTGACCCTGTCTCTTATACACATCTGACGCTGCCGACGAGCG
>ERZ1669248.833-NODE-833-length-12956-cov-15.548795_pt1 | contig 12956 bp, 15 predicted proteins | sample MGYA00579296_ERZ1669248 | MGnify/ENA primary metagenome ERZ1669248 (study PRJEB41166, sample SAMN08046057) | hot springs metagenome | biome: hot spring; feature: neutral hot spring; material: thermophilic sediment; isolation source: thermophilic sediment from...
GTTGAACGAGAAGATATATGAAGTCTTAGGTGGACTAAAATGAGTAATCGCCAAACATGAAGGTGTGCAAGAGGGGTAGGTGGAATGAAAGGATGATGATAGAGACAGTTTTCTCAATGCTGACGAGGGTCTTTAACTTCAAGAAGATGGCGCACAGGGTATGGGAATACTTGAGGGCGAGGGTTGCTTTCTCTATGGCTGCTTTCAACATCTTAGCCAATTGGAGAGGATTGAAAGTTGATGAGAAAGGCTTTGTTCATCTCTCCATCGCTCAATTCTCTCTTTAAATTAGCACCAATGGTTAGTAAACTGTGTCACGGGCAAGTTTCTTGGGAACGCCTTGTGGTGAACCTGCAACGAAAGCCAAACACCCATCCCAAACATCGCTACCATAAACGCAAAACTGATGGTAATTCCAATCACCTTCCTGAGGAGGTAAGGGACCAGCAGGGTCAATCTCTCTGTAGTGAAACCACCATCCCAAACCCAAAGGATGAGTCCGCTGCGCCACTGCATTAAAAGCGCCGACAGAAGTGATCAGGCAAACGAGGAAGTCGGCAAAATCGTTACATTGCCCGGTAGGTTTGCCGGGAGGAAGTCCATTGAGATTGTTTTGGTTGATGAACGCCTTCAAGTAAAAGACCTCCCCGATATTCCAATCTCTGCTTCCAGGTGATGTGCAAATGTAACGGGTGTAGGCAAGGCGACCTCCATTATACTCACCTTCATCCCAAAGCCTTTGAGTTAGAGTATTTGCTGCCCCATCAGGGGTAGTTTCTCCCCTTGCCCACCTACAACTTATTCTCAAAACACTAACCCAAGCAGGATTCATCGGTGCTTTCGGCTCATCCAAAACTGTGAAAATTTCACACCAATGGAGAGCACTCACAGCAGCCCTGCCTTGCTTCCCTTGATGAACAAATATCACACGAACCTTCAAAACACACCATTCTATGAAATTTGGCAAAGGTCCCATGATAAACACTTTGCTTACCCCCTGCCCCTGTTCTTGAACTGGCAAACTCATGAAGGCAGTGTCTTCAGTTATCACATTCCCGTTGCTATCCACTCCTATCGCCCTGTAAAGCCCATTCTCAACATGATACCAGTCAACTACAACCCTATCCTCAGGAGTGTTATCCAAAACCAAACTGACCGTTATGAATGAGTTCCTCTTGAAACAAGCAGGACCGAACGAATACCTAACAGTCAGACCATGCTTGCACCTCACCAAATCTGCATTCTCTTCTTGTTCTCCCCGTCGGATATTGTATCTATCAGTGCTATCAAAGTGAAGTTCTCGGCAAAATGAAGGAGAGACACTGCCGAAGAGAAGTGCGACGAGACAAATTCTCCAGTTTCTGAGCCTCATCATTTTCTTTCCCTCCCATCAGACTTAACTCCACTACCTTGTAGCACACACACCGTTGCGTCAATAGCAATTTTGACGGATTTTAGCGGCAATTTTCGGATTTTTGTTGGTTAGCAAGTTCAAAATTTCAAGCGCCCGACGGGCGCTTAGGGGAAGAGCGGCTTTCAGCCAGATGGACTGCAACCGCTATCGCCAAAAGAAAATTCAACGGGACGGGGCGGTAAGGGGTTACCTTGAGTTACAGCCTTCATCAGCCTCTCAAAAAATTCACGATAACGCTTGGAGTTATGGGGGAGAAAGCCCTCATAGGACATAAGCAACCTGTAATCCCTTGACAAGACCGCAATTGTGGGCGTCGCTTTGATTTCCAAAGACTGAGCCAACTTCCCCTCCTTGTCCCAAAGCACCAACACGGGTAGAGCCTCGCTCTTCAAGAAGCGTCTGATTTCGCTCAAACTCTTGCCAACAAACACGATGGCTAAAACCGAAAAATCTCCGCCCACTCTGGCATCGCGACCTTTTCGCCGCAAAGCGCTTTTAATGCTGGCGAGTTGAGCACAAGAATGTTGGCAACGAGCGCTAACAAAGTCCAAGATAATCCGTTCATGCTTTGCAAGCAGTTCGCTCAGGGAAACTGCACTCTGCTGCCGAGGGTAAAGGGCAATGAGGTGAACTGAACTTAGTGCCTTCCCGTGCGTTTGGAATGGCAATTCACCAAGCACTACTGCGCACATCGTGAACAAACAAATCGCAACGAATTGCCTCACCTTTCGCCCACACCCCTTTGCAAACTCTTACGCCGATTGTGCAGACAGGAGTCGCTATTGTTGGCTTCGTTCAACGACGATTTCGTCACCATCTCGGACTGCTTTGAACACGGTAGGGTCGCCGATGATTTTGCCGAAAACATTGACCGGGCTTGCCGGGCGGATTTCGTCTGGTGTTCGGCTTGCTGGTGTCGGACCGAAGAAGATGCAGAATGCATTCCCCGGCACCCAATAGCCTAAATCGCCTGAGTTGACAATTTCGTGCTGATTTTCTGGCGGGCACTCAACGGGAATTGAGAAATAAACTTCGTCGCCCCAGCGATTTGCTTTGGATTGAATTGGCAAGGCATCGTAAATTCGCTTTGCCGTTTCAGTTTCGTTTAACTCCGCCTCAGCGACAACCGAACCTGCTCGGATGACGATCCTTCGTCCCATTTCCCATCACCTCAGTCTCTTGATGCCTTGCTTCAATTCTGACAACAAAGTATCGTAAGCGCTGCGGTCAACGGGAATGGGAACGGGAGCATTAGCAAAGTGAGACAAAATCATTGCGTTGACAAGTTCCACAGATTTTGCGCCTTCAGGGATAGAGACGAGGGGTTCCTCTCCGTTCAAGATTGCTTTCGCAAATTGTTGTATGGCATCTTTGTGCCCGTGAGGGATTGACATGTCCACAGGGACATCTTCCCAAACTGCTTTTGGGCTACCCCAGACTTCTGGGCTCTCCTCAAGGAACTGGCGGAGCGGTGTGTCGTAGCGACCCAATCGGACGCTCCTGCCTTCTTGAATGACAGTTGCGTTGTTGCCAGTAATTTCCAACCTTGTAGGCAATCCGCTGGCGACACTTGAGATGTGGACGGCGAAGTGGGCTCCATTGTCCCATTCAAATATCGCTGTTGCCAAATCCTCAACTTCAATTCCGCTGTGTCCCCAATTGCTCAATCTGGCGGTCACTTGTTTGGGCAAACCCAGCAAGAAGACCAAGACATCAAGGTCGTGAATGGCTTGGTTGATTAAGACCCCTCCACCTTCTCCCCACCAAGTGCCTCGCCATTTTCCCTGTCGGTAGTAAGTCATCGTGCGAAAGTGGTGAACTTCATAAGAGCCGCGAACCAACTCCCCAAGTTCGGGCAAAATCTTCTTGACAGCCTGAACGGGTGGGTCAAGTCGGTGCTGGAAGACAACACCGGACTTGCCCTTCGCTTTTTGAGCAGCGGCAACGATGGAATCGGTCTCCGAAACCGAGATGGCTAAAGGCTTCTCGCACAAAACATGTTTGCCCGCTTCCAAAGCAGCAATTACCTGCTCGGCGTGAAGGAAGTGGGGGGTGCAGATTGAAACGACCTCAACATCACTTTTCAGGAACTCCCCGTAATCGGTGAAGCGATGAGGGATATTGAACTGCTCACAGAACTTGTCCAATGCTTCAGGAACGACATCACATGCGGCATACAATTCTACACCCTCCATGTCCTTTAAGGCTTTTGCGTGAGAAGTGCCGATTCCTGCCACACCCACAATACCCCATTTGAGCGCCATCCGTCTTCGCCTCCTTTGACAAAGGTTCTCCGTTCGTCCGACAATTGTAGTGCGGTTTTAAGGGAACGATTGTCCGAAAAATCATGACTTGACAAGTTCAGCCAAAAGGCGGGAACAGTGCAAGTTGAAATCACGCTTCCTTGATTTGGCGAGAACTTTTCGTGAGGATGGTGATGGCGTTTGCGCGCTTTGGCGAGCACAGGGTTAGCCGTCACAATGTTACTTTTCGCTTTACTCGTAGGGCACAAAATGTTTGCTGGCGAAACCATGCCCAAAATTGTCGCTTTGACTTTTGACGACGGACCGCACCCTGTCTACACGCCACAAATTTTGCAAATCTTGCGGCGATACAAAGTCAAGGCGACCTTCTTTTTGATCGGCAAGCGGGTGGAGCAGTTCCCTAAAATTGCTCAGCAGATTGTATCTGAGGGGCACGAAGTCGGTAACCACACCTACTCGCACCCGAAGGAGTTGCCGAGAGAAAGTTGGGACGAAGTCAAGTTGGAGATTGAGAAATGCTCTGAAGCCATAGAGCGGGTGACGGGCATTCGCCCAAAGTTCTTCCGACCGCCAAGAGGGTTTCTGAACTACAAAGTGCTAACGCTTGCGCAGATTGAAGGTTACACCCTTGTCTTCTGGACTGTCAGCGCCGACCACAAAGATGCACCTACACCTCAAGCAATGGCAGAGCGTGTGTTCAGGCTCGTTCACCCCGGCGCCATTATCCTCATGCATGACGGTCGCATCCCTTCACGCTGGAGGGATGTGAAAGCGCTGCCGCTAATCATTGAAGGCTTGCAAAGACGCGGCTACAAGTTCGTCACTGTCTCCGAATTGTTCAAACGCCACAATAACTTAGGGCAAAGCACATCCCACCGTGCGCCATAATTCCAATGGCTGACTTTGAAGAGCCTTAGCGATAAGGAGGCTGGAAGCACTGTGGTAGTCATTTACCAAAAGTCGTGCGAACACATGGACGAACTGGCAGATGGAAGCGTTGACTTGGTCATCACCAGTCCACCTTATTGGAACTCCATTGACTATGACCAGCATACTACAGACCCGCAATCTTGGTATCGCACCCGCAAAGGTAGCCCCTACGATGAATATCTAAATTGGCTTTCCCGATGCTTTCGGGAAGTCTATCGGGTGCTTAAGGCAGGTGGATATTGTGGAGTTGTCATCGGAACGGTGCTTTACGAAGGACGCTATTACCCGCTCCCTTATCATTTCGTCGGTTTGATGGAGAGTATCGGCTACGAACTGGAGCAAGACATCATCTGGCACAAAGTGACAGGTGGCGCCAAGCGCGCTGGGGTGACCATTCAACATCCCTATCCTGGCTATTACAAGCCCAATATCATGACGGAATTTATCCTCGTCTTTCGCAAGCCTGGGCAGCCAATCTACCGAGACCGCTCACTTGAAGAGAAGGAACAAAGCCGCATTCCCATAGACGACTTGTTCAAACATGAACTTGCCAACAACATCTGGCATATCGCACCTGTCCCCCCTAACACTATTGACCATCCCTGCCCTTTCCCCGAAGAAATCCCTTATCGGCTGATTTTGCTTTACTCTTACCGAGGTGACCTTGTGCTTGACCCATTTGCAGGTAGTGGGACAACTTTGAAAGTCGCTGTGCATCTCGGACGGAGGGCTGTCGGCTACGAGGTTAAGGAGAAGTATGTGCAATTGGCGAGGCGACGCCTTCGGGAGCCTTTAAACTTGCGGCGGTTGCTCATCCCCCACTACGAGACGAAGAGTTGGACACCCTACCAGCCTGCCCTATTAGGAGGAAATGACGATGGAGGCTAAACTGGACTGGGAGCGGTTACTAACGGAGCAGGTATGGCTTCAACAAACAGACTTGCCGATGGTCGTTTCACCCGACTTTGACGGATTGTTATGCGCCCTTTTAATGATCCACCACCGAAACTGGCATCTTTGTGGCTTCTATGATGGCAGGAAACTAACACTTACCATGCCGCCGACGCACATCCGCACCTTCGTTTTTCTGGACATGGAGATTTACCGACCATCTGTCCGCAGTGTCGGCAACCACTTGTTGCAACTGAACCGAAGGACTGCACTTCCCAACTTCACCCATACTGTTAACCCTAACCTGCTTCGTGGCATCACGGCGCACGAATTTGACCGCAAATATCCCTTTGCCACCTTCCATTTCCTTCTGGTGCTACTGACACACATGGGAGTGAACATCCAATTGACATTTACTCCCGCTCTGCTTCCCATCTTGCTCTATCCTGACGGCACTCATCAAACTCTGCTCAATTATCGTCGCAATGTCATGGATTGGTTAGATTGGATGGGCGTGAAAGCAACCCCTGCACCAGTCGGAACAATCTTCCAGCAACTTGCTTCGGTGAAGTTGGCGGACATCGTTCACGGTTTGGAATGGCTCTCAGGAGAGTTGCGCAGGATTGGCTTTCAGCGGAAAGATGACCCATGCAAGTTTGACCCTCAGACAGACTTGCCCAAAGCTCAAGCGCTTTGGCAACTCCTGCAACAGAGCACGGGCTGGCAATCTTCACCAATACCTTCGCCAGTCTATACAGCAGACTTTGAGGTTTACAGCGATGCTTTAAAGGCAACAAGTTATCAGCAAATGCTGGCAAGAAATCCGCTCTCTTTTGCCTTAACCAGTCGCAGCCGTAAACAAGGTTTGCAATACACGATTGTGCCACCCGACCTTCGCTCACTGACGGATTAGTTACTCGCTCCTTTGAAGCCACCACAAAATGCTGCCGCCTTGTTCGGGGATGGTGAGAGGAAAGCCGTCCCGCAAGAGGTGGATGCCTGCCAAGGTTTTTGTCTCGCCTGTGTCGGCATTGTGAAGGCGGTAGCGAGCGTCAGGGTTTAACCCTTTCAAGCGCACCGTCAAGCGCTCATCGGGCGATTGCTCGCGAAAGGCTAAGAGCGCCCCGCTGTCCCTTTCAGGGTCGTGGAACTGCCAGACCGTCCACGATTGTAGGGAACGGGGTTGAGGCGTCAGCAAGAAGCGACGCTTTAGGACGAAAGGGCGCAACCGTTTGTATTCGGCGATGGCTCGTTTCGCTCGGTCTCGCGTCCTTTCATCCCATTCAGAAAGGCGAGCCGAAATGCCAAAGGCGCCGCCCATGCGGCTGCGGAAATCCGCCACCGTTGTCCCTTCGTGCACGACCCAAGTGTTCAAGTAACGAGGCGGCAACGCAAACCACGCGCCCGTTAAATGAAACCGAACATTGGCGGCGCGGTGGGTGAAGTCACTGAGCCAATAAGTGTGAACAAACCGAAGGATGCCAAAGTCAATGCGATGCCCACCGCTGGCACAACCTTCCAAAACGAGGTGCGGAAACTTCTCCCGCAAAAACGCCTTGACGGCGTAAACGCCCATTGTGTGAGCGTAAGTCCCATCGCCTTCTTGATGCCCATGTGTTGCGTCATTGCAACCCAAGCCGTAAGCGATGTTGTAGTCCCATTTGAGCCAATCAACGCCATAGTCGGCGACGATTTTCGCCAACCGTTCTTTGAACCACGCCACGACTTGCGGGTTGCCGAAACACAGATGGGCATAGCGCCCGCTGCCGATGATTTTCCCATCCCGCCTCGCAAGCCAATCGGGATGTTGCTTTGCCAGTTCGGTCGCAAGGTCAACTCGTTCAGGCTCCACCCAAAGCCCAAACTTCATGCCTTTGCGGTGCACATAATCCGAGAGCGCCCGCAACCCATCGGGAAACTTGCCTTTATGCTCCACCCAGTTGCCCAATCCATGTCCGAAGTCATCCGTGCCGCAACCTTCATACCAACCAGCATCCACGACGAACACCTCGCAACCCAAATCGGCAGCGATATCCGCTTCCCGTCGCAAAGTTGCTGCATCAATGCGGGTCGTCCAGCCAAACCAAGTGTTAAACTGCACCCAAGGGAAATCGGGCGGTGCAGGTGGGCACAAAAACCGCTCTTGCCATTGGTGCAACTGCCAACTGGCATCGTCCCAGTCGCCGGTAAAAAGCATGAGGAAAGCCGATGGGGAACGAATCTCGGAATTGGGGGCAAGTCGGTGAACGATTTCGGTTGCGCCCAACTTGACCGTCACGGATTTGCCTTGCCTTTGAATCACCCCACGCCATCGCCCACTCCATTCCAGACCGCCAACAATTCCTTCGGTGATGCCTTCGTTACTCACCGAACCCAAGGCGAACCAAGCAATATCCTTTGCCGACGAACGCCCTTGGTCGCCGCAGAAAATGGTGTGAGTTGAGCCGTCTTCAAGGGGAAATTCTGTCAAGGCGAAACTGCTTGGCGGGAATTTGTCGTCGTAGCGACCACCAGTCAATGTCAGCAAGTTGAGCGAACTATCTGGGTGAACTGTCAAAACGAGTGGATCCAAGCCGCTAACTTTCACTGTCTCCGTCCCTTCGTTGCGCAGTGTGAAACCGGTCTCCAACACGCTTGTGCCATCAAAGGCTCTCAGCCACGCGATGGCGACAATATTTGACCTTTGATGTTTGAGGCGGAAACGCAATTCCGTCAACTCGCCATGTTTGCTATGTTGGGCGTCAACCAGAACAAACGAACCTACTTCGTTTTGTGGAGCGAGGGAAACAAATGGAGAGTCGTCAATAGTCGTCCCGAACCCCAAAAACGGGACGGGAACTTTTACCCAATCAGTTCCCGTTCGTTCGTTTCGCCACGAAAAAATTGCCAAATGACCACCCTCCGTCGCTCCGAGAATGAGAGAGAACAAAGGGGAGAGAACTTGCCATCGGTCTTGGGAAGTATCATGGACGACTTGAACGCTCCTTTCACTCACTCAAACCAGCCCCTTTCCTGAGTTCGTCACTGACGCACCTTAACATTCAGCCGCTGGAAACTTCTCTTTCCACTTCTCGCGAAGCAACCTGTGAATCCGCTCCTTGAGTTCATAAGGGAGTTCGTAGACCTCAGTGCCTTTGTAGAGCAAGATTGTTTTTCGGACAGTGTCCACGACGATTTTGCACGGCTCGCAGTCTTTCAAATGATCTTCAAACTCCTCGCAAATGCTTGGGTCAATTTCGCCGTCAATGTAGTCCGAGAGTGCCTTGAGCAAGTCCTCGCATTTCACTTCAACTCGCCTCCGTCCTTTGAGGGGAGGATTTGGGCGAGGGAGCGTTGAAGCAAATCCCAAGCCAAAGTTGCGCATTTGACGCGGATGGGAAATTCTCGGACGCCTCTAAGTGCGTCCAAGTCTTCCAGTTCGCCCTCGGGCGGGAAAGGTTTTTCACCTCTCATCATCTTTCGGAAATCCTCAGCGAACTTGAGGGCTTCCTCAATCTTCATCCCCTTGACTTTCTCTGTCATCATTGAAGCGGACGCTTGACTTATGGCGCACCCTTTGCCCGAAAAGCGTATGTCGGTGATTTTTTCGCCGTCCGTCTTTATGTGCACTATGATGTGGTCTCCGCAATATGGGTTTTCTTCCTCAGCGACTGCGTCGGCGTTGTCAATAACGCCAAAATTGCGAGGTCGCTTGTAGTGGTCAAGGATTATCTCCTGATAAAGCCAGTCCAATGTCAACGGCTCTTTCTCTATTGCGCTCATAGCGCTACCCTCCTTGTCGCGGACGAAATGATCGCCGCCAAAAATTTTGCCACCACAAGTCTTAGAGTGGTCAAAAACCAAGTGGTCGCATTGTGCAACTTAAAGGCGTGTTTCCCGTCACAGAAACCGCCGACAAACTATGGCATAAAAGGGACAGTTGCGAAAAAGGTCGGTGAGCGGTGATGACGCAAAGGAGAGTTCGTGGCTCCTCCTTGCTTTTGATAGGCTTTGCGATTTTCGCTTTAATGGCGCTGGCAGCGTTGGCGGTAGATTGGGGCTTCGTTTATTTTGTTCGGCATCAACTGCAAAACTTCGTTGACGCAGCAGCCCTCGCCGGCGCTCAGGAGTTGCCCAGTGCTGCCAATGCGAAAGAGAAAGCCGCTGAAAATTACGCCAGAAACTATGGGGAAAATTTTCGGGTCACACCACCTGCGCCTTCAACCATAACCTGCCCGCCAAGTGACCCGGATTTGCAACCGACGACAACTTGCTACCGAATAGGCGATGATACAGTGCATGTGACGACACCTTACCAGCGGGCTGGGGACCCGTCGCCAAACCCGAACCTGATAAATGTCAAGGCTTGCCGCACTGTGTCCCTTTTCTTCGCCCGTGTGTTGGGCATTTCCCAAATTCGGGTGTGCGCTAAGGCAACAGCAATTGGCAGCCGCCCCGCAATTCCGCGAGGGCTTGTGGTTCTTTCCCCTACCGACGACAACGCCTTGTGGCTGCAAGGGAATGCAAGGCTTCGCATCCCAAACGGAGCAATTATTGTCAACTCTCGCTCCGATAGAGCCCTTTTCGCGAAAGGGAACGCTTCCGTCGTTGCTCAACAAATAGCCATTGTCGGCAACTACAGGTTGCAAGGAAACGCATCCGTAACTCCAACTCCCTTGACAGGACAATCGCCCGTTCCAGACCCGCTGGCACACCTTCCTCCGCCTTCAACTTCCGGTTTGCCGGTGTTCCCTGGACGAACAATCGGCGGAAACGATTCTGCTGTCCTGCAGCCCGGCGTTTACACTGGACCGATTAGAGTGGAAGGCAACGCACAAGTGACTCTGCAACCAGGCATTTACATTTTGCGCGATGGGTTGTTGGTCAGTGGAAATGCCCGTGTCCAAGGCGACGGGGTCTTGATTTACAACGAAAGCGGGCGAATTGAGGTTCAAGGTAACGGAGAATTGAGGCTATCAGCACCCACAAGCGGGACTTACGAGGGGATAACCATTTTCCAGCCCGCCGGTAACACTCAACCCATTTGGCTCTCAGGTAATGCAGAGTTTCGCATCACAGGCGCTGTCTATGCACCACGCGCTTTGGTGCATTTTGAGGGCAATGCTGACTTCCAAGATGGCATGATCATTGCGTGGCGAGTTGAACTCCATGGCAACCCCGAAGTGAGAATTACGGCTAAGGAACCTCCTGCTGCTGGCGGAGAGGTTGAGATTGGCTTGGTGGAATAGAACGCAACTTGATTTTTGCGTCAAACTTGATAGCGGGGCAAGCGGTGGCGGTGAACCAATCGCTTATGAGAAGGCGGTGATAAGCCATGAGAATGTGGCTTTGCCTGTCGCTTGTAATTTTAGCCGGAGCGAGTTTTGCTTTTGCTGACCCAGACCCCACTCGTTTCATCATCGTGGTTCCGCCCTTATCCATCGGCAGCCCAACTACTGGCAACTTGGTCATAATCCCAGGGACAAGCGGGATAGTTTTTCCCGGCACTATCATCACATCACGCCCGATTATTTCGTCACGCCCTATCGTTGTTGCGCCCAGCGGCTACTTTGTGGTTCAGTTCAAAAGCGGTAACTGGTCAATCGTTTGGTGCGAGCCTTTGAAGACTAATGTCGTCATCCTCGGTCGCCCTTATGTTCGCCCCATCCAACCAGTTCCTTGGGTTGTATCGCCATACTACATTGACCCTTCCATCACTTTGGGCATGCCCTATATTTGGCACAGCCCGCTCCTTCAGCCCGGAGTTTTGGTCTTCCGTCTCAGGCATCGTTCTGCTGAAGAAGTGGCGAAATTGTTGAACGACGCAAGGGTCGTCCCCGATGGTCAGTTTGTTGGGATGGGCAACATTTTGATTGTCAGTGCACCGAGTTTGGCGACCAGCGGTGTCCAGCAATCCCGCATCCGCGACCTCATCGCCGCTATTGACCAGCCCACAGAAAAATCAACTTCCGCTGCTCCTTTGCGCTCGCAAGTTCAGTGGCGAGTTGAAGTCTACAGAACCCACGCTACAACATGCGCCTCACAGGACAAATTGCCCGCCGACCGAACAGCCTTGTTGAAATTGAGCGGCTATGAGTGCGCTCACAAAATCGGTGAAACGGTCTGGAACCCAACTTCACAGGGCGATGTTATTGTCAAGGGCGAAAAGGTTGATTTGAGGCTGCAAGCGAAGAAGTTGGCTGAGGGTTGGCAGTTCGCCCTCAAAGGACAGTTCAACGGTCAAAAAGTGGAACTTGACGGACAAGCCCCAGACACATCCCAACCAATTTTGCTCGTGACCCCAGTTGGCGACGGGAAGGAAGGTCTGGTCATCCTGCTGGTTTCAAACCCGTAAGGCAGAAAAAAGCAGGACACGGAACGAGGATGAGAGAAGACCTTACAAGATGGGGTAAGCAATTTCCGGCTCTGCGACGGGAAGGTGAAGGTGGTTGGAAGAGTGGTGTTGCTATTTGCACCCGCAGACTAAGGCTGTTGCTGAGTGCACCGATTGTCATAAACCTGTTTGCGAGGTTTGCTTGAAGCGGGTGAACACGAAACCTTACTGCGAAGCCTGCGCCGCAAACCACCATGAGCAGAGCCCCTTCCTTGCCTTCTTGTTTGCCCTGCTTGTCCCCGGCATGGGGCAAGTTTACAACGGCGATTGGCAGAAGGGATTAGTCATCTTCTTGACAGGTTGGCTCATTGTGCCTTGGATTTACGGCATCGTTGATGCTGTGACCGTCGCAAACGAAATCCGCAACGGAATCCGCGAGAGCGCAACTGTTCCGCCCGGCTATTTGCTGCTTGCCCTCAAGTTCGGGATTGTGCCTTTCGCTTGCATCTACTTCGGTGGCGTTTTTGCACTGATGGCAGCGTTGGCAGGGTTCATCAAGTTACTGCTAAAATTGGGTTGACAATTTTGCGAAAGAGGTGAGCAGCGATGATCGTCGTGACTTTGCCTGAAGTGCCGGGGTATCGCATCGTGAAAGTTTTGGGAGTTGTCAAGGGAAGCACTGTCAGGGCAAAGCACATCGGCAAAGACATTTTGGCTGGACTGCGCCAAATCGTCGGTGGCGAAATCAAGGAATACACGGAAATGCTTGCCGAGGCGAGGGCGGAGGCGGAGCGAAGGATGATTGAAGAGGCGGAAAAACTCGGCGCAAATGCCATTGTCAATGTCCGATACACGACAAGCAATGTGATGGCAAATGCAGCCGAAATTCTCGCTTACGGGACGGCAGTTTGGGTTGAACCTGCAATGTAAGGCTGTCAATGCTCACCGAGTGTGTTTAAAAAGCCTTTCTGAGCGGCTTTCCCACAAGCGAAATCAGCCTACGGGAGGGCGAGGCTTTTGCCAAGCCGAAATGATCGGCAGGTCGGGAAATGGGCAGGTCGGCAGGTCGGATGAATTTGGGCTCACCAAGAGGTTCGCCCTCCCGATTTGGTTTGGTTTTTTGGCGCAGGCTTAGCCTGTGCCC
>ERZ1669248.834-NODE-834-length-12949-cov-17.165116_pt1 | contig 12949 bp, 11 predicted proteins | sample MGYA00579296_ERZ1669248 | MGnify/ENA primary metagenome ERZ1669248 (study PRJEB41166, sample SAMN08046057) | hot springs metagenome | biome: hot spring; feature: neutral hot spring; material: thermophilic sediment; isolation source: thermophilic sediment from...
ATTAACTTAAACTTTGCATCTATCTCTGAAAACTTTTTGCCAAGCCAATAAGCAACGCTAATAACCGAAGCCAGAGCTCCGAGACTACCAATAGCAGATAGTATGGATAGCACATCAACCATGCTAAGCCACTTACAGCTTAATCATATTGATTTATTTAGCTAAAAAACTTTCGTGTTTTGGTTTAACACCTTCAACCCCATTGCATGTGTTAAACCTCGACAAGTTTATAGCTGTGGTATCTCCACCTACCAAAATCGTCCACGAGTCCAAGTAGCCACATTCTGCAAATCTCAGCTTTTCTAAGCAGTAGCGTTGGAGGTATGTAGTGTAGAAACAGTTGCTTTGTGTATTTATCTATCCCCAGTATAGCAACCCAGTAAACCTTTTGTATATAGCCATTAGCTGTTGAAGCACCAACAACTTTTAGAATAGCATATGAATTTGTTTCGCTACAATCATCAACAAATATTCTAAAGCCATTTAACTCATGCTCTCTAGCAACAAGAACCAAATCATTTGATGCTATAAGCGTTGGTGAGTGATAAGCTATAAACTCTGAGTATCTCCTAGCTCTTTCAAATCCAAGTAGTTTCCCAAGAAAATTCTCCAAATCGTTAACAGAGCTGTAGATGTGGATATGGGGGTTTATGAAACCAGGGAAATACCTATAAACAATGCTTCTACACCTCTCAAAACCTTTCTCAAATCTTGTTGTCAAAGCTTTTCTACCTCTTAATGATCTTTCAACAAGAATTCTCTCTACCCTCGAAACCTCCTCGCTCAAAACACTCAAACAATTCTCAACATTGTCACATTTTTGAAGGAGATTCTCAATATGCTTAAACACCATGTTAACATCTTTGCCATAGAATCTATAGAGATTGTTTATGAGTCTAGCAACAAGTTTGAATAAATCGCAAAACTCTTCTGGAAACACATAATACTCTCTACCACCATATCTATAGCTATTAACAACAAAACCTCTAAACAACTCGACTAAAACCCTGTATGGATAACCAAGAAACCCATAAACACTAAAACCATTGAAACCACCTTTTCTAGCTGCAGAGCTTGTTATTTTGTTGAATAGAAAAAATTCGTATGATCTTCTATACGCTTTCCCCAACCCAAGATGACAAAACATGCTAAACACAACTGGTTTTTTGACTAGTCAACAGCTCTTCTCAAAGCATAGTCCCTAACAAACTCAACTCTGTAAATACCAGGTTCAATTATCAGCTGTGGGTGTTGTGGATGAGTCAATGGAGTAGGTTTTTCAACAACAACATATAGCTGGCCATGCAAATTGTGAACAGATCCCATCAAAACATGTTTGTTACCAGTTTCCGACTCAACAACAAGGGCATTGCCAACTTTTGTGTTTTCAGATAGCTGAGCAAAATCCTCGATAAGCAGCAAATCACCTTGTCTATAAATCTTCAAAAGCTTCTCCATCGAGTTTCCCAAAAAGAGTTGGGTTTATAAAAAGTTTGTGTAGATGTGTGGAGATGTGTACAAGATGTAAATACTTATCAAATTCCTTTGTTTATGTTGATAGCACTTCTCTTAGAAATGTTGCCACTATGAGATTAACGAATTTTTCATGTCCCTCATTAAGCATGTACCCAATTCCATTTAGTCTAATCGAGATTACTGGTACTGTTTGTCTCTACACTTTCATTTCAATCATTTTGTGTTTATTCATGATCAAGTGTAGAGACTTAACCCTCAACCACTTACCGCTAAGCTTGGTAAGTGGGTCATGAAACTCTTTAGAGCCCAACGGCACAAGACTCACATCTCCAAATTACTCCCACCCCCTTTGGGCGTAGCCCACATCAGTGAGAGAGATCATTCTTAACCAATGTAAACAAATATAAGAAGATTTCTATTGACACGAAAAAGGATTCAGCCTAAAGTCTTTCAATCTCTTAGCATATGCCTCTTCCTGATCTCTCAAAGCATCTTTTTTAGCTGTTATTACCAGTGCTTGTGGGGGTTTTCAAGATTTGATAGTGTTGGTGTGAACAATGGGTTGAAAGTCTCTTTCAAGCTGAGTATGGGTCAAAGCCTATAACAGGCAACACAAGTGTTTGGCACTTTAGCTTTATCCTATTGTCTCTAGCCAAAATAGTTGCAATAGCTGCTAAATTGCCACTTGCACTAATACCAATTACACATACATTGTTCTTGTTTTCGCTAAGCTCCTAGGCATGGTCATAAACCCACTTGAGAGCATCGAAAGAGTCTACTACAGCAGCTGGAAACCTGTGCTTTGGCGTCAATCTATAGTCAACAGAAACCATTGTGCAGCCACAGTTGCTGCTAATAAATCTGCACTTAGCATCAGACTTCTCAATATCTCCAGAAACAAAACCTTCCCAGTGATAGTAAACAACAACTCCTCTAACCCTGGTCTCAACAGGTTTGCATATTCTAAGTAGAATATCTCTTGTTTCAATTAATTTGAATTACCGAAGATTTTGGCTTTGAAAAACTAAAAAAGCTTATTCAAAACATGGTTTTGCAAAAAGGTGAATTTACTGTTTAACTAACTCAACAAGTAATCTCCCATCGTATTTGCTTATAAGATTCTCAACCTCGCTTCTTGTTGGCATGCTTTGAGCGCCCATGCGAGTTATTTTCAAAGCGGCTGTTGCATTAGCGAATTTAACTGCTTCAACAATGTCCATGTTTTGTAGAAGAGCTACTGCAAGACCAGCCATAAAAGCGTCTCCAGCACCTGTTGTGTCAACTACTTGAACAGGAAATGCTTTGACTATTGCTCTAAGCCATGGCGTTGTTATAGCAGCTCCTTTTGAGCCAAGCGTTGCAACAACAGCTTTTACTCCATGATCCAAAAGCTTTTCACCAGCTTTGAAAACACTTTCAATACTATTCACCTCCACACCCGTGAGTTGTTGAAGCTCAACTCTATTTGGAACAATAACATCGATGAATTTGTATATGGAGTTATCTAACTCTCTTGCTGGTGCAGGATTCAAAATAGTGATCATATTCATTTTCTTGGCAACTTCAATAGACCTGTAAACAGTTTCTAAAGGTGTTTCAAGCTGAGTCAAAACAATTTTTACCTTGTTGCTTAACTGCCTCAAAGAATTTTCCACATACTCTGGGGTAAGAGCATTGTCAGCACCAGGCGAAACAATTATCATGTTCTCCCCAGTTTCCTCATTCAAAATTATGAAAGCAACACCACTATTGCAACTAGCTTTATAAACATAATCAACTCTAACACCATTTCTAGCAAGATTTTCAACAAGCAAAGAGCCTATGTAGTCATTTCCAATAGCACCAATCATATATGTTTCAACACCTAAGCGAGCACAGCCAACAGCCTGATTAGCCCCTTTACCACCAGGAAAAATAGCAAAGTCACTACCAATAACAGTTTCATCTGGTTGCGGAAACCTCTTTGTTTTCACATAGAAATCTGCGTGAATACTACCAACAACAGCTATAGCCAATTTGCATCGCCACAAAAATAAACTGTTTATGGCTGGTATAATAAGTGTTTCTGGTGCTACAATTAATTATCTAAAAAGCTGTGAAACTTTTAATCAAATTCAACTCTCTTAACAAAAACCCTGGCAACACCCTATTCAAAATGCTATACCAAGGCTGTTACACAATGCACATTTTTTGACTAGCTTAAAAGCTTTTGTATTTCAATCAATTCAATGTTATGATGCATTAAACAATTAGAATACAATAAATGTAATTTGAGGTTACTCAATAACCACTTTACAGCCTTCCTCATCGCAAATTTCTTTGAGGTTTCTCCCCTCTAAAACAATTGATTTTATCTTATTCACAACATCTTTCCAGTTCTTGCTGTTTAGATCTATGTATATCCCCTCCTCTTCACTTTCCTCAGTACTTTCCTCAGAAACTCTCTTCCTCCTCTCATTAACACCAAAAACAAAGTTCTTTAAAGAGTCTAGATCTGGGAAATAAACCTCTCTCTCAATGTAAACGGGAACACCATTCTCAATCACAACAACAACAAGTTGTGGTGTTGCAAAAACTAGGTAGAAAATAAATGTGTCTGCAGCTTCTTGTGAACTGCATTCAAAGAAGAAGTTTGTGCATTGAACCAAAACAGCTTCTTTAAACCCATTTCCGTTTTCAGCAACAAATCTATTCCAAAGCTTGTCAAAACCTTTGCATCCAGGGCACGACCTATTCCTAAAGTAGATAATATAGATACCATCAGCACTTGGCACATAGGGTCCTTCAAAAACAATTCTTTCCCAGTTCCCACCTCTGTAAACATACACCCCATCAACATCTGGAATACTCAACATGCTTTCTTCACACAGCTAGAGTTGGTGTCCATAGAAAAATTGTTGGATAGACAAATTTAAAATCGTTTTTAAGTACAAAACCTTGTTTCTTCAAAAATTGCTGCATCAATACTTTAACTTAATGTGTTTTGAATACTAAAAGTTTTTAAATGTTCCCTAGTCTTAGCCAACACTTGGTGTTGAATCACATGGTTAAAGGCCCTAAAATAGCTTTTATTGGTGCTGGTAGTGCGAGGTGGACAAGTAGAATACTTATAGATATATTCCTCAATAAGGATTTGCAAAACTCTGAGATATGGCTAATGGATATAGATGATTATAGACTAAGCATTATAGGTACTTTTGCTAAGAGGTATGTTGAGGAGTTGAAGCTTCCCACAAAGGTTTTTGCAACTAAGGATAGGAAAGAGGCTATAAAAAATGCTGATTTTGTTATATCAACTGTTTTGGCCAAGGGATACACATACTACGAGACCATGAGGGAAATATCTGAGAGACATGGCTATAAATATGGTATAAACTCTGTTGAGTGGAACTATGTTGGAGACTACCACACAATTTGGGGTTATCACCAATTCAAAGTGCATTTAGAAATTGCAAGAGATATAGAGGAGCTAGCTCCAAACGCATGGTTCTTCATAGTGGCTAACCCTGTACTTGAGCTAACAACACTTATTGGTAGAGAAACCAAGGTTAAGGTTGCTGGCATATGCCATGGCTTTCTAGGTTTTAGAGCAGCTTTGGAGATTCTTGCTATGAGACTCTCCAAAGAGAAGCTGGGCAAAGACATAACAGCTCTTTGTGCCATGCACCACCCAGAATGCACAAAAGCATTGCTATCCCTAATAAACTTTGACGAGCTAGAGTTTGAGATGAAAGGCTTTAACCACGTTATATGGCTTACAAAGTTCAGATATATGGGAGAAAATGCTTATAGATATGTAGATGAGTGGATAAAGGAGGATGCTGAGAAGTACTGGAGTGTTTGGAGAGAGTATACACACAATCCATGGGATGTTGACTTAGCCCCTGCTGCAATAGACATGTATAAAACATATGGCTATCTACCAATAGGAGATAGTGTAAGAGGTGGCACATGGAAATACCACTGGGATTTGCAAACCAAGAAGTATTGGTATGGGCCATACGGAGGACCAGATTCTGAAATAGGAAACGCAATAAGATTCTTGAATGTCAGAAGAATAATCAGTGAAATGGCAAGGGTGGTGTTTGACACGTCAACACCTTTGGTTCAAAGAGAGCCTCCAAGACCAAGTGGAGAACTGCTGGTACCACTAATGGATGCTCTCTACAACAACAAGTCTATAGACTCCTACGAGCTTCCAACACCAGCTGGCAAACCATTAAAGGCACCACTATACGTTAACATAATGAATAATGGTGCATTGCCAGAGCTTCCAAATAACATAGCTGTTGAAGTACCTGTTAAAGTTGATGGAAAGGGTATTCATCCAAAACCAGTTGAGCCAATACCACCAAAAATTCTGCGCTTTGTACTGATGCACAGACTTATGAGAGCTGAATGGGCTTTGCAAGCATTTCTCGAGGGTGGTAGAGACGCTTTGTTCAACTGGTTGATAGTCGATGTTAGAACTAAGAGTGTTCAGCAAGTTAATGATGTTATTGATGCTATTTTGAAAATGCCTGGAAATGAGGAAATGGCAAAGCACTTCAGCTAAAAGTTAAACTTAATTTTATTTTTACATAAGTATAGAGATTAAATTGTTGGTGCTTTAATCAAATCTGGGTAGTATTCCCTCAAAACTCTTTGCATACTTGCTCTAGGTATGAACGATCTAAATGCTGATAATGCTATGCTATAGTATCTTTCAGGATCATTTCTATAGAGATTATATATTTGAATAAGCCTTGCCTTTAGCTCAGCATATTCTTTCTCATTTATTTCCCCAGCTCTTTGGCTATAAACATCTATAGGCTCTCTAATATCCTCTCCAAAAAGCCACCCATTAACATTATCAACAATGAGCTCTAGCACACCTCCATCTCTAGAGGCAAGAGTTGGCACACCATTAATTGCAGCCTTCATGAAGCTGGTGCCACATGCCTCAAGACCAGAGAATGGTGTGAAGAGCAATAGGTCTCCAGAAGATAAAACAGTTTTTGCTTTTCTAACATCATAATCATGTATGTAAACAACATTTGGAAGCTCGTTGTGAAGTTTTTTGAAAAGCTTCATATATTCAAGACCGACATGGTCATAGGGATGGGCTTTTCCGCCAAGAACAAAAAGTATTGGCAAATCCTTAAGTTCTCTAACAAGCTTTATAACCATCCAAGGCCTTTTATACTCTGTTATTCTCCTAGCCCAAACAACAATAAATTTGTTATCGATTACAACATCTTTCTTATATTCTTGTAGAAATGATTCAAATCTGCTTTTTATCCTCTCTCTGATTCTTACAAAAGTATCTAATGTTATTGATGTTGCTTCATAGGATTTCTTCAACTCTTCATGCATCCATCTATCAACATTAACACCATTTGTTATATAGCTAAGCTTGTCGTTGAAGTGAGGAAATATTTTAAGTAAAACATCGTAGTGCTTAGCTGATACAGCAAACACTTGCTCTGCTACAGCAAGACCTATCTCAGTTAAGTAAACTTCTGGCTCTATAAACCTGTATCCATACTCCAAAGAAATCAAGTCTCTTGGAAATGATGGATGACCCCAAATACCAGCTGTGTGAATAACCATTCTATATCTTCCAGGGATTCTCAGCTGCAATGGCAAAAGAGCTGTGTATGCTTCTTGCAAATCGATGTATGCTATATCCTCCAACCCAATACTTCTTCTAACATATTCTGCAGCAGCCTTTGCCAAAATAGTGTACTTATAGAATTTTTCCTCTATTGAATCCTCAATATATATTCTATCAACTATTTTACTAGCCCATGCAGGCTCAACAACATTAAAGAAAACAGTTTTTGCAGTGCCAAACTGATGCTCAAGAGCTTCTACAACAACATCACTATTTCTGAGCTTTATAACAAACTTATCACTAGGTTTAAGTATATTGAGAAACTCCTGAGGTTGTGGCTGTGGCCTGGGCTTCGGATTACCCTCAGAATCAAAATCATAATCAACATAGCCATTTCTATAAAGCAAACAAAGAGCAATGTACTTTATCCCCATTTTCCCAGCAGCATAGAACTTGTCACCCTCCAAAACACCTAGGCCACCAGCATATGTATATCCAAAGTCCAAAGCCAGGTCAGGTGTTATGCTAATTGCATAAGCATCAGACTTTGCTTCGCCCATAACATTCACCACAACAAATTAATTTCATAGCAAAATTTTTAATAAGATACATTAAAAATTTTTTGCATGCATTCAATGCTTTGATGATTGCTGCAAACCTTCCCCAAATACTGTATGAACATCAACAAACTTTTTAATTAGTGGTGAGCGCTTAACAATGTCAACAACATCTTTCGGTTTTCTATTGAAGAGAATACTAAATATGCTTTGATGCCTATGGAGCGTAACAGCTATGCACTTTGTTAATGAGATTATTGAACTTAGGGAGAATGGATCTATTGCAAAAAGCTCTAGACAATCTTTGAAATATGGATTCTCGAATACTGCAAGCTTTGCTAGTGTTACAACATTGATTCTTAGAACAACTCTATTGCTATACTCACCCTCAAGATAAATTCTAAGCACGTGACTTCTAGGTGTAATATCACATTCAACAATATCACAATCAAGTACATCGACATATATGTTCGAGTTTTCAATTCTATAAATCTCCTCTATGTTATGATAAAAAACAAGCTTAAAAGATCCAAACCTACTACGAAATATCTCAACCCCGTTATACTTACTAATGATGTTATCTACAGCTTTCCAAAAACTTGTTTTTGCAGAATAGTTGCTAATTCCATACTGGTCAAGCATACCAGCTGTTAAACATGGTGGATCAAGACAATGAAGATTATATTTAACACAGTTCATAACCTGGTCATAAAAACCCTTAATAATGATTTTAGCAACATCAGGAATTTTCACAGAGTCTCAGCCACCATAAAACTTTCTTAGAGAATCTTTATAAATTTATCTAGAGTTTTTCACAAAGACCTTGTAAAGAGTATCATGTGAAGCCTATATGGTTTTTTATTGCAGTCTATAAGTAGGTGTTGAAGTGTTTGTATATAAATCTCTTTACTTAACATGATTTAGTGCAATGATTATTGTTTCATTTGAGTTGTGAACACATGGTATTACATGGTGTGTTGCATGGGGAGGAGAGGTGGTGTCTCATCACTTCTTGCATCAATGAGGTTTTTCCTTGGCAACAAGGCCATTAGGTCTTTCTTTAAATATGCTTCGAAAAATGTTTGTTGCAAAGTAGATGGTGAAGATGCTAACAAGTCAATTCTGTACTATGCCTTGACAAAGATTAGTGGAGCAGAGGTTTCGTGTCCACTAAAAATAAGGTTTTCGATAGAGTTAATCAATTTTGTTGTGAAAGCTGGTGTGAAGCTTCTTAATGGTGATGATAAGGAGCTTTCAGAAGCTTTGAAAATTCCTGGTGTTAAGAGGGGTGTGGAATCTGTTCTAAGGAGCTTAGCTATATATGGTGTTACTGTGCCTCAAAAGCTTGTAGCACCATTCATGATTGTTTGGGATTTTACAAACATGTGCAATTTCAGATGCTTGCATTGCTATAGAAGAGCTGATTATCCATTGCCAAACGAGTTAACGCTTAGTGAAAAAATTCGCATTGTGGAAGAGCTTGCGAATAGTGGTGTTGCATCTGTTGCTTTAAGTGGTGGAGAGCCAACTCTTCATCCAGACTATTTAACCATTGTAAAGGCTTTGGCTAAGAAGGAAATGTATGTTGCTATAGCTACCAATGGCTGGAGGTTTGCAAGTTTCGATGAGCTTAAAAAAGCTGTTGAAGCAGGTTTAAACTATGTCGAGGTTTCAGTTGATTCTGCTTATCCAAGTAAGCATGATGAGTTTAGAGGTGTTGAGGGTTCTTGGCAAAGAGCTGTAAAGGCTTTGGAGAATGCTGTTAAGCTTGGTTTGAGTCATGCAATGGCTGTTACAATAACCAGGCAAAACATTGATGAAGTTGATGATATTCTTGATTTGGCTCAAAGCATTGGTGTTAAAAGAGTTGTTTTCTTCAACTTCATACCAACTGGCAGAGGCTCTGAAAACAAATACCTTGATTTGGATCCATTCGAAAGAGAGGAGTTTATGAGGAGAATATATAGAGAGATGCACAGAAGAAAAATGGAGATATACACAACAGCTCCACAATATGGAAGAGTTGTTATACAGCTTAGCAGCGGCAAAGAGGCTGCTCCAACACATTTTGTAGCTAGAGGAGACTCTGTAACAACAGCCTTGGCTGAGTTTATTGGTGGTTGTGGTGCTGGAAGAATATATGCCTCTATACAACCAGATGGGAAGGTAACACCATGTGTCTTTCTACCAATTACAGTAGGTGATTTAAGGAAAGAGCCATTTGAAGTTATTTGGAGAAGAAACGAGCTGCTGAATCTATTGAGAGATAGGAATAGTCTAAAAGGCTTTTGTGGAATGTGCCCATATAGAAATGTTTGTGGTGGTTGTAGAGCGAGAGCATATGCCTATTTTAATGATCCTCTGGGGCCGGATCCTGGATGCATATACAATTTAAGTGCGTGGAGAAGAGTTTATAAAGAAACCCCGCTGCACTATGCTCTACCTGTTGGTGGTGTAGGAAAAAATGCGTAGATTTGAGAATAGGGTTTGTGTTGTTACTGGTGGTGCTAGGGGTATAGGTGCTGCTATAGCATATAGACTTGGTTTAGAGGGATGCAAAGTTGCTATACTCGATATTGATGATAGTGCTGGAAGTATCAGAATTGAGGAGCTAAGGGCTAGAGGCATAGAAGCTACTTACATACATGCTGATGTTGCTAGCGAGAACGATGTTAGCAAAGCCATGGACACTGTTTTTAGTAGGTATAATGCAATAAATGTTCTTGTAAACAATGCTGGAATAGGCTCTTCTGGAAAAAGTATAGAGGAGCAGACAATTGATGAGTGGAGAAGAGTTATAGACGTTAATTTAACAGGTGCTTGGCTTTGCACAAAGCATGCTGTTAGATATATGAAGAAAAGTGGTGGTGTAATAATAAACATTGCATCTACAAGAGCATTTCAATCAGAACCAAACACAGAACCTTACTCAGCATCGAAAGGAGGCTTAGTGGCTCTAACCCATGCTCTTGCAATATCGCTTGCAAAGTATGGAATAAGAGTTTTATCTGTTTCACCAGGTTGGGTAGATACATCAAATTGGCAAATACCCCCGAGAGAATCGGTTTTAACACCTTTGGATAATCTTTGGCATCCAGCTGGAAGAGTTGGAAAGCCAGAGGATATTGCAGCACTAGTTGCTTTTCTTGCATCTGATGAGGCTTCGTGGATTACAGGTGTTAATATCATAATCGATGGTGGTGTAACAGCTAAGATGGTTTACATGGATGAAAATGTTATTGAGTGGGCTCTTTCAATCCTATTTCAGGACACCGCTATTGCAAAGCTCTTTAGAGATGCAATTGAGAAGGTGAAGAGGTATTCAGATAGGGAAAGAGTTAAAAGGGTTTTGGAGGAGATGTTGAACAGACTATAAATTCTCCTCCTTTTCACCAACAAGTTTTTCGTGAAGCACAGTAGTCAATGCTATTAAAGCTGAGGCAAGAGCGTAATCTGTTGAAATAACTATTCCAGGAGCAACATCAAGAACAAAATTTGCAAATCTGAAAAGACTTGTTGGAACACCCTCTCTGGCACCAACCATAATATTGATTTTTCTGCCTCTTCTTAAAGAACTTAAAATGAATTCAGAAACCTCGTTAGAAACCCTTGATATTGGTTCTCCCTCAGGCTCAAAAATTATTAGTGGTTCACCTATTTTCGATCTAACAAACTGGTACATGTCTTGAACAACAACCTTTGTCTTTGCCACCTCTCTTCCATAGCTTTTTCTCTGAACTTCGTATCTAGACTCAATACCCTCGAATAACCCCTTCAGAAAGTTGTATAGACTATAGCCATCGACAGAACCTATCGGGGCAACAACAAGTTCTCCAACTTCATATGTTTGAACTTCTCTACCTATTCTAGCACCAAATGTGTATGCCGCATCTGGTGGTCCAAGATATGGCTCATGAGCAACAACAAATCTATTGAATATTTTATGCATTGGGTATTTATATGGCCTCATCTTTTTGTAGAACTCAGCACCAGAAACAATGCTTATGTGAGCAACATCCTTTATTATCTGAATAGCTACGACCTTGTCAGGATTCTCCAAATCAACTCTAGCACCAGTCAACTCTTTTACAGCTGCTCCAACAGCAACATTAACATCTATACTAGTGAAGCTGTGTTTCCCTCTTCTAGTTGTTCTAACAGCAAAGCTCTCGTTTTGAAACACAAAATCTTTTGCAATACTCTTAACAACATCAACAATAGAGTTTATGTCTGCTTTTGAACACTTTTCAACAACATATATCTTCTCAGCTTCTGGAACTTTTTTCCTAATCTCATCAGCAAGCATCTTCTTGTTGAAAGCGTTGTAGATAAGCACAAGACCCATGAAGTTCTCCGGAGATGGAACAACCTTGGCACTTGGATCAATCTCCATTACATATGAGGCAACAACTTTCTCCATACCAAGCTTGCAAGTAATTATGACATCAGCACATTCCAAATTGCTAATGCTCATACTGAGTCACGCAAACCAGCTATTGCCTTATTCTAAAAAACTTAAAAATGAGATGCAGAAACTATTTCTTGTTGCTAGACAAAGTGGTTGTGTATGGTTATAACGGTTAGAAGACTTGTTCAAATACTTGCACAGTTCAAAGACAAAGAGTTTTCTCTTGAGGATCTAACATCCAAAAGCAGCATATCTCTCAACACAGCCAAGAGATACTTAAGAGAAATGCTAAGACATGGACTTGTCAATGAGATTAGCTATGGCAAATACAAGGCATCTGAAAAAGCGATGGAATATATAGAGGCTTTTGAACTGGCTAAGAAAAGTGTTGATGATAAACACTCATATGTTTTCACTGATGAAAGCGGGTTTCCAATAACACTGAAAATAAACAGTATTGAGAAACTCTACATAGCATTGAAACATGGTTTCATATCTGAAAAAGATGCTCTAAGACATATAGAAAAAGGTTATTTGGTGAAGTGGGTTTCAGAAACTCTAGGTGCTAAAGTACTAGCGCAAAAAATTCAGCAGTGCAAAAACATAGATGATGTTATAAAAATACTTGAAGACTATACAAGAATGGCTTAAGATGCTAGTAATAAACTAATACAAAAGCTTTAGCATCACTTATTAAAATGTTATGTCTTTGCTTTAACAAGATTTTATTTGCATAAAAGTTATAGTTTTAAATGATAAGGCTATGACTATGCTAAAGCTTTTCAAAAAGTTTTGCAACAATGCTTGTGGATAGCTTTAGCTGTCTATTTCTTGTTAAAACATCTTTCATGTTCATGCCACCTGGTCTTCTAGGACCTCTATTCCCCTGAGTTGTTCTAAAATCTGCAAAAA
>ERZ1669248.835-NODE-835-length-12946-cov-6.872236_pt1 | contig 12946 bp, 14 predicted proteins | sample MGYA00579296_ERZ1669248 | MGnify/ENA primary metagenome ERZ1669248 (study PRJEB41166, sample SAMN08046057) | hot springs metagenome | biome: hot spring; feature: neutral hot spring; material: thermophilic sediment; isolation source: thermophilic sediment from...
ACTCTAGGCACCTGGGGGTCTCTACACACCTTTAATTCAACCTTGTAATCCGTGCCACTGACGTGTTCTACTACCTTGTCCTGCCTTGTGAGTATGACGAACCTTTTAAAGCCGTTGCTTGCCAGGAACGTTATACACCTGTCGAGGAGCGAGACTCCGCTGATGGGTATTAGTGGTTTTGGCGTCCCGGTGTAGCCCATCCTCTTGCCTTCTCCTCCAGCCATGACAACTACTAGTGTAGACTGTATCTCTTTCTGAAGGGCCTCGATGACGTTCATCTTTTCACCTCTTCGAGCCTCTGGACAAGCCTGTACTCCAAGCGCTTAAGATATAGCGTCATTATTGCCATGAGGGTTGATTGTATGCCTATTCCTGTTCCCGTCACTGCTATGATTGCCCACACGTGGTGCTTGACGTTGTTGACTAGGAGGTCGTAGGCCACGTATGCTGTTAGTGCTAGTGATGGTATTAGTATGAGGGAGGCTGTCATGAATATTAGGAATACTGGGTTGTAGCGTAGGGCTAGTTTGTAGGCGTCTAGCATTATCAGGGCACCGTGTCTCTTCCTTAGCTTTGGCTTGCCGATCCGCTTCCTGTACTCTATCGGCACCTCGCCTATACGCCTTGTAGTAGATGCTATGTAGGCGGCTATCTCTACTTCTACGCTGAAGCCTTTCGACTCGAAGTTTATCTCGCGTGTACGCTGAGTCCTCAAGAGATACATTCCGCTACAGACGTCGCTCAGGTTTGTGCCGAAAAGTATGTTGAAGGTTTTTGTTATAACCCAGTTCCCGAGCCTGTTCATGAGCGGGATGTTTTCTCTTCCGCGTATCCGGGCGCCTATAACCTCGTCGAGGTTTTCCTTTACGGCCTTGTCGAGCAGTTCTTTGATGTGTTTTGCAGGATAGGTATAGTCCCCGTCCATCACGAGAAGATAAGGTGTCTCTATGTAGGGTATCGCTGTGCGTATGGCGTCGGCTTTGCCCTTCCCTTCCTGGAGCACTACTCTGGCTCCCAGACCCCCTGCTATCTCTCTCGTGCGATCCCTGCTATTCCCGTCTACTACCAAAATGTTGTTAAAACCCTGCTGTTTTAAATCGTCTATGACGAGGGCGATGCTTTGCTCCTCGTCTAGTGTAGGTATAACCACGGTGAGAATCGAGGAGAAATCATTACACACAAGAAATAACGAAAATTGATTTCTTATAAATTTTCCGCGAAAAAAGTCATGTTCCAAATACACCCCTTCTGGCAAAGTAACGTTTTTATCCTTTTAGGGAAATGCAAAGAAGTAGATGTGGTTGTTTGTCGTCTCGCTTCTGAGACATAAATGGACTGCTTGGGCGCTGCTAGTTACGACTTCTTTAAGTTTCCTGGCCTCTGCGCTCTTAGCCACTTCAAGCTACCTGTTAGAGGTATCTCGCAGCCTTCAAGGGTCTAAGGCTATAGAGGTCGGCGTGGCCGAGTGTAATGTAGGCAACTACTCGCTTGCCCTGTTATGGTCTCCTTCTAGCCGTCAACTGGCTGAGGATGTTTTGGGCTTAAAGGCCGGTTCGGCTGGCGGGCTCTTGATTGACGAGAGGGCCGCCGAGATCCTGGGGGCACGGCTTGGTGATTCTATTAGTGTTTGCAACGCTTCAGGAACGGTAGCTGGGATTCTCTCGTATTCGGGGGGAGTTGTGGTCGTGCCTGGGGATGGAGGGTCGAGGCGTGTGAGTGTGTATGTTGGGAGGGGAGCCTTGGAGGCTGTGGTTAGGGGTGCGCTAGAGGAGGGGGCGGCTGTGCTGGTGGCTTGGCTTTTCTCTCTGGCGGTGCTTTCAACGGCTGCCCTGCTCGCGGTGTTCCTCGCTGTTTTCGTCGACGCTAAGAGGTATCTTGCATGTTTCGAAGTGCTTGGCGCTGGCAGGAGGCATCTTTTCACGGCTCTCGTGGTTTACGGGCTTATTGTTGGGTTTTTGGGCGCGTGGATTGGCAGCTCTGGGGGGTTGGTAGTCACTCAGGCAGCGTTCAAGGTGCTGGGTTCTCTAGGCTTGGTGTTTGAGTTGAAGCCCTTCCTGGATCCTGATATTTTGGTGTTGATACTGGTATTGTTCTCGGCGGGGTCGGCTTTCTCTGCGACTGTTGTCGGATTATGGTCCTTGATGAGGGGTGGGGGTTCTGCTCGAGGTTAGGATCTTTGGACCAGCTCTCTGGCTCATGCTCATAGTGGTAGGCTTGAGCTCCTTTACCGTCTCTTACTCGATACTAGTCGCGGAGTCTGCAAGGAGGGCTCTAGAGGTAGCCGTGGGTTCTGGGGGTGGTGTAGCTGTCGTGTATGACGGGGGGAGTAGGTTTCTCTTGACCGGCCTCGTACCAGTGGAGTCGAAGCGGATTCTAAACGCTACAGTTGCTAGCCCGGAGGTACTTGTACCTGTAGTGGTGTCTGGCTCCCGGATCGTGATGCTTCGAGGAATAGACCCGTCGAATTTTTCCATGTTGGAGCAAGTTAGCGTGGCGGTCTCGGGTAGAGAGTGGGTCGTTGTAGGGGCTGAGCTTGCAAGGGTTCTCCGCGTTAATGTAGGCGATACCCTACTCATTCAGAGCGGGTTGAACAGCCGTGTTCTCGTGTTGAAGGTGGTAGGGTTTATCGAGAAGAGTCCATTTTCGAGCGAGTTGCTTGCTAGTATTGAGGACGCCCAGTTATTAAGGGGGTGTGGGCCTGGTTTTGTCTCCATTATAAGGTTTCGGGGGGAAGCTCGACTGAGGGGGTCTGGGGAAGGGGGTTATCTGCCTCCTGCCTGGCTGGTGAGGGCTGTTCTCTCGGGGAAGGTAAGTGCTTCTCCTGTAGGCGAGGTCGCCTCGAGGTACTCTGATGCTTTCGGGTTGTCGAGGTCTGCTGTAGGCGTAGTGTCAGCGCTGGCGTTAGCGGTGTCTTCCCTAGCGGTGTTTGCCGCGGGCTATATGGGCGTCCTGGTTCGTAGAAGTGAGTTAAGTGTGTTCCGGCTTCTCGGCGCGTCTAGGCACTGGATTTTTTCTAGGCTTGTCAGAAACCTGGGGTTGGTTTTTCTCTTTTCCTGTCTCGTGGGAGGAATCTTGGGAGCGGTATTTGTTTCTTCTCTAAGTCTTCTTTTCCATCCCGTTGAGCCTCGCCTTTATTACTTGCTCGTACTGCTGGTTTTGCCAGTGGTTTGGGGTGTGGGTGTGTGGACGGGGTTAAAGGCTCTAGAGAGATGAGGATGCTACTCTTCGCCTCGATTATAATAGGGGCTGCATTAAGGCTATACCCATATGTCTCGACCCGTACTCCTTTCTCCATGGACTCGTGGGGTCCTCTTAGAGATGCCTTTGTTTTTTACAGGGATTCTCCCATACCCATCGACTCCAAGGAGTTTGACGGCTACAATAACTATTGGCCTGCCCTCCCACTGTTCACCGCAGCTGCTGCCAGGGTTCTAGGCTTGAACATAATTGCGGCTGGGGCTCTCCTAGTGCCCCTGGTCTCCTCGCTCTCGACTGTCATGGCATACCTGATAGCAACGAGGCTCAACAGCTCTTTAAGCGTTCTTACAGCTCTGCTCATAGCAGTGTTCTTCAACATGGCGGTGATGGGCGGAGGGGCTACGAAGGAGGGGTTTGCTCAAGTGTTGTTCCTTTCCTTACTCTACTCTGTGCTCTCTAATCGGAGCCTTTTCATTATAGCTGCGCTGTCGCTAGGCCTCGCCTTAGCCCACCACTTGACAACCCTTACGGCTTTTGCGATGGTTGCTGCGCTGACTCTCACGAGGACCGTGCTTCGGGTCTCCGGGAAGAGTATTGAACTGCACTGGGAGCAGCCCGTTATTCTCTTGGCCTCCGGTCTTGGGGAGTTCTATCTTCTTGGGAGGAGGGGGATGCCCCTTGAGATCAGTGGGGATCTTCTAGTCTCGCTAGTCTCGCACTTCACCTTATTCGTAGCTATGGGGGCTTGGGCTGTACTTACAGCTAAGCGGAGCAATAGTTGTTTGTTTGTCTTTGCCTCAGCCCTTGTATCGCTGATCCCGGTTCTTGTGGTCTGGGTGCAAGCCTTGGGTATTCAGTTGGTCAGGGGGGTGTCGAATCTGAGCCAGATCTATGTCCTGTACGCGGTACCATACTCTATACTGGTGTTCCTGGCGGCCTCGGGCTGGCCCTCGAGCTATGAGGCTCTTGCCTGGCTTATGGGCGTCTTGTCGCTTGTAAGTTTTTCCGTCTTTGCTGATCCCCCGGGTGGCGCTGTGCTTGCTTACAGGCTTACGAGCTTCGCGTTTATTCCTTTGATGTTTTTGGCGTCGTGGGATGCTAAGAAGCTCTCGAGAAAACTCCTGCTTGTGGTCGTCATGGCAATAAACGTCGCTATGTACATTCTGATGATTAATGGTATTGACGCTTCAACGGGGTGGTTCTGGATGTACAGCCAGAGAGAAGTTGAGAGCGGGCGTTACTTTGCGCTCCATGCTTCAAGTATTTACTCGGATGTGAAGCAGTGTTACCTGTTGAAGGGATTTTACGGTTTGGAGTGCCGTGTCGGAGCGCCTAGGGGGACGCTATACTTGTGGGAGTCTTATCAGAGCGTTAAGGGAGTCCCAGTCGAGGGGGGCAAAGTGAATCCTCCTCTCGCACCTCTCAATGGCATGAGACTATACTCTGATGGTGGGGGTGCCTTGCTCTATGTCTGTGGTTGCTAGGCTTGAGGGTGTGTGGAAGGCGTATGGAAACGCTGTGGTGCTTAGAGGTGTGTCACTCGAGGTTAAGCGTGGAGATTTCATAGTTATAAAGGGTCGCTCGGGGAGCGGTAAGACAACTCTTCTCTCTATAATGGGGCTTCTAAGGAGGCCTGATAAGGGCAACGTTTACATTATGGGAGTTGATGCCAGCGTACTCCCCGAGGAGAAGACCTCTAGGCTTAGACTCAAGTGGATTGGGATTATACCACAGTTCCTTGACCTCCTTCCCACACTAACAGTCTACGAGAACGTTGAACTCTCCCTGATTATATCGGGCGAGAGTAGGAGAAAGCGGGAAGAAAAGGTTGAAAGGATTCTTCGAGCCCTCGACCTCTGGAAATATAAAGAAAGGTTTCCCGAAGAGCTTAGCGGTGGGGAGAGGCAGAAGGTTGCTGTGGCAAGAGCCATTGTTAATTCTCCAGCCTTAATTTTGGCGGATGAGCCTACAGCCCACCTGGATGACGAGAGCGCGGAGGATATTTACGGGATGCTCAGGGATTTAAGTAGGGGGCTGGGTGCCGCGGTCGTGGTTAGCACTACGGAGCTTAGCGAAAAACTTCCATATGCAAGGGAGTATTGGTTAAGGAGCGGCCTTCTCTGGCCTGCTCAGGCTTAGAGATAGGGAGTAAAGTAAAACCTCTTCACCGGCGGCCTCGGGCTTCGAGTACACGGCGTAGTGTTTTCTTAGGAAGCTGGAGACCCGCTCGTGTGTCTTGGCGATTATACTGGCTTCCTGAGGATCCTTGACTTCTATCCATGGCTTCGGGTGTACCACGAAGACTACGCGCGTGCCTGGTTTAAGAGATGTTAAAAGATCGATGAGGAGTTGAGTGTTTGTCACGAGGTTACCGCAATACACTATCAGGTTTGTGTCTCTCATTTTCGCTGTGAAATACCTTGCCTTTGCGGTGCGGTCCTTGAAGAGTTTCTCGAGGTTAAGGGATTTGAGAGCCTCCGCTACTCTTGCAAGCCTCGGTGAGGGTTGGGGAGATATATATTCGAGAGCCTCAAATCCCAAGCCGTATTTCTCTAGTGCAAGCCTGACGAGTGCCTCGAGCCCGCGTAGTGGGTCTAGAGACGGGGTTGATTCGAGGACTCCTCCCGATATTACATATAGTGTAAAATCCACTCCGCTCTGAACCGAAGCTAGGGCTACTGCTAGGGACGCAGAAATTGTAAAGTCTAGGACAGCGGAGGAAGGAGAGTCGAGGTTCACGAGTAGTGAGAGTGACCCCCCTCCCGCAAGGTACTCGTTGATGATCAGTTTTTGAGCTCTGAGTGATGCTAGCCAGTTTATACGCCTGTAGCTGTCTCCGACCTCATACTCGCGTAGACCAACGTACTCCACTCCGGGAGATCTTTTAGCCCGTTTCTCTTCTTCGCCTTCGTCTTCGCCGGGAGAAGTGAGGTCTGCTATCAGGGAGAGAGCTCTAGCTAGTATAGGGGTTGCGCTTGGGAGAGCTAGAACCTCTAGAAGTGGTTTTGATGTGTAGGAGGTGCTCCAGAAGCCGAGTCTTGACTGCGAGGTAATGTTGAATCGAATATTATATCTTCCAAATGTCTGAGGCGTGATAGTTAATAGGAGTTTGTCCCCCCTACTCGTCACCTTCACCCACTCCGGATCAGCCGTGACCCTAGAATTAAGGGGACGAGGTAGGTGTAATTCCACCGACCTGACCTTACCTTTAAAAATCTTTATGAGGGGTTCGGGAGAATTCATGTTCTCCAATGCTCTTCTATCTCTCTCTAACGTCTTGTAGGCGGTATAAAAGTCGCCAAGGAGGAGGACTAGGAGAAACGTCGATATGATGAGCAGGAGGAGGTCGGTGAAAATAACTGCAAGCAGGAGCTCTATTATGGCTGCAGAGAGTACTTCAGTTCCTCTCCATGTTAGTTTCATGTCTTGGGAACCTCGACCATATCTAGGGCGCGCCTTACTATCAGCTCTGGTGAGACACCGTCTAGCTCGTACTCTGGTTTAAGCACTATTCTATGCCTCAGGACAGGTATAGCTAGAGCCTTAACGTCATCGGGAAGCACGTAGTTTCTATCGTTCATATATGCAATAGCCCTGGCACCCTTAGCAAGCCATATAGCAGCCCTTGTACTGGGCTTGAATCTGACTTCTTCGCTCTTCCGTACAGCTTCGACCAAGGATATTATGTATTTGCGGACGCGCTCGTGGATGTAGACCTTCTTCACCTCATCGATGAGCATCATTACATCGCTTGCTGTCAGCACACTTTTTTGCTCCAATGTTTCCAGAGAGTCTAAGCGTCGGAGAACTTCTGATTCGATGTCGGGGTCATAGTCCGGTATCACGGTGCTATAGGCGAACCTATCTATCTCGCCCATTGGTATCGGGTACACTCCTCTGCTTTCCTCAGGTATCATCGTCGCGATGACGAGGAAGGGCCTCGGTAGAGGGTATGTCGTGCCTTCAATTGTGACCTGTTTTTCCTGCATGACTTCGATGAATGCGCTCTGCGTCCTGGGGCTAGCTCTGTTGAGCTCGTCAACCATAACGACGTTGGCGAAGACTGGTCCGAGTTTGACCTTCCAGGCGCTCTCTTGTAAGTCGTAGTAGGGTCCGCCTGTTATGTCCGACGGGAGAAGATCGGGGGCCATTTGTATCCTCTTGAAGGTGCCGCCTATGGCTGTTGCGAACGTCTTGGCTAGGAGAGTTTTCCCCGTACCGGGGGGGCCTAGTATGAGGAGCGAGCCCTCTGTTAGTAGGGAGACAAGCAGGAGGTTGACTGCCTCGTCATTCCCTATGTAATAGTTTTTGATGCGGGAGACAAGTATCTTCAGCTTGACCCTCTTTGGGCTGTAAGTGTATGATAAGGTGGAGGAATCGTTTCCTGGACGCATAGGCTCACCAGTAAATTTTCCCAGCAGGTTTAAAGGTTTAAGTCCGTTTAAATCTTTCTTATCTTCCTTGAAAACGCGACTAAAAGTAGTGGTGACGTAATCGCTATAGAATATTTTATCTCAGGTAGCGAGAGAAACTTATAAGCGCTTTCGAGAAACTCCTTAAATCTCACGAGCGTGTCGCTCTGCCAGTGGGAGTCGTCGACGGCTGGTCTGGTCGTGCCGAGGAGATAGTTTAGAAGCTCTTTGTTGCTCTCACGGTCTAGCATGGAGTTCAGGAAGACGCTTGAATCCGCTATCACGACTACCTCTCCACCGTAGACATTGAGTGACACGCCAATCGGGAGGGGGCCCTTAGGCTCGCCTGGATCATAAGCTCCGTTATTGTTCAAGTCGAGATAACTAAATGGGCTTGACCAAAGAAAAACTCTACAAATGGAGCACCTTGACGTATTTAGCGCGGCAGCATAGTTGAGTGCCACCCTCTTATTGCCCCAGTAAGTTATTGGAAGTTGTCCGATCCCGATGTTCAAAAGCGGATCAACTAGAACCCCGGGCTCTATCCTGACCGGCAGGTCGAGCATTTCCAGCAGCTGGTTGGCAGAGCCATAATCGTCAGCTATAATTACTTTCCCTCCGCGTCTCAGGAAGGTCTTGACTGCAATAGCGTCCTCTTCTGTGAAAGGTGTCGTGGGTCCGATTATAAATAAGGTGTAGTTTCGGGGGTCTAGAAGGGATATGTCTCTTATAGGGCTGAAGACGGCTTTGTATTGGGAAGACAGCCTCTCGAGTCCGTTCCACCCAGAGTTTAGGCTCCAGAAGTCGGCGGTAACTGGGTAGACCCACGTCACTAGTATTATAATTGACGCAGTGATGAGAACTGCTACTAGTAGTTCTTCTCTCAAGCATTGCCACCTAGGCCTTTTTCTAGCTCCTCTCTAAGCTTCCTAACCAAGCCTGGGTCGACTGGTGTGTCTGCGTAGAGCCTTGCTTCTACTAGCCTGCTTATCTGCTCGAAGTACTGGGAATACATTCCCAGCCTGGGTCTTACAGCCTCAAGGTATTCGGATATAGTCTGGCTTGGCTTCATGTAGATACCGGTGTATTTCTCCGTAGCCCTTAGAGCCTTCATGTATTCGTCGACTACAGGGTCTTCTACCTGTATCTCCTGTACAATGGGTTCCTTTTTGGGAGTGATTTCCGGTGGCTCAATCTTGGTCGTCGTAGGAGCCGCCTCTATTCTAGCGGGGGGTTCGACTGTGGTTTCTGTCTCAGATTCGTTTCTCATTTTCTTATATAGGGTGACGGCGCCTACTATAGCCGCTGTGACGAACGCTAGGAGTAAGGGGTTCACAAGAAGGACCTCGACCCTGGCTGTTGCCGTTGAATAGGAGGGGTCAGAGGGGGTTGCGATAACATTGAGTGTCGCCTTCCCCGTTGAGGCTAGAGGCGGTAATGTGATGGGTATTTCAGCGTACGTGTTGTTTGTTTCTACTTGTTGAGCTAGACCTATCTCTGGGATGGTTATGAGTATCTGGGTAGAGTTAGGAGGGGTTCCTGTACTGCTCTGTATTGAAACTTTTAGTGTTGAAGGTATGAGTGCTAGGAGAATCTGTGGGGGTTCAAGGGAAATTGTGAGGTTGATCTTCTTCACCACTAGCTCGGCGAGGCCACAGCTCGGGCCGTAGATGGCATAGGGGTTTGTGCATGCGCGTATAAGGTAGGTGCCTTCTCTAGCATCCGGTGGAACTCTAAAGATCCAGGAGGCTCTTCCTTCCGTTGAGTTAGCTGGGATTTTTTCGCCGAAAGTCCAGAGCGTAAAGTTAGCACGGGGGAGATCGGTTGTAGCGGTTGCATTGACCTTTGATCCTGGTAGGGCTGTGTCGGGTTCGAGTGTCAGGGTAATGTTGGGTGTGATGAAGAGGACGCGTATCCTAACTGGATCCGATAGGGAAGGTTTTAGGTGTAGAGAGTCATTTCCTTTTGGCTCGAATACTGCTAAAAGTATTATTGATTCGACATATTTGTATGGTATCCTAATTGTGGCGTTGTACTCCCCAAAGGCTCCCGTAGTTGTATAGCCGACTATGCTCCCGTCACACAGGAGCGTGATATTTCTGCCTGGTAGTGGTGTTCCTGTGTCCGTTGCCAGCTCGCCTCGAACGCTGATGAAGCTTCCAATCCATGCTTGATCGGTGTTAGCGTAAAGTGTGAGATTTGTTCGGGTGAGGTTGGCTATGAGCGTCTCGTTGATGCTTACAGCGTTGGCTAAGTATTTGCGTGAAAGCTCCACTATGGCGTTGAGTAGCGGCGTGGGAGTGCTCTTCAGCCTCTGTTGGAGCACTTGGGCGGCATCGGCTAGGCTTATGTACGAGGCGTTTACGCGTGCAAGCATTGTTAGAGCCTCGCTGAGTGTTTTTGAGGCTGTCTCGGTGTCTCCTAGTAGCGCGTACTGCTTTGCGCGTTCAAGGACAGTCTTGGTGTAGTTTAGTAGTAGTCCTTCTTGGTGAGCTATCTCGTGGAAACGGGACATGATGTAGGCTATGTCTCCGGGTGCTGAGACTTGAAGGAGATATCTTGAGAGCTCTGCATACCCGGTGTAGTTCTCGGTTGACAAAAGGTTGGCTAGCTCCGCGTATGTAAGGGAAAAAAACTTGGGATCAGGCACTCCCACTTGTACCTCTTCAGGATTAACGTGTCGGGGAGGCTGAGCATATAATACAAGCGAGGTTAATGTCAACAGAATGATTAAGAAATACGCAGGTTTTCTCATATACCTAGCACCTCAGCGATCCTCAAGGCAACAGCTATGAAAAATACAACAAGCAATGCTATTAAAACTAAGTCATGTTTTCTCCTCTTTGGTCGAAGAATGGTGTAAAGAAAAAGGTATTCCAGCGTCAAGAGCGAAAGATACGCGTCTAGCCGTTTCTCACCGAGGCTGGCTAGGAAAGCTACGGTCACGCTGTAAAACGCGGGTAAGACGCTATTGAAGATAATGTCCTTCTTAAGCAAGCCCCTCACCTCTCGCAAGCCGTAATATTAACGATTTTCCACGCGACTCTATTCCTTCCACGGTGACCGGTGAATTCAAAGATGCCGCGGCAACGGATGCTGCGACATGAGCCTGAAGTGATCCTAGAACTTGTCTAAAGCGGGCTGGTTCGCCTAGGCTCCTCACCCCTTCAAGCTCGACAAGTATAAGTGTATCCCTCTCCACAACCCTTACCCCGTCGCAGAGCCCGAGAGTGTCTACTAAGACGTATTCGAGGGATGATTCTAGATTAGAGGACTTCTCCACTCCATAAGATGGTGTTGAGAGTACGAGGAAGTGCCCGTTAGTGTCTTTCCATATAAGCCTGTCTGGCTCTGGCCTCAAGGTTGGCTTTGCGCTGCCGCCCAGGGGAACCAGCAGGATGCCTTCTGGGAGGTATGTGGAGGGGGGTCGCGCTGAGAGTTCTTCCATTAACCTTGCTATATTCACCGCGTACGCTTGCAGGGCTGCTATAGCCGCTTCCCTGTATGGGGACTCGCGGGGGGTCTGGGCAAGTGAAGCTGATGTTACTAGAGCTCCAATCCCTAGAGCGGTTAGGGGTATATTGCCTAGGATAAAATACGAATAGATTGCCAGCGTGGTCCCTGAAACACCAAGCGTTAATATGAATGCTTTCAGTTTATCCATGCTGCCCTCCCTCCCTCGCAAGTCTAAAGTAGAGGTATTTTCTATGGGCGGCTATGAAGGCCAAGCTTATGCCTGTCGCTCCTATGGAAAAAGCTACGGGCCATAGCCTTATACCGAAGGGTGTATAGTTCAAGACAAGTCCTATAAGGGGTACTAGTGCTAGGGAGAGCCCTATCGAAAGAGCCAGTCTTTCTAGTGGAGTGAGTTCCTCTCGGCGTGGATAGAGTGCCTCTATCAGCGAGTATCCCGGTAAGAAGAGCACCGTGATGGAACCTAATACATATCGTAAGGGTATGAGAAAGCCGTTGTATTGTTCTGAGACTGCGATTACAGCCAGTGTACTAGTTATGAGAGCCAGGTACACCCAGAGCCACATGCTGTAATCAGGCCTTAAAAGAAATTCTCCAAAGGAGATTGGCGGGTAGGGATCCTCGAGTGAAAGTTCTCCCTCTACCCAGGACTTATAAGCGTCAAGACAAGCATTGAGCCACCCTTTTTCCCTGGCTTTATCCTGGATAAGATCCCACAATTTTTCTTCCTTCATGGGGTAACACCTCTGGTGACGTTGACGTAAAGGTGGTTCCACTGTCCTGTATAGCGCCAGGACCCTGCAGTTGCATTAAAGATCCACAACTCGAAGACTATGGCTTGATTCATTCCCTCTTGTGTCAGTGTAAGCTGGACGGGAACCGTTATGTTTTCGCCATTGTCGAGTATAACGCTGTACTCCCATATGGGTGGAGCGTCAAGAGGAGTGGTATTAGTGGGGATGTTTCCTTTTGAGCCTATCTTGGCGACTACTTCCAGAAAGACCGCTTTTCCCTGATAGTTCGCGATAAATACGTAGAGATTTATCGGCGTCCCGGCTACGACGGTTCGGGGATAATCACCTATCTTGCCTTTACCCCCGAGGAGGCCCAGGGCTAGAAATGGCTCGGTGTGTCTGGGTATTATTAGGGCCGCGGATAGCACAGATGCTATAAGCACTATAGCCGTTAACACAGCTAGGACTTCATCGTCTATTATCACGTTTTTTCACCTTTTTGACAGTCCAGTCTCTCCTCACGTAGGCCCATGCTAGAGCGTAGACTCTGGGAAAAAAGTAGTAGAAAAGGAGTGGTATAGAAAAAAACGTTGCAAGTTGTGCTCCAAGAAATAATAGCTTGTGCAGCTTATACTGAGGTAGCTGGTCGTGAAGATATTCTAGTTGCTGCAGCGCTTCGTTGACGAGGGCGTCGGCTTCTGTCGTCCTGTTTAGCCGGTAAAGCTCTAAGGCCTTGTTAAGCGTGTGTATCTGTGCTGTCACATTCATCCCCTCCGAGCTGAGCTCCTCGATCAGCATAACTGCCCTTGAAAGGGGCTCAGAAACAGGGGTTGCTTCAGCGACTGTCGTGAGGAGGACTGTGATAATCACCAATGCCTTTTTCAGGAGTCCTGTCATAAGTCTTTCCTTAATAAGGTAGTCTTGATAATAACTTTGCGTAGCTGGTTTAAAAATTTGAAGAACCCGATACCCTGTCCACAACCCTTGTTTTCCGTTTTGAAGATAAAAAAGGTAATAGTTTAGTCACCTCCAGGTAGCAACTCTTGGCGTTTAGTGGGTTTGACGGTCTGCGAGTATGTTCTTGTGATGAACTTTTCTCCGCGGTATTCGACTATTCTGATGAGGTTT
>ERZ1669248.836-NODE-836-length-12926-cov-5.761635_pt1 | contig 12926 bp, 10 predicted proteins | sample MGYA00579296_ERZ1669248 | MGnify/ENA primary metagenome ERZ1669248 (study PRJEB41166, sample SAMN08046057) | hot springs metagenome | biome: hot spring; feature: neutral hot spring; material: thermophilic sediment; isolation source: thermophilic sediment from...
TCGGAGATGTGTATAAGAGACAGAGTGTAGGAGAGCCCCTTGGCCGCTAGATCTTTTATTTGTAGCTCGGCGAGGAGTTTTGAGCGACCGTATTCGAACTGCGGGTTAGGAGGCGTCTCCTCGTCGCCTGGTGGGCTCTGCACTGGGCCTATTGCCTCGGTTGAGCTACAATAGATAAATCTCTTCACCCCATGCTTCAATGCTTGCTCTGCAAGTATTCTGGTTGCCTCCACGTTGAGCCTGTAATATAGGTTCTTCTTCCCTGTGAAAGTGTAGTAGGCTGCTAGGTGGATTAATATGTCAGTATTTTTCACCACGTTTAGAAACGTCTCGGGTCTCTCTAAATCCATATATACTGGTTCAACATTCTTCGCTAACAAGGCCTGCCTTTTCTCAGGAGTGTGATAAGTTCCTCTTAAAGTGAAGCCCTTTTTGATCAGGTTGTCTACAACGTAGGAGCCAAGAAACCCTGTAGCACCTGTCACGGTAACCCTCACGGCCAACCCCCTTCAAATTATTTTCAGCACGCCGGATTTCTCGACTAGTCGGAGATACATGGTGTATGTGAAATATCTAGGCATGAACTCGCCATCGTAGGGTTCTAGTGGAGTTCTAAAAAACGATTCCCCTATTGGGACAACCCTGTAAATCCCAAGAATCGACAGCGTGTTTAACACGTGGTTGAGATTTCTCTCTGAAACCTTTAAGGAAGCTGTCTGGAACTTATCCATCCCGCTATCCCTCAGCCTTCTAATCAGAAAAGAGGCCACCTCCCTTAGCTCTCCAATATCCTTCAACACTATTATCTCGATGAATCGCCTCCTAGGTGTTGGGTACGAATGTTTTAAACTGTGTGTTGAATGTTTTCCGATCTCCGGTGTTTCAACAGCGATCGTCCAAGGATTGCCCGGGTTCTCCGAGTAAAAAACTCTTGCACCTTGGAGCTCCAAGCTTTTCCTAAGCAGTATCAGGCTATACAGCTCTCCTTCTCCCATCTCTCGAGGGAATCTCCCCCCAAGATGGTTTAAAGCCTCACCCAAGCTCTCAGCGAACTTCAATGCACTTTCTTTCGAACCTATGAACAAAGCGTAGGTTGGAGAACTGCACAGTTGTTGATCATATAGTATTACATCCCTTGCTAACCCGTAGGCCACTCCTTCCGAGACGGACTCTTCATCTATTATGGCTAACCCTGTAAGGGGTCCGTTAACAACCAGCCTGGGGTGGTAAGGATTCTTTAACACCCTACTAGCTACAACACTCCTACCCGGCTCCCCGCCCCAGTAGTTGACCACTCCAAGAGGTGTTGAGACTAGGAGGTGTTCAAACACCTTGCTATCATGCTTAAAGTATGAGACCAGGAGGGCTGAAGCAATCTCTTGAGAGCCCTCCACGGAGTCTTCAGCTAGCTCGAAAAGCGTGGTGAAAATCTCTGCTACTCCAGGGTAGTTGCTGAGTGATGGTCTCAATATGGTAACGTTCCCTGAGGCTAGGGAGACAACTGTCGGTAGCACAGCCGGTATGACCGTGTTACCAGAGGAAATTATTAGGGAGGCTCCCAGGGGCTTGTTCCACACGAACTCTCCGTTACTGATTTCAACCGGTTGGTCAAGACTTAGCCAACCCCCGATTAATCCCTTATCGAAGAGTTCAACGATATTAGCCTCGTTTAACACCTGTTCAACCAGTCTTAAATCCAGCTTCACGTTTTCCTCGCTGTAGCCTGTGCTTTTAGAAATGCTACGCGCTAATCTCTCCTCGATAGTAGGTAGCTTCTCACTCCAAATTTTCCCCATCTCGCTCAACACTCTTATTCTTCTGCGAAAGCCTAGTTGGAGAAGGCTCTGGGATAATTCTACACTACGATTTAAAAACCTGTCCAACCACTCAACCGTTGGCTCGTATACTCCGGATCCATCATCTCGCGTCTCTATTTTCGTGAAATAAATGGGTTTCACAGCATTATTCTCGTCCACCACTAGTCATCAACTCCTCAAGGGTGCCTCCACAGGCACGCTGGAGCTCCCAGCCTTCATCCTTGGATAGTCTTCTCACATATTGAAACTCTTTTCCATAGTACCTGTTAGAATATTTAAACTTCATGACATCGCCTGGCAGGAAGACCTCCAGCCATGAAACAGCAAGCGGGTCGTAGATTCCCAGAATACCTTCTCTATCAGGTTCCTGGATGATCTTGAATGTCTTAGGATCTAATAAGAATACTTCTTGAAGTGGGTGCGGGATTTTTCCCATTAAGCCATAATTATCAATTAAAGCGGTGAGAGTCTCGGTCATGCCGAGCACATCCATGAACGGTGCTGGTTGTTCTATTCCATTCCGTCTAGCCTTGAAGAACCTTCTTGAATAACTCACAATAATGTCGTAATCAGGGATTTGAAAACCTTTACTGCCTCCGCCTGTTACAACCACCCCTCCCTCCCCTAAATCCACAGGTGGAACTTTATACACTATCTTGCTGAGGATTTTCAATAGTGAATTCATAGATTCAAATTGCTTGGACAGAAGGTATACGCCAGCTGGAGCTGTGAACAGCAGTTTAGGCTCCTCTTTGCTTTTGAAAAACTCCATTATCACCTTCTTATTAGGGACGAGCTTTCTCCATTGAGAACCACTAGCCTCCTCCCTAGACAACTCCATGCCGTATAAGAGCGGGATTTCCTTCCCCTGGAGAGCAAGGTCGACAAATGCTACGAAATTAAGCCGGCTCCTAAGCTCTTTAGCAGCCAGGAATAAAGCTATTCCCTCCCTCTTTCTCAGCTCACCCCCATATACATACTCGAACAGGTAGGTGTTCGCTCTAGTCATCATCGCTAATTCCAAGTAAGTTCTGAAAACCCTAACCGGTGTGGTACTGGTTGTTCCGCTGGATGAAAAAACGATAGCGGGCTCGCTCTTAACCTGTTCTATCAGGAACCGCTTGTAACCCTCCCCCCTCAAGAGATCCGAGGGCACAGCTAGCTTAACAAGATCCTCTAATTCGGCTGAGCCCGGGTCGATCCCTATCCTGTTGAACAATTCTTCGTAAAAATCGCTTGTCTCGGCAAAGAATTTTAGAGAACTCCTTAAGAGATCTCTTCTCAATGAGGATAACTCCTCTGGAGATTTTGTGAAAAGACTTTTATCCCCTGAAAGATCCCACAGTCTTTTAACGTGAGGATGAGTTAAGAGCTCGGATTTAACAGCCTTCTCCATGATCTCGTTTACAGAGGGTAAATCCTGGGTTGAATTCAAATAACCACCCTTATAGGATTTGTTTAATAAAACCAAGCTTCTTGATAATAAAATTTTCCCTTGCAATTAAAGTATTTACGGGGGTTAACGATTTAGGAAAACAGGGGAAAACATGGTTTACATCATCGAAGTAGATGGTTCCAAATATTATGCGTGCTCCATCTGTGGGTTGATTTATGAATCAGAAGAAACAGCTTCCAAATGTGAAGAATTTTGCAAAAGCAACCCTGGCAAATGCAATATCGAGATAATGAAAGAATCCATTGGTTACATAGAACAAGCGGAGAGCGGGGCTTTCACTTTGAAATTTAAAGTGCTTGCTAAAGGAGAAAAAATAAAGCCAGTATACAAGATATGCAAGCATCGTTTAAACGTCTACAAGATATGTTGATGTTAACATCGCGAGGGCAAAAGTTTTTATTAAAGCAAGGCTATTAATGTGTGTTTGCGGTGGTGATAAACATGGAGAAGGGTTTAATACTGTTCTTCATCATAGCCTTGACGCTAATTATAGCTCAAACAGGTTATTCCAGCACATCATCAAGCCTCGAGATATATGTTGAAGGAAGCCCTGTAGAAAACTCCTTTACAGGGTATGCTAGAGTAAAATATGCTGAAACCCCAGCTAACTATACATTAATTAGCATATACATTCCCTTTGAAGGACAGCTAAACATTATAAACATAACAAGTAGCACCGGTGTATTGATAAGCAACTACCAGCTGGAAAACAATACAGTGTCGTTTCTAGCATTAAACACTTCTGAGATAACCATATACTTCATCGTTGAGAATGTTTTCGAGGAAGTCGGCATAGGGAGCTATGCAACATTCATTGATTTAACCAGATATAGTGATTTAAGCTTCAATCTAACAATGAACCTTGTTGGAACATATAATGTTGAACCATCCCTTAATACAAGGTACTCTAATGGAAATACATTAATAACTATAACGCAACCAGGGTACTATCCTGTGACACTTTACATAAACCCAGAAACAACAACAGTCACGCAACCCAGCAATAATCAAGGGAGGATTCTGATTCTAGGAGCCGTAACGGCTACGTTGGCGATTTTACTGGTTTTGCTCTTCCTACTCCGCAGAAAGAAGTAGTTTTTCAATAATGTTTAAAAGCCTTCAAATACATACTTCAGTCAGGGATATGAGTACTGCTTCAAGCTTGATCACTAAAGTATATCTTGAAGAACGCATAAAACTCCTAGAAGACGAGGTATTCGAGCTCCTTAAAGCATACAACATTCCAACAGCTCCATATGCTGTTGCTAGAAGCATTGATGAAGTCCCTTTAATGGCCGAGAAAGTGGGATTTCCTCTCGTCATAAAGATCATCTCGCCAGACATAATCCATAAGACCGATGTAGGAGGCGTGAGGCTCGATATCTGGTCAAAGCAGGAAGCCCTGAAAGCGGCGGAAGAGATTACTGAGAAAGTCAGGGCGAGTAATCCCCAAGCAAGGATCAATGGCTTCCTCCTCCAGCCCATGATGCCCAAGGGCGTTGAAATCATCATCGGGGGACTCCACGACCCTGTATTCGGAAGCGTTGTCATGTTTGGAGCAGGAGGCATATTCGTTGAAGTTTTCAAGGACGTGTCTTTCAGGGTTGCACCTCTCACCATAGACGAGGCGTTGGAAATGATTGATGAGATTAAAACCTCAGCAATTCTTAAAGGCTACAGGGCTCAACCACCAGTTAACAAGTACTCCATTGCGGAGATAATAGTGGCTATTGGGAAAATGCTTAATGAACATCCAGAGATAGAGTCCATGGATTTAAACCCGGTTTTCGCATACCCTGATAAAGCTTACGTTATTGACGGTAGGATTATTTTGAGAAAACCGGGCGTTCATCATAAAAGCTAGGCAACCCCTATGGCTGTATTAGATTTATTATTCTTGTTTAAATGCTAATTAACCAATTCATTTATTTTAATAAACCCGGAGGCGTAAGTGCTGTCCATGTTGGAAAACAGTCGTGAGGAAGGCAATAGTATGAGACCTGTCCGAGAATATAATACTGAACCATTCAGCTCGCGCAACAATTCCACAAGTATCGAGAAGGTAGTGGGGAACGTGGAGCAGTTAATAGCTGAGGGAAGGCTTGAAGAAGCATCGCTACTCTCATATGGGGCTTTGACATCACTGTGTGAAAGCAACCCCGGGTTGGCAGGTTCTTTTTTGAACAACCTTGTTTACGGGCCTTACTCGAAATCGATACCTGCTACTCTAACTCTAATACATCTACTCACAGCTAAGGGCTTTCCGCCTTCATGTACGGATCAAATAGCAGTCTTACCTCTCTCCATTGTGTACAGTGTCCCTCAAGGAAGCATTCTGGAGAATGATGCCCTGGTCAAAGCTGTTTTCGGTTTAATTGAAAAATTATTGCACACGGCTTTAACAGAACCGGTACCCTTAGAAAAATTGCACACAGTGTATCTTGAGCTAAACACTTTCCTCTCTGAATTTTCCAAAGTCCTGTCGGAAAACGGGGGTGCGGCGAAGTTCAGAGCGCTTTTCGCGCAGATTGAAACGATGTGGACACGGCTTGTATCCACGCTATTCTCAGGTAGTGACACCTTTACGTGAAGTTTCCACGAGCCCGGGGTCGAGCACTTTTTCAGCGACCCATATCGTCCCATATATCAAGATATTAAAAAGAATGGTGGCTGAGTAGGGTTTTATGAGACGTGGAAAATATTAATCTCTTGCTCTTTATTATATCTAAAGGATGATCGCCTTGAAGACTTACTACAACGAATACAAGGCTAGAAAGGGGTTGTTTAAAGTGAGAATTCTGGCAGATGATCAAAACATCATCAGGAATATTACGATCATGGGCGACTTCTTCATATATCCTGAAGAAGTAATATGGGTTGTCGAAGATTCTTTGAAAGGCGTGAAGTTCGAAAAAGACGCGGTGGCTAACATCATTAGGGATGTGTTTACCAGGGAGAGCGCTGTACTTGTAGGTTGCACTCTTGACGAGTTCATTCAGACGATAGTGGAGGCGAGACCTGTTGAGTGAACTAAGAGTTGTGTTCACGGAGACGCTGGATAATCCATGGATGAATCTCGCATGGGAGGAGGCGTTTTTCCAAAGCAGGTGTAGTGATAAAACCGGAGACGTGTTGAGGATCTGGCGAAACAGGAATGCCGTTGTGATAGGAGTTTTCCAGAAGGCTTCGGAAGAAGTAAACCTGGAGTATGCTCAACAGATAAGGGCAGGCATTGTAAGACGGTTCACAGGTGGTGGAGCAGTCTACCACGACCTCGGTAACATAAACTTTGCCTTATCGGTTAAACCTGTTGGTAGAAAAGTTAACGTGGACTACCTGTACGTTGATCTTCTCAAGGGGGTGGTTAAGGCCCTTGAAAAACTCGGGTTCAACCCAAGTGTTCAGAACGTGAACGACATAATAATAGGGGATAGGAAGGTTGTCGGGGTCGCCGCTAGCTTAAGGAGGGAGCAGAATTGCGGATTTATTCATGGAGCAATGCTCTACAATGTAAACCTCGACGTCCTAGCCGGCATCCTGAAGATCCCGTTGAAAAAGCTGGCCGATAAAGGGGTTTCGAGCGTCAAGTATCGGGTCACCAATATCAGTGCGCTGAAGCCAGAGCTAAGGGTTGAGGACATTGTAAAAGCCTTGATAGAATCCTTCACGGAGACATTGGATAAGAAGGGTTGGTATCCTGATCTTCCCAAGCAACATGAAATAGAGATGGCTGAGAGACTTTACTCCTCCAAGTACAGTACTCCTGAGTGGAATATGGAGAGAAAGAGGCCTGAGTGGTAGGGAAGGTTAGTTTCCATGAGCTTTTCACTGCTTTTCCCCGTGGATGTAATCATAGATTCGAAGGAAGATTCGAAGCATCCGGACGCAAAGAAGAAGCTGTTAAGTGCTGGGTTGAAGGTAGCTGTTCTAAACCTTCCAGCCGGAGACTTCCTCCTGCTCTCACCCCCTGATAAACAAAGCATTCTAGTGGAGAGAAAAACTGTTGACGATTTCGCCAATAGTATAAGAGATAACAGGATATGGGAGCAGGCTAAGTTGTTGAAAAATGCGGCTGCCCAAGACGGTCATAAGCCGCTGATAATTCTTGAGGGTTGCATAGAAGACCTTGCCAGGTATAGAGGTTGGAAGCCTCAGAGCCTGCTTAGAATACTCGACACCCTTATCCTGGAGTTTGAAATACCTGTTTTAAACACCCCCGGGTTCGAGGAGACGGTGCAGTGGATAGTGCTTAAAGCCAAAAGTCTCGGAGAAACCGGTGGTAAAAAAGTATTCAGAATGAAGGTTGAGAAGAAGCCTTTAAGCATTAACGAGAGAATACTGTATGTTGCTGAAAGCCTAGCCGGCCCGGCCACTGCTAGAAAACTCCTGAGAAGCTTTAAGACGCTTAAAAATCTTGCAAACGCCTCTATATCTGAGCTCCTGAGAGTGGAGGGTGTAGGGGAGAAAAGGGCTGAGGAGATTTTCCTCATATTTAACACTGAGTGGAGGGAGAGCAATGGAACCGGTTGATGCTTTAGAGGTTTTACTCCCCTCACTTATCTCGGCCGCGTCAACGTATATTTTATTGAAATGGTGGATTCCGAAATCACTGTTTCTAGGGCTTAAGGGTAAAGACATGAACAAATACGGGTATCCCGAGGTAAGCGAGGCTGGAGGGATATGGGTGATCTTAAGCGCTGCTATAAGCATTCTTGTCTATGTAGCGATTGCAACGATCTCGGAGAGAGATCCTGGAAATCTACATCTACTAGCCACTACTCTGGTTTTGATTCTTGCAGGACTATTAGGCTTCATTGATGACATTTTAGGCTGGAAGAAGGGGATTTCTCCAATAGCGAGAGTATTGTTCACGATACCTATAGCTCTACCCCTCATGGCTGTTAAAGCAGGATACTCGTTGGTTGAAATACCGTTCATAGGGGCCTTAGACCTGGGGCTCTTGTACCCGCTAGTTGTAGTACCCATAGGCGTGGTTGGAGCAAGCAATGCTTTTAACATGCTGGCAGGGTATAACGGGCTTGAGGCTTCACAGGGAATAGTTATTCTATCGTTCACGTGCCTGTTCCTGCTGAAGAAAAACATGCTGGAGCTGATACCTGTAATACTCCCTGTCATAGCGTCCCTCCTTATATTCCTCATTTTCAACAAGTATCCTGCAAAAGTCCTGCCTGGAAACTCCTTCACCTATGGATTAGGAGCGTTCTATGCTTCAGTAGTAATATACGGTAATTTCGAGCGATTTGGACTTTTCATGTTTACCCTGTACTTCCTAGAGTTCGCCTTGTTTCTCAGGGGTCTAGCCAACGGCGTGTATAAGGAGAATTTCGGAATTCCCCGGGAAGATGGAGGGTTGAAACCCCCTTACAGGAAATCCTATAGTGTAACCCACATCGCATTGAAAACTATGATTCGAGTCAAGGGTAAGGCAACAGAGAAAGATGTTGTAAACTTCATATGCCTTCTCCAAATAGTAATAGGATTGATAGGATTATGGTTTTTGTAAAAAAATTATTTTTTGACAAACCCTACGTAGTCGAGGAGACCCAGAACTATTATTGATAACACTATTGAGGCTAATGCGTAGCTTGATAATCCTGCTACACCCTCCTCGCTTTTAGCACGAAGATCGTCTAGCTTGCTAGATAAATCATCGAGCTTCTGGGATATGGAGCTTACGGATGTTTGAAGAGTTGATAGTGCATTGCTTAATTGACCTGTTGTCACCGGAAGCTTCTCGTTCAACAGCTGCTTTATAACGTCGAACTCGGCAAGTATGTCTCCCGTCTTAGTGTTGATGACTCCAATAATTCTGCCCGCTTCGTCTCTTATCAATCCAACCAATGTTGCGTTAACAGAGTCTAATGCGCCAGATAATTGGTTAATCGAGAGCTGGACGTCACCTATCTTCGTCTTGACCAGCACCATCGTATCGTTAATCAATGATAATCTTGCATCCAGGGCACCGAGGAACTCGATGATATTGTTAAGCTTAACATTTATAACTCCGAGGGAAGTGTTGATCATTACCAGGTTGTCCCTTATCTCAATTATTTTTGCGTTGAGCTGGTCGAGTGTAATAAGTGTTTGCTGAGTATTGTTGAGTATCATGTCTAGTTTGCTCACAACAAGTATCCCTCCTGATACTATGGTCTCACCCTGCATGTCAGCGATCAATACTTCATGTGCTCCTTCATCGACTAGTGGAATGTTGAGTGTTGCCGCGAAGGCTCCGCTCACATTGGATGTCTTAATTGATAGGAAGTTACCATCCAAGTACACGTATAAAGGTTGCAGCGGGTTCAAGCCCGTGACTTCCCCCGCGACCCTCCCAGGCACCGTGATAACTGTGGGAGATATCACTATTTTCGGCAGTACGTAGAACTCTGCTGAACCGTAGTGTGTCTCATCAATGTTCATTACTTCGAACTGGTGGGGTCCGCCTGGTATAAGTTTTAAAACGCCTGAGTATACTGCCGTCCCGTTCTCATTAGAGGTAACATAGTCTACTACTTCTCCATCGATCATGATGGCGAGGGTGTCATAGGCTTCGGCGCCGGTTATTGTTAAAGAGTAGGAGTCTCCTACGTGGAGAAGCAGGTTGTCAACAGAGACCTGCAACGGCTTGAGCACGAGCCACTTCGCAGAGTTTAACACGATGTTCCAGAAGTCATCGGTGAACGTGTCCGGAGTGTTCCAGCTTGTAATGGCGAAGCTGGAGAGCAACACCCATTTAACCCCGTCGTCAAACTCTTTGAAGGCTACTGCGTCACCACGTCTCACACCGCCAACGTATAGCGAACCAATAGTGATTCCGCTGAAACCTGAGAAGTATGAGTAATCAGCTCCCGTCCACGAGTTGATCATTATCATTGAGCCGACCGGGTATCCCCTGAATAGCGGATGAGGCCTGTCCACCCTGATCAAAAGCTCCCAGGCTCCATATCCATAGCCAACTGATGCCGGGTCGCCGAGATACATGTTCAATACTTTTATACCGTAGCCGTATGATCCCCAGCTGTCCATCCATATTACTCCCACGCCTTTCTCGAACGTTGCATTCAGGAATTCTGAGAACTCGGTAGATGAGGGGAATGGTACATTATAGTCTCCAGAATATATCACCACGTCTATAAGCCCCGCTAAGACATCGTTAGTGAGAGCTGGGAGGCTTGTATAGGTGTTAGCGTACCAGCCGTTTTTCTCGAACACGTATTTGAAGGTGCCGGCGTAATCCCACATTATCCCTATTCTTGGAAGCCGCTTCAAAACGATCTCGCCGAGGTTGACTGTTTCGTTAACGCTTACCTCAACCTCTAAGAACACTGACTTGTAACCAGGGGCTTTCACTTCGAGAACATACGAGCCCTCGGGTAGCCAGAACTTGAAGTAGCCGTTTTCATCGGTTCTCGCGGTAACAGGTGTTCCAAGTACTTGGATCACAGCGTTCGACAATATGGCGCCATCCGACCCTAACACCCAACCTTCAACAAACCCGTAAGGCAGTCTCTCAAGCGCGACATCTACTCTTGTGTAGATGTTCTTCTCAATTCCTCTGCTAACCACGAATCCGCCAGAGTTGGGTGTTGATTTGAGTATTGATAACGCTTTAACGAGTCTTGAGAGGTCAGGGCTCCCGAGACTTGGGATAGCTGTCCAGCCTAATAGGACAGCGTTCTCCAGTACCTTCTTAGTGTTGTTGCTGTAAACGCCGTCAGCTCCGGGCTCGATGTACTGGACCCAGTAGCTCTCAGCCCAGCTTCCAAGGTAGAACCATGGCACGTTACTGTTAGACGCCCACTCGGCAACGCCAACCCCAAAGTATCTCTCATACCCGGTCGTGGTGTCGTTAACATATGCTAGTATGTTCAACCTTCCAGTGGGATCTGTGAAGTTGTAAACCTTGTAGTCGCAGTACCCGCTGGAGCACACGTAGAACCTGTTGGGCGGTATGTCCGGCGTTACTCCGTTGAACACTGGGTGTGAAAGGTTCAGCATGTGAGCCTGCACATAAGTGTACGTAGGATACTCATACAAGTTACTATATGGTGCTGGATAGCTGTTATTGACGAGTGTGCTATTGTAGTATCGCAGTACATAGAGCGCTGTATAGCCTGCGTAGCTTGTCCCCAGGAATATCAGCGTAGAGCCTGAGGCATCTGCAAGCAGGTATATTGCTAACACGTCGGCAAGGGCTGGGTATGTGTAGCGGTCGGGTTTGAAATAGTTTATTACCACCACCTTCGGGTTTATTAACCCGTTGACCCAGTCGTTGATTAGTACCGTGACATCCGTATAGTTAACCACTGGAAGGCCGAGGCCCTGCACTATCTCAATTATGTGCGGCCTAGTGTAAGAGTAAATGTTTCCTAGCACGACCACTGTTGGAGGTATTGGCTGAAGGTAGAAGTCTTGCTGGACGCTTGCAGCAGGAGCTAGCGTTACTGTAGCATTGGCTTCGACGAACCCTGGTTTATAAGCCCTGACCAAGTAGGTGCCCGATGGAAGGCTCAACTGGTAGTAGCCTGTGGAGTCCGTGACGTTGTAGACCAGCTCGCCTGATACGTATGTGTAAACTATCGCGTCCTGGATGGGAGTGTTGTCAGCAGCGTTGTACACGTAGCCGTATAGGGTACCGTTTCCTAAGGGGTACAGTGGGAAGTTGACAACCACGACCTCGGCTTCATCCACGGTAACAGTTGTCTCCGCCGACCGGTATCCCGTAGCCTCCGCAGCCAGCGTGTACGTGCCCGGAGGCACGGAGAACTGATATGTACCGTTCTCATCCGTTTCAACGGTTAAACCCAGCTCCACCACTGTTACGTTAGCTCCTTGAATAGGTGTGGTGGTTATAGCGTCAAAGACTACCCCAGTGATGGTTCCGTTCAAAAGCACCACGGTTACAGGGACCTCGATGCTCTGGTATCCCCATGCTTCAAACCTTAGTGTATAGTTGCCGGGATCTAACGGTATCTTAAAGTACCCGGTACCGTTAACCTTGAAGGACTGGTTTGTCTCTACCACAATGACATTGGCCCAGGGTATTGGTTCTCCTGAAACTACATCCGTGACAAAGCCTTCCACACCGCTCTTCTTAGCGTACTCCTGAGCCTTTCTCACGGCCTCGTAAGCATCCACACGTCCCCATCCATACCTCGTGTCAAGCCCGGGGTCGCCGAAATCTATTGCGGTAGAGTTGAGAATCATGTAAACTTTCTCGGGCGTGTCCATAACATCGAAGTACACCCAGCCAGCCGCCTGGAGGACAAGGGCTACGAGGCCTGAAACATGCGGCGCCGCCATCGAGGTACCGCTCCAAGCCTCGTATCCTCCTCCTGGAACCGAGCTGGTGATTGAGACACCAGGTGCTGACAGATCGGGCTTCACATATGTTGACGGATACATGTCGAAGAAAGGCCATGTTGGAGGCGGAGATGGCCATGAAACAACTTTCCCACTACTCCAGGAGGCCACGTTGTCGTTGATATCGGTTGCGCCTATGCCGAAAACGCCCCATATGTTGCCTGGGTTTCCTGATGTTTCAGGGCCGGAGTTGCCGATTGATGCTACGGGGATAATGTTTGCGAGCAACATGTTCTCTATAGCAGGTAAGAGGTCGTTGCCATAGTATTCAT
>ERZ1669248.839-NODE-839-length-12917-cov-5.050536_pt1 | contig 12917 bp, 13 predicted proteins | sample MGYA00579296_ERZ1669248 | MGnify/ENA primary metagenome ERZ1669248 (study PRJEB41166, sample SAMN08046057) | hot springs metagenome | biome: hot spring; feature: neutral hot spring; material: thermophilic sediment; isolation source: thermophilic sediment from...
CTTTATACTACTTGATGATTTGAGCTATGTACTGAATCCTAGGAGTGAAAAGGGTAAGGAGTTCTTGACAAGAGTGTTCAAGATCCGCCATCTGGCTGGAAAGGACGACATCATTATCTGGCTCAATGGACACTATTCACGGAGTGTAGCACCATTCCTACGTGCTACAAATTACAGGATACTCACAAGCCTAACACAACCAGAGATCCGACAGTACACGTCAGAGTATCTCTTTAGTGAAGCTGACTTGTGGGAGCATTTAAGAGCACTGAGCTTGAGGAAACACGTGATACTTGTACAATTCAAGCACGTGTCCAAACTGATAGCTGTAAGGCTAAAGCGTAAATGGAAATTGACCATGGAAATAGCCGAAATAAAAAAGCAGTATGGGATAGACTAATCCTTGTCTTTGCTTTGAGTGCTAGCGTAGTATGAGAATATCGTGAATATCATTGAGGCTAGATACCACAGAAATACCAAGATCAAGATGAACTCAAGGAGCTTGTTCACTCTTTTCAGCCCCTTTCTTCTTCTTTTCCTCAATGAACCATTGAACTATTTCCTCTATCGTGTTCTTTGACTGAGAGGTCTTAGTGTACTCCAGTAGCGTCTTCTTCTTGTCCTGACTCAAGACTTGGGCTCACCGCCCAGGGCGCTCTCGAAGAACTGCTTGCACTTCTCCTGGTCTACGACCATGTCCATGCCCTCGTTCTTTAGGAACGAGAAGCCGATGTCAGCCGGGATACCGTGTTGCTGGAATATCCTTGCCCAAGCCACGGCCACAGCCCTGGCAGACGACATCTTGACGCAGAGAACTGACGCCACCCGCAGTTGCTCCAGCCTCTCCATACTCTCAATAGCCTTTTCAATCACGTCGGAGTAGGTCTTTACACCGAGTCTCCTCTTCAGCTCTTTCAGCTTCTCGTAGGTGGGCATCCTCACGTAAATAGAGGTGAACCGTGGATTCGCCATAGTACACTCCTCTGATAAAAATCTATAGAAATGATGACCCTAATAAAGATTATCGTAGAGTCCTATGTCTGAGTAGAACCCCACTCTACTCAAAAACTACACCTAAAAGACAAACACTTTGATAACCTGAAGATACAGAGTATCAAAATACACTATAGTCTATAAAAGAATAGTGTATAAGTCTGATATACACTGTTCTTTTCTATTCTTTTTTTTTATCTTTATACAAACTAAAGAGTGCAGTCGAGTGCAGTCCCAAACCCTAATATAGGACTATTCAATAATCTAGGACAGGGTTATCAATTCTATAGATTTGTCTTTGAGTGAGTAAAAATCTTGATACAAAAACGAAAGGTTTATATACTGGGATATACCAATATATCAATTGGTGGAAACATGTCACAAACCCAGCAGTCGATAAATATAGACACACACATCGAGGTGAAACACATAATATACCAAGGGCTATACCTAAGGACTAAGATAAGCGTCGAGGTAAAAGGATCGCTCACGATGAACGATAAGGAGCTATACTTCGAGCCCGAAACATACTCTGTGAACATCTATCCGCACGACTATAGTAAATACCTCGGCGAGATCGCGGAAAAAATCGCCATCATGAGGCAAAAGATGGTCGAGAAGATAAACCGCTTCCTGCAAATGAAAGATGCTATAATCGCCAGTCTAAAAGATCAAGGAGTAGTAGTCGAGAAATTCGTGGAGGACTAAGCCCTCACCCGATTTCTTTTTTTTTACCGAAACCTTTATATACCAGTATATCGTTTAGGACTACTACTTGTTCTCTTTCATGAGTTCATCGTAGTACTGCTTTAGCAAGTATCTTATTAATGCCGAAATACTGTGTCCCCGCTTCTTTAACTCAGTCATGATTCTCTCTGTCTCCTCGTCGATGGTGATTAGTTTACGCTTGTACACGGGCTTTACACTACTCACTCTATCACCTCACATACTAATATATCATAACATGTTTAAATACATTACGTTAGACTACGAAGCACGTTTTCAGCCGTTTTACTCTGTGTATAGCTGAGAATAAAGTCTAACTTCGAGTGATGCGTTATTTTAGCTATGATCGATGGATTAACGCCCTGCCTCAAGAGGTACGTGATGAACGCGTAGCGTAAGCTATGAGTGTTGAAGCCCAGTTTCTGGCGACACCAGTTCTTGACCCGGTTTACCAAGGTGTTTTTGGGCAGGGGAGCTAGGTCTATGCACCCAAACCTTATGTTGTCGTCTAGCTCGACAGGTACCACGACTAAACGTTCATCGGGTTTCTTCTTCTTCTCGACACGTATATTGAACTCGCGTTTACCAGTCTTGATGAACGTCTTGAATGCGTCCACAGCCTCCCCCACCCTAAGACCATTCCTCAACTGTAGGAGTAGGACTGCGGAGTAGCACTTCGTTGTGGTGTCGTTGCTGTGCAGTAGTCGCGTGAGCATGGTGTAAGCGTACTCGTAGTCGATGCCTCGATCCCACGAGCGCATTTACCTTACGCCCCTACGGTAAATAAGTGTCGTGGACTCTAATAAGCTAGCTGGTTTTACCTTTGAGGAAGTAGGGTAAAAAAGACTATGGGATACAACACGCCGAGCTGTTGCTGTTTTCCGGTATTATTGGCGGTTTTGTGGTTGAAATCTTGATGGACACGAATATATTATCTCTGTTGTAGTCTCCGTGATCGTCGTGGTGATGGTGGTTGTCGTATTACTATATACCGTAGTGGTGTTCACGACAGTCGTGGTGTAATTTGGCGATTCTAGTAAAGACGCGTTAGCATATGTAAAGACGTATAACACGATAAGCAGAGTGAACACTATCAGTAGCCATGAGGCTCTGCTTTTACTTCTAGCGTTCAAATATCTTCACCAGCATCGCCAGCGGTAGCACAAAGTAGATCAACAACTCCGCTATGAAGATTATCACTTGCCGAAAGTCGAGCGTTATAACGTAGCTCTGCGGTACAAACGTATTGCTAGTAGCATCATAGACGTATCTTGTTGTGGTATAATTCCACATGAGGATCTGAGAGGAGTTGTTGACGAAGTCGGTTACTATGCTCAAGAGGTAGGGCGACAGCGGGATTATCGCGACTATATAGATGATGAACACGACTATCCCAATCACGGTTCTCTTAAAGACCGTTTCACCTCACCTCACAAGGAAATGTGTGAAAAAAAGGTTATATGTTTTAGAACGGTCTTATCGCCTTAATTAGTGCAGCTACTGTGTTTATCAGCCAGACGACGACGTCGTAGATCGTCTTGAATATCGTGAGCGCCAGCGTGTACATCTCCTTATACATAGGATAGAGATCCGCGGGATTGTGCAGTATTATCACCGCATGGGCGAATATTATGAAGACGAAGAACAACAGCCACACGTCCTTGTTTAGTAATGTAGATATCAGGGTCGAGGCTACTATTTGGACGCTCGTGACAATAAAGCTCATAGTGTCCGTGAACACCTGCCCCAAGAAATCGAACCACGCAGGAATGTTCCACCAGTCTGGCGGAGTATAGTTCTTTATCTTGACCTCGCGCGTCTCCACGTTCACCGTAATATTATCAGAGATAGTGGCGTTCACGGGATTGGTAACGCTAGCGTATGTGATTCCCCAGCACCCGGGGATCATGCTTGAATCATTAACGTTATAGTATTTCACGAGATCCTCACAGCTCAAATACGCTAGCTGGTTGATGTTGATTACATATTGTATATTGTTTACTTGCGTGTTCACCTCGACCGACTTCTCACGCGAGAACACGAAGAGCTGTGGATTGTCCGTTACGACCCAATAATAGAAGCTAGCCGTGCTTATGTAGGCGTTTAACACGTGGTGATCCATGGCTAACACGTCGATGTTATCGATACTCGTGATGTTCACGACTCTAACACCATAGAACAAGATATCGCTGAGCGGGGTGTAGAAGGTGAAAGTACCGTTGTCAGTGCTGAATATTAACGTGAGAACCCAGCCCTTGCTGACAGAGTAGTCGTAACCAGCATATAATGAGTTGAATTCAAAGAATGGTGGTTTGAGTAGGTCATTACGCGCTAGCTGAAAACTTGTGCAGACAGTCCTGTTTGTACTTTCTTCTTTAAAGCAGGTGGGGACGTTCTGTATCTCGTAAGCCCTGTATGCATTGAAGACGTACTTTCCGTTCTCAAGCGCAAAGTTGTTCACGTAGAAGACAGCGTTGTTGTAGACAAACACGAGCGGTGTTGTTACCGTCTCGTTCTCCACGGTCAAAAAAAGGAAGTCGTCTTTGTACCATAATGCCCGGTACACTTTGCCGTTGGTGTCAATGAAATAGTAGTAGTACGCATAGCTCGTGTTAGCGTATGTTACATTACGCAAGTCGAGACTCGTGTATAGTTTAGCGCGGAGAGTGAAAGTGGCGCTCACCTTAAAGTCAGCCGGGTTTCTCAAGAGTAGCCTCGACGTGTAGCCCTTGAGCTCTACGAGCTGTGTCGGTGGTGGTGGCGGGGAAGGTGGCTGGATGGGCGGGAGCGGGGCGGGCTGTGTGGTCGTGCCCACGTAATCGACGTAGACGTATCCACTACTTCTCATAATAACGAGTTGTTTCGGCGGCGCGAGGGCTTCTATCACTACGTCCACGTTATAGCCTAGGCTTGAGTCGTAGTAGGTGAACACCAGCTTCAACACGTTATTGTCGTATACGAAGTGAACGCCCGACTCGACGATCCAGTACCATTGTCCTGAGGCGTCCTGAAACATAGAGCGAGCTATATTCGTCGTATTATACCATATCAATACGCCACCTTTGTATAAGTAGTATGTGACCGGGGTCGAGAAGCCCGAGTAGCCGATTGTTATGTTCACGTCCTCGCCGATGAGGTTGTACACCAGCACGGAGTCATCGTAGACTAGAAAGAACGACATGTTTAACGCCTCGACTAATGGACACTCATTATAGATACCGGAATCAATATAGTAGTTACCGAATACTTGCTGAATAGTCGTGTCAGTATAGTCCACAACATAGTACACGTTCAAATTCACGGGCGGCGGATAATAGTTTGGCATCCACGCCGAGTGTGCTATGTTCACGTATTGTAGTAATGCTAACGTATTGAGTAGCACTAACGCTAGCAATACGCGTAGTAGAGCGTTCATAGGTGGATCCCTAGATCCTTGAGTGCTGACATCAATAGGAGAAGCGGAAATATCGCGAGGATGATGTTGATGATCGAGCCGATCGGTAGTACAACGTTTCCAATGCTCACGTCCTTAGCGTAGTTTGAGAATATCGATACCATGCTTATTAAGAACCCAGCCAGCGCTATCTTTATTATCCCGAGTAGTAGTTTACCTAGCGGTGTGCTGAATACACCCGAGAGTTTTTCACTCACTTTTCACTCACCTCACTCTTTATTTTGTTCACGCGGAGAAAAAAGGTTTTGAGGTTAGGGGGTAGAGGCGTGGACGGCTCTAGACCCTTATTCCGACAAGCTGTATGAACTTGAAGAGGGCGAATAGCCCTATGAAGGAGATCACGATCTGTCCTATAGTGTTTACTGGTATCTCATACTCAGCTCCGGCGATAGGGACCACGGGGTTAGCCTCGGGTAGGAACTGTGCTAGCACACCGCTCGTTACAAGTAGCCCGATCGCAACAATTAGCCACACCATAGCCATAGCATACCTGTGAGTGAACTTACTAATGCTGTAGCTCCCCCTAGTCCTTCTCCTTCTGAGTCTGGTGCTCACTTTTTTCCACCACAGTTATTTTTCACTATACAGGTATTTAAGTAATCATTAAAAAATAATAAAAAATGGTGAAAGGATGATATGGATACTCAAAATCAATGGGATAGTTGAGCTAGAAGCGGAAAAGCTCAGAAAATATCAACAAAAAAAGAGCAATACCCTCTCAATATACGGATATCCATACATGATCGTGAGGATCAAGGGTGAGGTGGAGAGAGTTGTTTAAGCTCAGGCGTAAAAAGAGCGTGGAAACTCCCGCAAACAATAACAGCAGTAGTAGTAGTGAAAAAGACGTCCAACAACTGCTTGAGGAATTGGACGTCGAGCTTGGGGACATCATCGTGGACATTATTCATAGGGCGTCAGAACGCCCAGCTGTGTGGTGGCAATGGTTAATGCTAATTTTGGTGGGCGTCGCGGGCGGGATCGGTCTCGGTATTCTCATTAGCAACATAATGCTACCGCGACAGATCGTAATACCGCCACAGAATATTACAATTCACTTCTAGGTGAGCGGGCGTGAGTAAGCGTAGAGAAGACGAAGTGCATTCCGATATAGCCCAAGCCTTGAGTATCTTAGTGGACTACGCGAAGGATAAGGGACAGATCTATTCCGCGTGGGACTACGCAGTCCTCACAATAATCCCGCTTCTAGCTAAGTATAAGTGTCGAAAATTTGGAATAGCCGAGGACATTTGTGAACGCAAGTTTGGCGTGTTTAAGGACTTAGCTGAGACCGCCCTCAGAGTGTCACCTCACGAATTAGCAATCTACAACACGGTTTGGCAGAAGGCTTTGGACATAATAACTAAGATCAACAGCAAAACAGAGGTGATCACACAGTTCACGAAAGGTAAGCGTGTCGAGTGAGAAGGTAAAGATGAATAATATAGTATATCCCGCGGAAAGTTATCCCAAACAGAGAGATAACGTCATGGACTTTTTCCTGAAATTGAGAGGTATTGATGAGGGCTTGACCTCAAATTCGGTGATCCCGTTTGACGTGGAAAAGCTATTTTGGGATGCTTAGCCTTCTAGATTTTCCCGCTATCATCTACACTATTGGGAGTATGGGTAGTGGTAAGACCACGCTAGCATTGGCTACATACGTGTATCTACGTGATAAGAAATTGAAGAGTATTGACTTACACTATATTAACGTGGACTCAGAGGATGAATTGTTGGACGCGTTCAATGAAACAATAAACAGGATTCGTGAAAGTAGTACCGAGTACCACTTTATACTACTTGATGATTTGAGCTATGTACTGAATCCTAGGAGTGAAAAGGGTAAGGAGTTCTTGACAAGAGTGTTCAAGATCCGCCATCTGGCTGGAAAGGACGACATCATTATCTGGCTCAATGGACACTATTCACGGAGTGTAGCACCATTCCTACGTGCTACAAATTACAGGATACTCACAAGCCTAACACAACCAGAGATCCGACAGTACACGTCAGAGTATCTCTTTAGTGAAGCTGACTTGTGGGAGCATTTAAGAGCACTGAGCTTGAGGAAACACGTGATACTTGTACAATTCAAGCACGTGTCCAAACTGATAGCTGTAAGGCTAAAGCGTAAATGGAAATTGACCATGGAAATAGCCGAAATAAAAAAGCAGTATGGGATAGACTAATCCTTGTCTTTGCTTTGAGTGCTAGCGTAGTATGAGAATATCGTGAATATCATTGAGGCTAGATACCACAGAAATACCAAGATCAAGATGAACTCAAGGAGCTTGTTCACTCTTTTCAGCCCCTTTCTTCTTCTTTTCCTCAATGAACCATTGAACTATTTCCTCTATCGTGTTCTTTGACTGAGAGGTCTTAGTGTACTCCAGTAGCGTCTTCTTCTTGTCCTGACTCAAGACTTGGGCTCACCGCCCAGGGCGCTCTCGAAGAACTGCTTGCACTTCTCCTGGTCTACGACCATGTCCATGCCCTCGTTCTTTAGGAACGAGAAGCCGATGTCAGCCGGGATACCGTGTTGCTGGAATATCCTTGCCCAAGCCACGGCCACAGCCCTGGCAGACGACATCTTGACGCAGAGAACTGACGCCACCCGCAGTTGCTCCAGCCTCTCCATACTCTCAATAGCCTTTTCAATCACGTCGGAGTAGGTCTTTACACCGAGTCTCCTCTTCAGCTCTTTCAGCTTCTCGTAGGTGGGCATCCTCACGTAAATAGAGGTGAACCGTGGATTCGCCATAGTACACTCCTCTGATAAAAATCTATAGAAATGATGACCCTAATAAAGATTATCGTAGAGTCCTATGTCTGAGTAGAACCCCACTCTACTCAAAAACTACACCTAAAAGACAAACACTTTGATAACCTGAAGATACAGAGTATCAAAATACACTATAGTCTATAAAAGAATAGTGTATAAGTCTGATATACACTGTTCTTTTCTATTCTTTTTTTTTATCTTTATACAAACTAAAGAGTGCAGTCGAGTGCAGTCCCAAACCCTAATATAGGACTATTCAATAATCTAGGACAGGGTTATCAATTCTATAGATTTGTCTTTGAGTGAGTAAAAATCTTGATACAAAAACGAAAGGTTTATATACTGGGATATACCAATATATCAATTGGTGGAAACATGTCACAAACCCAGCAGTCGATAAATATAGACACACACATCGAGGTGAAACACATAATATACCAAGGGCTATACCTAAGGACTAAGATAAGCGTCGAGGTAAAAGGATCGCTCACGATGAACGATAAGGAGCTATACTTCGAGCCCGAAACATACTCTGTGAACATCTATCCGCACGACTATAGTAAATACCTCGGCGAGATCGCGGAAAAAATCGCCATCATGAGGCAAAAGATGGTCGAGAAGATAAACCGCTTCCTGCAAATGAAAGATGCTATAATCGCCAGTCTAAAAGATCAAGGAGTAGTAGTCGAGAAATTCGTGGAGGACTAAGCCCTCACCCGATTTCTTTTTTTTTACCGAAACCTTTATATACCAGTATATCGTTTAGGACTACTACTTGTTCTCTTTCATGAGTTCATCGTAGTACTGCTTTAGCAAGTATCTTATTAATGCCGAAATACTGTGTCCCCGCTTCTTTAACTCAGTCATGATTCTCTCTGTCTCCTCGTCGATGGTGATTAGTTTACGCTTGTACACGGGCTTTACACTACTCACTCTATCACCTCACATACTAATATATCATAACATGTTTAAATACATTACGTTAGACTACGAAGCACGTTTTCAGCCGTTTTACTCTGTGTATAGCTGAGAATAAAGTCTAACTTCGAGTGATGCGTTATTTTAGCTATGATCGATGGATTAACGCCCTGCCTCAAGAGGTACGTGATGAACGCGTAGCGTAAGCTATGAGTGTTGAAGCCCAGTTTCTGGCGACACCAGTTCTTGACCCGGTTTACCAAGGTGTTTTTGGGCAGGGGAGCTAGGTCTATGCACCCAAACCTTATGTTGTCGTCTAGCTCGACAGGTACCACGACTAAACGTTCATCGGGTTTCTTCTTCTTCTCGACACGTATATTGAACTCGCGTTTACCAGTCTTGATGAACGTCTTGAATGCGTCCACAGCCTCCCCCACCCTAAGACCATTCCTCAACTGTAGGAGTAGGACTGCGGAGTAGCACTTCGTTGTGGTGTCGTTGCTGTGCAGTAGTCGCGTGAGCATGGTGTAAGCGTACTCGTAGTCGATGCCTCGATCCCACGAGCGCATTTACCTTACGCCCCTACGGTAAATAAGTGTCGTGGACTCTAATAAGCTAGCTGGTTTTACCTTTGAGGAAGTAGGGTAAAAAAGACTATGGGATACAACACGCCGAGCTGTTGCTGTTTTCCGGTATTATTGGCGGTTTTGTGGTTGAAATCTTGATGGACACGAATATATTATCTCTGTTGTAGTCTCCGTGATCGTCGTGGTGATGGTGGTTGTCGTATTACTATATACCGTAGTGGTGTTCACGACAGTCGTGGTGTAATTTGGCGATTCTAGTAAAGACGCGTTAGCATATGTAAAGACGTATAACACGATAAGCAGAGTGAACACTATCAGTAGCCATGAGGCTCTGCTTTTACTTCTAGCGTTCAAATATCTTCACCAGCATCGCCAGCGGTAGCACAAAGTAGATCAACAACTCCGCTATGAAGATTATCACTTGCCGAAAGTCGAGCGTTATAACGTAGCTCTGCGGTACAAACGTATTGCTAGTAGCATCATAGACGTATCTTGTTGTGGTATAATTCCACATGAGGATCTGAGAGGAGTTGTTGACGAAGTCGGTTACTATGCTCAAGAGGTAGGGCGACAGCGGGATTATCGCGACTATATAGATGATGAACACGACTATCCCAATCACGGTTCTCTTAAAGACCGTTTCACCTCACCTCACAAGGAAATGTGTGAAAAAAAGGTTATATGTTTTAGAACGGTCTTATCGCCTTAATTAGTGCAGCTACTGTGTTTATCAGCCAGACGACGACGTCGTAGATCGTCTTGAATATCGTGAGCGCCAGCGTGTACATCTCCTTATACATAGGATAGAGATCCGCGGGATTGTGCAGTATTATCACCGCATGGGCGAATATTATGAAGACGAAGAACAACAGCCACACGTCCTTGTTTAGTAATGTAGATATCAGGGTCGAGGCTACTATTTGGACGCTCGTGACAATAAAGCTCATAGTGTCCGTGAACACCTGCCCCAAGAAATCGAACCACGCAGGAATGTTCCACCAGTCTGGCGGAGTATAGTTCTTTATCTTGACCTCGCGCGTCTCCACGTTCACCGTAATATTATCAGAGATAGTGGCGTTCACGGGATTGGTAACGCTAGCGTATGTGATTCCCCAGCACCCGGGGATCATGCTTGAATCATTAACGTTATAGTATTTCACGAGATCCTCACAGCTCAAATACGCTAGCTGGTTGATGTTGATTACATATTGTATATTGTTTACTTGCGTGTTCACCTCGACCGACTTCTCACGCGAGAACACGAAGAGCTGTGGATTGTCCGTTACGACCCAATAATAGAAGCTAGCCGTGCTTATGTAGGCGTTTAACACGTGGTGATCCATGGCTAACACGTCGATGTTATCGATACTCGTGATGTTCACGACTCTAACACCATAGAACAAGATATCGCTGAGCGGGGTGTAGAAGGTGAAAGTACCGTTGTCAGTGCTGAATATTAACGTGAGAACCCAGCCCTTGCTGACAGAGTAGTCGTAACCAGCATATAATGAGTTGAATTCAAAGAATGGTGGTTTGAGTAGGTCATTACGCGCTAGCTGAAAACTTGTGCAGACAGTCCTGTTTGTACTTTCTTCTTTAAAGCAGGTGGGGACGTTCTGTATCTCGTAAGCCCTGTATGCATTGAAGACGTACTTTCCGTTCTCAAGCGCAAAGTTGTTCACGTAGAAGACAGCGTTGTTGTAGACAAACACGAGCGGTGTTGTTACCGTCTCGTTCTCCACGGTCAAAAAAAGGAAGTCGTCTTTGTACCATAATGCCCGGTACACTTTGCCGTTGGTGTCAATGAAATAGTAGTAGTACGCATAGCTCGTGTTAGCGTATGTTACATTACGCAAGTCGAGACTCGTGTATAGTTTAGCGCGGAGAGTGAAAGTGGCGCTCACCTTAAAGTCAGCCGGGTTTCTCAAGAGTAGCCTCGACGTGTAGCCCTTGAGCTCTACGAGCTGTGTCGGTGGTGGTGGCGGGGAAGGTGGCTGGATGGGCGGGAGCGGGGCGGGCTGTGTGGTCGTGCCCACGTAATCGACGTAGACGTATCCACTACTTCTCATAATAACGAGTTGTTTCGGCGGCGCGAGGGCTTCTATCACTACGTCCACGTTATAGCCTAGGCTTGAGTCGTAGTAGGTGAACACCAGCTTCAACACGTTATTGTCGTATACGAAGTGAACGCCCGACTCGACGATCCAGTACCATTGTCCTGAGGCGTCCTGAAACATAGAGCGAGCTATATTCGTCGTATTATACCATATCAATACGCCACCTTTGTATAAGTAGTATGTGACCGGGGTCGAGAAGCCCGAGTAGCCGATTGTTATGTTCACGTCCTCGCCGATGAGGTTGTACACCAGCACGGAGTCATCGTAGACTAGAAAGAACGACATGTTTAACGCCTCGACTAATGGACACTCATTATAGATACCGGAATCAATATAGTAGTTACCGAATACTTGCTGAATAGTCGTGTCAGTATAGTCCACAACATAGTACACGTTCAAATTCACGGGCGGCGGATAATAGTTTGGCATCCACGCCGAGTGTGCTATGTTCACGTATTGTAGTAATGCTAACGTATTGAGTAGCACTAACGCTAGCAATACGCGTAGTAGAGCGTTCATAGGTGGATCCCTAGATCCTTGAGTGCTGACATCAATAGGAGAAGCGGAAATATCGCGAGGATGATGTTGATGATCGAGCCGATCGGTAGTACAACGTTTCCAATGCTCACGTCCTTAGCGTAGTTTGAGAATATCGATACCATGCTTATTAAGAACCCAGCCAGCGCTATCTTTATTATCCCGAGTAGTAGTTTACCTAGCGGTGTGCTGAATACACCCGAGAGTTTTTCACTCACTTTTCACTCACCTCACTCTTTATTTTGTTCACGCGGAGAAAAAAGGTTTTGAGGTTAGGGGGTAGAGGCGTGGACGGCTCTAGACCCTTATTCCGACAAGCTGTATGAACTTGAAGAGGGCGAATAGCCCTATGAAGGAGATCACGATCTGTCCTATAGTGTTTACTGGTATCTCATACTCAGCTCCGGCGATAGGGACCACGGGGTTAGCCTCGGGTAGGAACTGTGCTAGCACACCGCTCGTTACAAGTAGCCCGATCGCAACAATTAGCCACACCATAGCCATAGCATACCTGTGAGTGAACTTACTAATGCTGTAGCTCCCCCTAGTCCTTCTCCTTCTGAGTCTGGTGCTCACTTTTTTCCACCACAGTTATTTTTCACTATACAGGTATTTAAGTAATCATTAAAAAATAATAAAAAATGGTGAAAGGATGATATGGATACTCAAAATCAATGGGATAGTTGAGCTAGAAGCGGAAAAGCTCAGAAAATATCAACAAAAAAAGAGCAATACCCTCTCAATATACGGATATCCATACATGATCGTGAGGATCAAGGGTGAGGTGGAGAGAGTTGTTT
>ERZ1669248.840-NODE-840-length-12916-cov-20.853200_pt1 | contig 12916 bp, 11 predicted proteins | sample MGYA00579296_ERZ1669248 | MGnify/ENA primary metagenome ERZ1669248 (study PRJEB41166, sample SAMN08046057) | hot springs metagenome | biome: hot spring; feature: neutral hot spring; material: thermophilic sediment; isolation source: thermophilic sediment from...
GATCTATTAAAGCCGTAGATCTGTTGCTAATTGGGTGGTTAAGCACATTAATAATTATAGGTATTATTATAATAATCGCGGGGCTAATACTCATAGTAATAAAGTCAGGTAAATTAACTAATTATGATTCGTACTACCATAAAAATAAGATATTTTTTAAGAATTTCTCTTGACTGCATAGGCTTTTTCAAATTTTTTACCTAGGACTAATATAGATAATTTTTGCCACATAGTTCTCCAGATGATCCATGAATAGTATGATACACCTCTTGGGAGAAAAATTATGATAGTAATAAATAAGATCCCTGTTATCACAACATTCCAACCTCCTAGAAAATCTGTCAAGTATCTCTCGATAATAGTTACTGTGAGAGCTCCCACAATTGAGCCTTCAATCAGATAGAGACCACCTACCACACTATAAATTAATCCATATACAGACACTAAAGGACTAAATGCTGTATCCGGATTTATTGTTTGAGAATAAATAATATACAGACCCCCTGAAAGAGCCGCCACAAAACCTGTTAAAGCTAATGCGTAGGCTTTTAATTTAAAGGTGTTATATCCCATAGTCTCTGCTCTTACCTCAATATCTCTTATTGCGATCCATACTAAAGCAAGATTTGTATTCAATATTTTCTTTAGAAACATATATACAATGAATAGAAGCGTTAGAGACATTACATATAAGTTAAATGATACTCTATACGGTCCAGATCTCGATGATAACATCAGCATGATAGTATGTAGGATTATTACATAAATTATACTTAATGAAATTATCCATAATAAATAAATATATCTAGATCGATTATTAGCTAAGTTCTCTGAAAATTCTCTCTTTAGATCATATATGCATTCAGTGATTAATATAGAGATGACAATAACCGATATTAATGGAATAAATACGTTTGCAAATATCTCAGGCAGTGGAATTAATAAGCCTTGCTCAGAACCGCTTATAAACCTAAGCTCCCTTCTCCTATATAGAAAATACACAATTAATTGCACAGTTAGTGTAATAAACGCGAAGGGAATTCCTCTGAAAGCTTTTCGTGTCACAAAAGCTACTGCTATGCCTAGTAATGATCCTATTAATGCAGATATTATTATGGCTATTGGGTACGGAACACCTAACCATAACAGTTGGTAAGCTGTCATATATGCTCCAAAGCCGAAAAAGAGAGCATGCCCGAAATTCAATAAGCCTAAGTATGAAAGTAATATAGAGAATGATAAAGCGAATATAGACATTATATATGCATAGCTTAATATAGTCACTAGCCTAACAACGGCAATATAATCGAATAGCAGTGGAGCTGCAAGTAGTAATACATAGAATAGAAAGGGTGTTACGCCTCTCATTCAATCACCTTACCCATTAAGCCACTAGGTTTAGTTAGTAATACTGATAACATTACAATAAATAACGATACCTCGGTAAGGTATGGAACATAATAAGCACATAACTGCTGAATAATGCCTACAAGTATTGAGGCTATAATCGTTCCTTCAAGACTTCCTATGCCACCTATTATGATTATAGCGAATGCATTTAAGAGATAATTAGTGCCTATTAATGGATAAACTCCTTGCCATGGGACTAGTAAGAACCCCGCTAATCCTGCAAGCATAGATCCTATGCTAAATGTTGCGGTAAAGACTCTCTCTATATTAACACCAAAAGCTTGGATCATTTCTCTATCGTCTATTCCTGCACGTACGAATAATCCATATTTAGTCTTCGTGAATAAAATGTATACTAAGATTGATATGAATAAGCCAAACACTATTAGAAATAGTCTGTATTTATATATAATAATAGGACCCGCGTATATTACGCCTTCTAGCCATTGCGGATACCATATATAGGAGACGTCACCCCACCTAATCCAAGCTAATCTATCTAACAAGATCATGAGGCCAATGGTTATTATAACTTGTGCTAGAGGTTCTCTTCTAATTTTCAATAAGAATCTTTCGATAACAATACCTAACAAAGCCATTGAGGCAGACGCCGCCAGTAACCCATACAGAATGTTTCCTGTTTTAGACGCAATTTCATAACCTATATATGCCCCTAATGTGAACATACTCCCATGTGCAAAGTTTACTATTCTCATTAAACCAAATATAATTGATAGTCCTAACGAAAACATTAAAAATATGAATCCTAGTGCTATACCGTCTACTAAAGCAGACAGAAATATTTCTAAACTCATTTCACTTATCACTCTTATGCAATCCTAAATATGTCTCAATAAGGATCTTGTTTTTAAGCAGATCTTCCGTATATCCTTCTGAGACAATTTTTCCTCCATTGAGTATAATATATCTCCCATTAATCTTTTCCATGAGTACGGGTCTTGTCTCTACTATTATCATTGATAATCCTTCCTCAACTAATCTCATTAATGCATCAAGAATCTTAGATACAAACATAGGACTCAAACCTTCAACAGGTTCGTCCACCAAAAGGATCTTGGTATTTGGAAGAGCTAAGATCCTGGCTAAATTAAGCATCTGTTGTTGTCCACCACTTAATTGAGAAGCCTTAAGCTTTCTAAGTCTTTTTAGATCAGGGAATACGTTATATATATACTCGATTCTTTCGATCGCTTTATCCTTAGATAATCCACTTGCTAATAAAGCTGTGTAAAGATTCTCTTCAACGCTTAGGCTCATAAAAAGTCTTTTGTTATCTGGAACATATCTAATACCTAACTTAGCTCTCACATAAGTAGGTTCACGAGTTATGTCTATTCCATTCATGGCTATTGAGCCTGATGAGGGTTTTATGAAACCTATGATTGTTTTAAGAAGTGTTGTCTTACCAGCACCATTTCTGCCCAAGAGATAAATTATCTCTCCTTTATGAACACTAAGCGATATTCCTTGTAAGATGTAGAGAGATCCAATGAATACTTTAAGATCTTTTATCTCTAACATCACTAATCCCTATGTATGCCTCTATTACATCTTTATTTCTAATAACATCATAATAGGATCCTTCGGCGATTACACTTCCTTCTCTCATTACAATTACTTTATCTGCAAGATCCTTAACTACTTCTAATTTATGCTCCACTAATAATACGGTTAATTCTGGTTCATCGTTCTTCAGTTTCTTCAATAACTTTATTATTGATGGTATATCTTCTGCAGCAGCCCCCGAGGTAGGTTCGTCTAACAGGAGTAACTTAGGTCTCGTGGAAATAGCCATTGCTATATCCAAGATCCTTTGCTCAGCTTGTGTAAGTTGAAACCCTAATCTAAATTCTCTACCTATCAATCCAATTCTCTCAAGAATGTCGTAGACAATTTTATTTAATTCAGTGTGTTTATCTAATCTATTACTACTTAATAGCTGAGTTAAACCACTGTGGCGTCTTGAACCGATTATACTTACTTTGATATTATCAAATACTGAAAGACTCTGTATTATGCCAATATTCTGAAAAGTTCTCGCTATCCCTAACCTAGCTCTTTCGTGAGGAGGTTTTCTTGTGATGTCTATATTTTCGAAAAAAATTTTTCCTTTATCTGGATAAAAAATCCCGCTTATTAAATTTAGAAATGTTGTTTTTCCAGCACCATTTGGCCCGATTAATGCCGTTATAGAACCTTTCTCGATAGATACCGAGACATTGTTAACAGCTGTTATACCACCGAATCTTTTAGATACATTTTCTGCTCTCAGTATATAACTCATTTTGCTCTCCTTCTCAAAAGCAATAGCGCTATAACTACAATAACTATTATGATCGTCGAGACCGCAGCTGTTAAGTAAATATCTGTGGGTGGTGGTGCCACAGGCGCAGACGTTCCCGTAGGTAAGCTAGTCACTATAGGAGTAGTTATTGTAATTGTCTGTGTCTGAGGAATCTCGGGTCTCACGATAGCTAATTGAGAAGAGGCTTCAGCCTTAATACCTATAGAGTCAATACATTTTAACGTTATATTGTAAATGCCTGGTTCTGTAAATGTGTACGAGATACTTGTGCCGTTCAGAATAGAACCATTGATACTCCATTGGCAAGTGTAGGGTGGTGTTCCACCTTCAATTAATGCTGAGATTGTTGTTGTGAATGGGGCTGTGCCTATTAATGGTGCTTTTATAGACACACTCATATTCTTTGGGTAAGGTTTATATGATGTAAGGATTCTGGGCGTAACCTTTGGTATTGGTATGGTTCCAACATATTGACCTATAACTAAACCATATGTATCTGAATTAGGGTCTTTATCTATTGTCATATTAACTATGTAATATGGTCTCAGAGCCTGATGGTCCTCAGGTCTAATTGTCGTAGGTCCCATAGGTGTCTCTAGAGTAAGTCCCTCTAGAAATGCTATCATTTTTTCTACGTTTAGGTCTGGAACTGCCTTTATTGCTTCTACAACGACTTGAGCTGTAGCGAACGCGGGAGGATGCCAAAGATCTGGTACTCTCGCATATGATAACTTATTTAGTGCTTCACATTTATGTCCTCTAAGGAAATCATAGGGATATATATTCTCTTCCTTCATCATATTCTCAAGTATTTTGTAAAGAGGACTTGGACTAGCTCTATAAGCATCATATGTTACTACTGTTAGGTTCTCTAACGTGCCTTGAACTCCAGGAATACAGAAGTTCATGTAATTTGTTGTGTAAAGATCAATCATTATGCTAGCGAGTGGTATTTTCCCGAACATGTTTAGGGCCGCCAAATCTCTAATTATAAGACTGAAATCACCTGCCCAAATAATCCCAAGTACGTCGGGCTTAGAGGCATTAATTCTCAGAAGATAGGGCTTAAAATCAGTTGTGGTTAGAGGTGCCCACTCGATATCCACGATCCTTGTCCCTGGGTATCTCGATAATGCAGCCTGCATAGATTCCATGAAAGACCATCCAAACTCGTAGTCGGCTGCCAAGAAAGCAAATTTCTTATAATTTAAGACCTCAACCATGTAATAAACCATTGCCAGCGCGTCCTGTTCAACGTTTCTAGCAACTCTAAAGACGTACTTGTTAAAGATTGGGTCTTGCGTTATTGAGGCAGCAGCCGCCGGGACAACAAAGTAAAGTTTACCATATTGCTTAGCTATTGATGCCAGAGTAACTGCCACACTGCTAAAACTCTCGCCAGCCAATATATCAGCTCCCCACTCCTCAATAGCCTCCTTAGCCTTTGTAACAGCTACGTCGGGACTTCCCTTTGTATCAAATACTTTAACAATTATTTTTCTTCCGTCGGGTAAACTATACATTGCTTCTTTAAGATCCATTAGAAGCTTAAGATTTTCAGGTCTCCTATCCCCCGTCGCATATTCGAGACCTAGATGAAAACCTTGTATAGCCCATGTACCATAGAAATTAAGTACAGGAGCAGTTCTTGGTTGGAAAAACGCAATTTTTATGACTTGCTTAGGTGCCTGAGCATTCACTATCATTGTTAATGGATTTACTAGAAATGATAGCGATATTATTAGTACAATTATATACGCATATATGTAGTATATTTTGTTTTTATACATAAATCATATCACCATGTTACAATATTGAAGTATATATATAAATTTTTTAATTGTTTCCTTTATGTTGATCACATATCTTTGATCATTTAATATTATTTTATGCATATTTTTCATAGATCACCCACCTTAAGACAAAAGTCTTTCGATGTTTGTGATCTCATGATCAAGAATAATGATCTCTTTCCTTGGTTTGTATCTTCCTTGTTCCACTAACTTAGTAAATATCCTCACAACATCATTAAATATATTAGCTTTTTCTATATGTAAAAGATGTCCAGCTCCTCTGAAAATAATTAGAGTAGAGTTTAAGATCTTTTCATGAAGCATATAGGCATTTCCAATAGGGACAACCATATCCTCGTCGCCATGTATAATTAATGTAGGAGAGTGAATCTTAGACACTTCGCGAGATAAATCAAAGTTAAATACTGCACTCGCCTGATTCATATATGCCTCAGGTGGTTGTGGTTCTGAGATCCTTAGTTCTATGAGTTGATTCAATAGATCCTGATTCTCCTCGTACCATTTTTTAGAAAAAGCATACTTCATCTTGTATCTATATAGATCTCTTTCATCCTTAATGTTTGGAGGAATAGGACCGAACATTGCTTGTAATGTTTCTAGTGGTGGAGGGATAATTTCTTTCCCACCATGATGCGTTGCTACTAAAATAAGTGATTTTACTCTATTAGGATATTTAAGAGCAAATTGCATAGCAATCATTCCACCCATTGATACACCCAATATATGACATTTCTCAACGTTTACTGCATCAATTACAGCTTTTAGGTCTTCTGCAAAAAGATCCATTGTGTACGGATATGAGGGCTTATCTGATTTACCCACTCCTCTATTATCATATGTGATCAACTTTATATCTCTTGAAAGATCATTTATTTGCATAATCCACATCCACATAGCGTATCCTAGACCTTCAATAAGAACGAGTGGTGGTCCCTCACCTCTCACTTCGTAGTATATTCTTGCATCCCTAGACACTACGTATGGTATTTATCCCCACCTCACAACAGTTGCTCCCCATATAAAACCTGTTCCTCCTGATGCTAGAACAATCAGGGATCCATCTTTAATCAATCCTCTCTTAATGGCTATATCAAGACCTATCACCATGTCGCTACTTTGGGTATGCCCATAGTCTTCTAACAAGTAAGGTGCTTTTTCTAGTTCTAAACCTAGTTCTTTAACTATTTCATAATGGAAGCTTCTTTTCATATGATTAAGTATCAATAGATCTATATCTTTTACTGTGTATCCGCTTCTTTCAACGGCTTCTTTTATTACCTTCACAAAGTTTTTCTTGCTAACAATTGTAAGATCTTTCTTAAGAACATCTTTGTCTATTAAACTCTCGAAGAATGGTTTATATATCACCTCTAGATCATTTCCTTTTTTAAATATGTAGGCTCCCATAGATCTAACGACGGCTGCACCCCAGAACCTACCATCTGCTACAAAAGAACTTTCAAGAACTATATTTCTAGTATAGTCCTTAGATAAGATGACTGCAGAAGCACCATCTGCGAAATCAAAGATCCAGCTAGTATTAGGATCTTTATAATTAACAAGATAAGATTCTTTCGATGATGCAACTAATATAATATTTTCAGCGAGATCACTTAATCTCTTCGCCAATGTTAAGCCAACCGGATATCCTGCACACATAGCAACTATATCAAACGCGAAAGCATTTGTGAGTCCTAAGGCTTCTTGAATTTTTGTAGAGATTAACCATACACCATAGTCCTTAAATTCGCTACCAACATAGATGATCGCATCAATATTTTCGGGACCTATACTAAAGGATCTAGAAGCATCTAAAGCATTATACACGGCTTTTATGGCCATATCAGAAGGCATTTCACCCGGATCGCTTATTCTCTTTCTTCTCCAACCTTGTTTTTCCTCTATTATATCAACGGGTATTCCACTTAATTTTGATACGTCGTGGCTTGTAACAATATTTTCAGGTAAGTATAATCCATAAGAAACTATTCCTACCAAAAATAATCCCTATATAGTGAGTCACTATACAAAAATTTAAATATTGTCTAAACATTACTGGTAAACATTAATTTAAATTATGGTTCACAGTTAATTTTAATATGAGGGATAAAACCTGAATAAAGAATTTATATTCACAACACCTACTGAGAGTAACCATATATTAACAGATCTATTCATTTCTATAGGAGATCAGTATTCTTCTAGAATTGCTATTATTGAGTACGAAAAGAATATTAAATATGCTTACAATGATCTCATTAACAGAGCCTCAAAAGTTGCAAAATATTTATCAGAACTGGGTGTACAAAGAGGCGATAGAATCGCTACTTTACTAATGAACAGAACTGAATATTTTGATCTATTTATCGCAACACGTTATTTAGGGGGTATATTGGTTCCTTTTAATTGGAGACTTACAGCGTATGAATTAAAAGCGTTAATTAAAGAAGTAGAACCTAAAGTGATAATTTATGAAGCAACTTTTAGAGAATTAATAAACGATGTATTTGATAAAAACCCTTATTCTCACATCTCCAGAATTACAATAGATTCCGAGCCAGTGGAATCAGAACATTCCTACGATGAAGCATTCAGGACAAGTTCATTTCAGTATAGACCAATTAAGGATTTCGAAGAACCTGTAATGATTTTATTCACGGGAGGAACCACAGGACTGCCTAAAGGAGCTGTGATCTCGTATCGGCAGATCTTTTATAATGTTATTTCAGAGATCATAACATGGAGGCTAAAGGAATATCATAAAACTGTTGTGCTCCTACCACTCTTTCACACTGGTGGGTGGAATCTATTAACACTGCCCCTCTTAGCTCGTGGTGGATTACTTTATCTAACTAAGAAATTTGATCCGGAAATTTTTATTGAAATCACCGAAACAGTTGAGGGTCCATTTATAATCTTCGCTGTCCCAACAATCTATTACATGATCGCAAAGACAAAAAGCTTCAAAGAAGCCTCTTTTGATAACATAGAATGGATGCTTAGTGGAGGAGCTCCAATTGATAAGAAGATTATGGAGGAATATTGGGTTAAGAAAATAAAACTTGCCCAGGGATATGGAATAACTGAAGGTGGTCCTAATAATTTAACTATGCCAGTATACGATTTATCCCTTGAGGAAATAAAAACTATGTGGAGAAGTGTTGGTAAACCTTTCGTATTTAACATAATTAAAATAGTAGATCAAAACGGTAATGAGTTAGGTCCCAACCAATATGGAGAGATCGTTATTTGCGGACCCTTAATATTTTCGGGGTACTGGAGAAGAGAGGAAGAAACAAAATCTACTCTGAGAGACGGATGTGTATACACAGGCGATATAGGCTATTACGATAAAGAAGGTTTCTTCTATATCGTTGATAGAAAAAAAGATATAATAAAGAGTGGTGGTGAACAAATCTATCCGAGGGAAATAGAGGAATTAGTACTTCAATATCCTAAGATAGAAGATTGCGCAGTAATAGGGGTTCCAGACGAGAAGTGGGGAGAGGTTCCAAAACTTATTATAAAACCAAAACAAAACTACACTATATCTAAAGATGAGATAATTAACTTTCTCATGGGTAAAATAGCTAAATATAAGATCCCTAAGTATATAGCTATAGTAGACGAGATCCCAAAAAGTTCTGCAGGAAAAACATTAAAGAGATTATTAAAGGAAAAGCACGGTTTACCTATAGACGAATTATGATGTACTACCCCCGCTCTTTCTCCTAGCCATTAACAACTTCGCGTCAAATACGACAACTAGTTCATTGTTTTGATTCAGTATCTCATTTTTGAAAGTTACTAATCCATACTCGCCTTTTTCAATTTTCTCCACTACTGTTAATCTAACTCTTATAGTGTCGCCTACTCTAACTGGTTTGGTAAATCTTAATCTATCGATTCCGTAGAAAGCAATTAAACTGCCTTCAAATATGCCTAATCTCATCCATAATCCTGAGGCTATTGACACTACTAATAATCCATGTGCGATCCTTCCCTTAAATATTGTTTTAGCGGCAAATATCTCGTCTGTGTGTAGACTATAAAAATCTCCGCTAACACCTGCAAAATTTACTATATCGGCCTCAGTCAAGGTTCTACCCGGTGTTTCAAAAACGTCGCCTACTTGAAAATCTTCGTAGTATAGAGGTTTATTCACGGCTAATTACCTCAGAATATTTTTTCTTTAGACCTACATAATCAATTTTTCCAACTGCTGTTTTAGGTATCTCATTCACGATCCATACATACTTTGGTATCTTATAGCCTGGCAATTTGTTTCTAAGAAAACTCTTTATCTCTTCAGGAGAAATACTCCATCCCGTCTTAAGTTTAATTACTGCAGCAACAGCCTCAATCCACTTAGGATCTGGCACACCAAAAACAGCAACCTCTTCAACACCTGGGTGAGCTCTAATGGCTTCTTCGATTTCAGATGGGTATATATTCTCACCCCCAGATTTTATCATAAATTTTTTTCTCTCTACGAAATAGAAATATCCATCCTCGTCTCTCGTAAAGAGATCTCCTGTTCTAACCCACCCATCAGGAGTTATCGTTTCTTGTGTCTCTTTAGGTCTCTTCCAATAGCCTGAAAACACTACTGGACCTCTAACATATAACTCTCCTATTTCACCTGGTTTAGCTTCACTACCATCTTCTTTAACTATTTTAAGCTCGACGAAGAATCCAGTCTTCCCCACACTCATTACTTTCTCTCTCATTGTTGCCTCTGGTGTATATAATAGGTTAGGACCTGCCTCTGTTAATCCGTAGCCTTGGAAGTATTTAGCACCTTTATCCCAATAGATTTTAACCAAGTCGTAAGGACTCGTTCCTCCTCCGCTCTTAAAGAATCTAACGCTCTCAAATTTTGCTTCTTTAAATTTTGATGATTTCGTTATCATATGAAACATTGTGGGTACTGCGATTACTATGGTACATCTCTCTTTCTCTATCACATCAATAGCCTCATCAGGATCAAATCTTTTAACAATAACTAGTGTTCCACGAACAATATATAGAGGAATCGTAATTACATGCCATCCTCCTGTATGGAAGAAAGGGAAAAAGACGGGTGCAATATCACTCGGTGAAAGGCCCCATGATACTATAGTATTCAAGGCGTTCCATATAACCTGTCTATACGGTATCATAGCTGCCTTAAGTCCACCTGTTGTACCTCCTGTATATAGAAGCATACTGATGTCCTCCTCCGAAATAATCTCTCTTCGGAGGAACTTTCCGGGTTCTTCCTTATGTAGACCCCTTAATTCTTCTATATTAATAATAACCGGTTTGTCAGATATTTGCTCAAGAGATTTCTGAAGAAGGTCTTCGAATTCTTTATGATAGAAAATCACCTTTGGCTCAACATCATTAACCATAAATGCAAGCTCCTTTGCTGAAGCTCTCCAACTTAGTGGAGCAAGTATATAGCCTTTCTTTAATGAAGCCATATATATAGCTAGATACTCTGTACTATTATATGAGAGAACTGCTACACGATCTCCTTTTCTCAGACCTATCTCCTCCAATCTTAATGCAATATTTATCGAGGCTCTTTCTATATCAAGGAAAGTATATGTCTCCCTAGTACCCCAAGAATAATCTATAATAGCTATTTTGTTGGGATCTAATCTTGCAGCATTTTCAGCTATATCGAATAAAGATCTTGAAATAATATTTTTGTTAATAGTGATTCACCATTTTAGAAATTTTTTGAAAAATTATAAAATTGTATTCGAAGATGATATATAATTAGGAGATTTACATATATGCCCAGGTATAAAAAAGCTGAAAATAAACAAAGAATTATTGAAGCATTCGCAAATTTAGCTTTAAAAAGAAGTTTTCAAGATATATCTCTAAAAGAAGTCTCCACCTTGGCAGGTATCTCTATAACCTCATTTTATTCTTATTTTGATTCTAAGGATGATTTATTGAAATATTATGTTGATTATTCACTAGATCTTTTGGAGAAGATTATTACTAGCTTATCGAAGAGTCGCATTGGAATTGCAAATAAGATAAGAGCACTTATATATATTTTCTCAACACTTTTAAACGATGAAAGATTAATCGCGTTTCATAGAGTATTCAGAGAATTTGAATTTCTGAAGGAGGATTTGGCACGCTACTACTACAACAAGTTATTTGATATATTAAATAGTCTACTGAAGGAGGATAAAGATCTGATTGATACTATAGATCTAGATACGATCTCTTTAGCTATAATTGGTAGTGCTGAATTTATATATTTGTTTAGGAAAATTTTCGAGGTTTCAGGAAACATCTCAATTGATATCGAGGTTGCCGGAGATCTTATTTTAAAAGGCTTGGGCGGAAGCAGTATTCCAGAAATTACTCAAATTAAGGTATCAAAAGATCTTATGAGTATTATTGAGGAAACTAATATAAGAAATATACTTAATATTTCTGATGCTAAATGGAGTGTAATAACAGCAGCTCTTAAAGTTGTTTCAAGCAAGAGCTTTAGAGATGCAAAGATCTATGAAATAATGGAAAAGGCTAATTATTCAATAGGCATGTTTTATAAATTCTACGAGGGGAAAAGAGAATTATTAAAAGATCTTGTTAATTTAATTGGCAAAACCTTAAGAAGATATCTTACCATATGCTCTTCTAATTCTAGAGATCCTATTGAACGGGAGATAATGGGTACTGCATGTTTCTTAGGTTTTGTTGAAAATAATGGCAGTATTTATAGAATCGTTAGAGAATCTGAATATATAGATATTGAAATAGCTAAAATGTATTATGTTCCATTCTCAGAGGCGTATGCCAATAGAATTACTCAAGAAATTAAATCTGGATCTCTTATAAGCTATGATCCTAAGAGTTTAGTTATATCGTTAATGGGTATAAATCACATGGCAGGAGTCTTTAATATGATCCTTAAGAGAACTAGTACTACAAAAATAGTAAACGATCTTGCACATATATACTCTATAGGACTACTTAGAGGTTCCAAATAAAAATCATAAACTATATTACATTTGACTAATGAAACGATTCAATTAAGAAACAATTAATAACACAGACATATAGATTGTATCTCTAATATCCTTGATCTTTCTTTTCGTAGAGTATAAAATTAGTAAAGGAACTATCTCTATCGGAATTAATTCTGCGGTTATTATAAAAACTGAGGCTGGGAATTATTCCGCAACCATACGGCTATGAGTAGTGCTGGTAGTAATGTTATGACGCTTACTGTAGTTATTACCCCGAGTAATCTGCCTCTGTATTTTGGCTTAATAATATCATTTATGCACTTGTATTTTACTAGATTCGGTGACTCAATAAGTATTGTTGTAACAAATGACGCTGCAGCTAT
>ERZ1669248.841-NODE-841-length-12898-cov-5.820836_pt1 | contig 12898 bp, 10 predicted proteins | sample MGYA00579296_ERZ1669248 | MGnify/ENA primary metagenome ERZ1669248 (study PRJEB41166, sample SAMN08046057) | hot springs metagenome | biome: hot spring; feature: neutral hot spring; material: thermophilic sediment; isolation source: thermophilic sediment from...
TTTTGGACGCTATTTCCCCCGGATTCCTGCTCACTTTTGCACGCTGTTTGACAGCCGAAGAGCGGCTTTGCCAGTCTAGAGGCGGCGCAAACCTGGGTTAAAAACTTCATCCAGTGGTATAACCACGAACATCGGCACAGCAAAATTCGCTTTGTCACGCCCGCCGAGCGGCATCAGGGTCGAGATCACGAACGACTGGCCAAGCGCCACCAAGTGTACCTGGCTGCCAAGGCCAAAACCCCCAGCCGATGGTCAGGTGCCACACGTAACTGGGCGCCCATCGACAGCGTGACGCTAAACCCTGAAAAACCAACGAAGGAAAAAAACAAGGCCGCTTAAACCACGGAAACAATTAGACAGATTTAACAAAAAGCGACAACTATCTTGAAAAACACCGCAAGCTGAAGATGATTTCGACCCGCTTTTCTGAATTCATGGATACAGGCGTCCAAAAATGATGCCTGTATCTGAAATCAGGCACGTACGGTCAATTTGTTCAGACGTTCCTTAGGCATAATTTGCAAATTCATATTCATATCTCCATTGGTTGATTTGAACGGTTTGAGTGGGCAAGGCCACATGATTGGCTCCGTGCCTGCGCGGCTCGCCTCTCAAAAAAACCCGTCTTGGCCATGAGGGGTTCGATCAGAGGTGCCCTAATCTTTGCAGGAAGGTTCGATGCGGCTCAGATGTATGTGCAAAACGCCGATAGATACTCACCTTGGCGGCATCCGTTACAAATGACCAAACAATCGAGTAACCCCAAATCAGGGCGACATCAAACCAAGTAATTGGTGCCATTAATCCCATGGGATACAAACACAGCAAGGTGGCGGCCACCTTGGTGCTGAGCGCGGTCCAGATCATGATTGGTGCCGGATAAGGGCGGGCGAGATACCAACCCCGCGCCCGCGCAACAAACAGCGCCAAATGCCCGGATACCGCCATTTTGAGGAACACATAGGTTTGCACCTGCGGGATGGAAAGATGCAACCAGTTCATAGCGAGATAGAGCATCAAGAAACTGCCGATGGTACCCGTCACGCCCATGACAGTGGATACCGCCAGCACGCGGTGCATGTTCCAGCGCACCGGTTTGGGTTCAACCTTGGTGTGATCATAGGCAATGGTCATGATCGGCAGATCATTGAAAAATGCCAGAAGAATGATCATCACGGCGGTGATCGGGTAGAAGTTGTACACAATCATCGCCAGTACCACGAAGATCATGATTCGAATCGTTTCGTTGATGCGGTAAATGGCGTATGAGTTCATGCGCTCAAAAATGCGTCGGGCCTCTTCCACGGCAGTGGTGATGGTCGAGAGTCCCGGTGCGGTGAGAATCAGATCAGCTGCTGCTCGCGCGGCATCGGTGGCGGCGGAAACGGCAATCCCGACATCGGCCTGTTTGAGCGCCGGGGCATCATTGACCCCATCACCGGTCATGGCGACCAAATGGCCATTTTTCTGCAGAGCCTTGACGATGGCGTATTTGTCTTCTGGAAACACCTCGGCATAGCCGTCCGCTTTCTCGATTTGTTCAGCCGCATCAAAGGACTTTTTACCATCGGCACCGAGCAGGTTACTCACGGGTTGTATCTCTTTGCCCAGCCCCAGTTGACCTGCGATTTGCCGGGCGATCGCCACATTGTCGCCGGTCACCATCTTGACAGTTATTCCATGCTCATTTGCCTCCTTGATCGTTTGCGCGGAATCCTCGCGCGGCGGATCAAACATGGGCAGAATGCCGAGGAAGTCCCAGGTTTTGCCGTCGTCATCGGAACGCGCCACACCCAGCGTGCGAAATCCCCGAGCGGCGTTGTCCTCGACTAACTTGTCGGCTTTTTCTTTGTCCGCACCGATAAGCTCGGCCAAATCGATAATCACCTGCGGCGCGCCCTTGGTTACCTTGAAGGTATTGCCGTCGGTGGTCTTGATGGCGGCCTCGGTACGTTTGGAAACCGGATCAAATGGCACGAACCGTGTCTGCTCAAAGGGCTTAAGTTTTTCTTCACGGTTTTGCAGACCATTGATTACGGCGATATCGATGGCATCAGCATCCTCTTCCTTGGATGCCAATACAGCAGCTAGAACCAGATTCTGAGCGTCCTTTGCGGCAAATAAGGCAGGTTCACCCAATGTCAGCTTATTTTGAGTCAGGGTGCCGGTCTTATCCGAACACAAAATGTCGATGCCCGCCATTTCCTCAATGGACTGCAACCGCGAAACAATCGCCCCTTTTTTCGATAGCACCAAAGCACCGACGGCCATCGTGACCGACAAGACGGCCGGCATGGCCACAGGGATTGAGGCAACCGTCAAAATCAGGGCAAACTGGAATAATTCGAGCATCGGTGTGCCGCGATGGAGTTGCACCAAAATCAGCACCGTCACCAATCCAAGACTTAAGAAAATCAGGTAATCGCCAATCGCCAGCACGGCCTTCTGAAAATGCGACGGTGCGCCTGCGCCTTCGACCAGCTTTGCCGTTCTGCCGAAGAAAGTCCGACTTCCGGTGGCAGTAATCATCGCCACCATCTCACCTTGCTTGGCGATGGAGCCGGAATAAACGACCTCGCCTATCTTCTTATCTACTGGCAGGGATTCGCCGGTCAGCGCGGATTGATCCACGGAGAGATAGTCGCCCTCGATTAATTTGGCATCGGCAGGGATGATGTCGCCCAGACGCAGGCGGATAATATCGCCGGGCACCAATTCGGCAGCATCGATTTCACGCCACTTGCCGTCACGCAACACACGGGCTTTCAGAGCCAGCTGATTTTTGAGCGCCTCCAGCGCATTAGCCGCCTTGAACTCCTGCCAGAAACCGATACCGGCATTAAACAACAGCAAGGCGAGGATGATGAAAAAGTCTGCCCAGTGGCGCACGATGGCCGACAGAATCGCTGCCACTTCAATCATCCACGGAATCGGCCCCCAGAAGTAACTGAGGAATTTCATCAGCGGACTGACTTTCTTCTCCTCCAGGGCATTGCGGCCAAATTGCGCAAGACGCTGTTGGGCCTCGGTCGTCGTTAATCCTTGTGCGCTGCATTCGAGTTGCTTGAACACGTCTTCAATGGCGAGTTTTTCAACCTGTTGACTATCAATACTCTTGACCATAATGAACTCCTTACATTTGCGGCAGTGGTTCCGGGGCGTTATGTCCGTATCAAGGCGCAATCATGCCGTTATCGAGATAAGCCTCGGCATAGGTGAACACCACATCGGGGTTCGGGCAGACCACTTCTTCGTCCTTTCCGGTGTAGTCCAACCGGGAAAGCAGATCCTTGATGACGCACAGCCGGGCGAGTTTCTTGTCATTGGCGCGGACCACGGTCCACGGTGCTAAGGCGCTGTGGGTGCGGGCAAACATGTCGTTGCGCGCTCGGCTGTAATCATCCCAGTGTTTTTGTGCCACGGCGTCGATCGGGCTCATCTTCCATTGCTTGAGCGGGTCTGTGCGACGTGCGGCGAGGCGTTTTTTCTGCTCGTCCTTACTGATGTCGAGGTAGTACTTGAACAGTCGAATGCCGGAGCGAATCAGCATCTGCTCGAAAGCGGTTACGGTATCGATGAATTCTTCGTATTCATCCTTCGTGCAAAAATCCATGACCCGTTCAACACCGGCGCGGTTGTACCAGCTACGGTTGAACAGAACCATTTCTTCTGCCGCCGGCAGATGCGGTACATAACGTTGAAAGTACCAGCTGGTACGATCCCGCTCAGAAGGCTTGCCCAGCGCAACCACACGCGTTTCCCGTGGTGAGAGGTGCTGAACGATACACTTGATGGTGCCGTCCTTACCGCCACTGTCGCGCCCCTCGAAGATGACGAGGATGCGCTCGCCATGCTTGATGAAATGCTTTTGCAGTTTCACCAGCTCAATTTGCAGGGCATGTAATTCTTCCTTGTAGGCTTTTTTGGTGGGTGTGTCCGGATAGGGAGCGTATTTATGGCAATGTGACATGTGGTTATCTCCTCGATTTACGTACAGTGTGTTGCCGATTGCGTGTTGGGGCTGCAACCAGAGTAACACGTTCGGCTATTCCCTAGCGTATCTCCTAGGGTATCTCCTAGGGTATCTCCAAGGGCTTCTCCAAAAACTTTTCCAAAATTTTTCCAAGAACTATTCCAAGGGCTCAACATGATTCGGTTCCCCGGAGTATTTCAACCCGGTTGGTCGAGCCCGGATGCCCGCGTGACGACCCTTGGGTGAAAATGAGCGGACCTGCGGGCAGTTTGTGGTTGTGTAGCCAGTCACAGGCGATCTCCTGCCAGTTGTGATTGTCATCAGCGACATGGACGGGGTGCACACCGTAGCTGAACAACAATCGCTGACAGGTCGCGTGATGATGGGACAAGGCAATAATCCAGGTCGGCAGATGAAATCGTGCGATGCGCCGTGCGGTGGCACCGGTTTCCGTCGGGGTGAATACATAGGGCGCCCGCAGATGCGTAACGGCGGTCACAACATTGAGCGATACGATCTCTTCGATATCCGGTTCGTTTTGACGATGCCCCTTGATTATGGTGGGGGTGATCGGGGTGGTAGGAGCGGTGGCGAGCGTAGGGTTCTGTTTTGCGCGGGCGGCTTCCGCCTGCCCCGCAATGCGTCCGAGCATTTTGACCGCTTCGACCGGATAAGCACCAATGGCTGATTCTTCCGAAAGCATCACGGCATCTGTGCCATCGAGCACGGCATTGGCCACATCGGTGGCCTCGGCTCGGGTTGGGCGGCTGTTTTCCACCATGGATTCCAGCATCTGAGTCGCGGTAATCACGGGCTTTTTAGCGGCATTGGCCTTGCGGATCAAGTCTTTCTGAGTCAGTGCAATTGCCTCGATGGGGGTTTCCACACCCAGATCCCCGCGCGCGACCATGCAGCCATCGGCGGCATCCAGGATGGCATCAATATGAGCCAGCGCATCGGCGCGTTCGATCTTGGCGATCAGGAAGGGGGACGCACCGAGCGCTTCGGCTTCGCGCCGGACACGTTCGATATCGGCGGCCGACTGCACGAAAGAGATACTGATGGCATCGACCTTTTGTTCGCAGGCAAAGGCGAGCAGGGTTTGATCGCTTTCGGTAAAGGCGGGTAGCGGGATGCGCAAGTGGGGAATGTTGAGCCCTTTGTGCGAACGCAGTTCCCCACCGACGATGACCTGACAGCGGATTTGTGGCCCGGCAATCTCAAGCACCTTGAGCTGGATGAACCCATCGTTCAGAAAGAGCGCATCGCCCACGCGCACGGCCTGTGGCAATTCGGGGAAATCCGGCACCGAAACCTGCTTGGCATTGCCGTCCATAGGTTCGGTTGTCAGCGTAAAGTGCTGGCCGCGGCGCAGGCGCAGTAGATCGGGTGAAATCGAACCGATACGCAGCTTAGGGCCGGGCAGATCGGCGAGGATGGCGAGGGGTCGGTTGGCCTGCGCGCTGGCTTTGCGCAGCCGCGTGATGGTGGCGGCGTGACTGTGCAAGTCGCCATGCGCCAGATTGAGGCGCGCCACGCTCATGCCCGCACGGATCATGCGGATGAGAACAGCCGGTTTGTCTGAAGCGGGGCCAATGGTGCAGATAATCTTGGTTTTGTACGGTGCCAGCGGTGTGCTCATGCGGATTGTTCGCCTTGATAGATGCGCAATGCCTCGTCAATAGGGGCATTGTCGAAATCGATGGCGCTGATGGCGTTGCAGAGCCGCACGGCTTCATCCAGCGGGCGTTGATGAATATTGCGTCCGGTTGCGCTACCGGCGACGCCACCCATCTCGATTTGCTCGTGGAGGCGGCGCAAGAAGCCTTCGGCGGTGGTTTCACCGCCACCCGCGCACACCACCCGCGTCTTTCCGGCGGCACGCACGGCTTCGCGCAGCGCAGCTGGCCCGCCGGTTGGCGCATTGATCTTCACAAAATCCGCACCTAAACAGGCGACGATACCGGCAACGCCCGCAATCAGGTGTGGGTCGTGCTCGTCGGTCACATGCTGGCCGCGCGGATAGGCCCAGATCACGGCAATCAGACCATGCTGGTGGGCTTCGAAAATCAGGCGCGCGGCTTCGGCGAACATCTGGCCTTCATATCGGCTGCCGGGGTAAATCGTGTAGCCGACGCCCACAATATTGAGCCCAGACGCGTCGCGCAGGCGCACCACCTGTTCGAGCGTATGCCACTGATGGCTGTACGGGTCATCACTCGCGGTGGGCACGAGGTTGGTTTTGGCATTCATCTTCAAAAGATAGGGAATATCTGGGTAATCAGAGCCATAACGGGCAATCAGGCCCATTTGCGTGGCGAAAACGCCGATGCGCGCCTTGGACGCAATGCGAAACAGGTGTTCGGGGTCACCGTCATCTTCAGCTACGTCGGCGCCAACAAAGTCGTCATTCAGGTGTTCTACTTTTTGGTCACCGGCCATGAGCATGAGGCGGCCGGTATGTGCGGTGACGCGTGCAAGATTGGCCAGAAAACGCGGACGTTCGTTTAAAGGTACATCAGCGGGTACAGTGAGGGGTAAGGTCATGGCAGTTCTCCTGATTGTTCACTTGGACGTAAGCGGTCGGGCAGTCAGTTGGCTCATCATAGGGTTCTGAGGCGCGGACATACGGCAAGGCGTCGCGCGCAATAAACTTCGCCCACTCGCGCAACCGATCCTCGGGCTGGGTCAGCAGCAGGTTGGTGCGCTTGTAGCCGGTAAAGCGGCGGGCGAAACCGAGAAGCAGCGGATTGGGATCGAGCTGTTGATAGATCCAGCGCAGTACGAGCGTAAGATCGGCAAGCCCGGCAATGGCGGTGGGCCGTTCGCCCGGAAGATAACGCTGCATGCGGGTCATAAAACCCCGTCCTCTAAATCCTTAAGATTGTTCCGGCCAACTGCATCGACCCGAAGTTCCGGCCAATGGCTTCGTCAAGGGCGCGCAGCTCAGCCGGCTAGATCGCAGTCGGTGACTCTTGCTACCTCGACCCGCCGTAACAGTGTTTGCACCTGGTTGTAATCGAATAATCCGGTACCGGGTTTTTCTGCCGTGCCGCTGCCACAGGCCAACCCCAGTCGCAGGGCTTCTGCAGGGCCTTCACCCCGCGCCAGTGCGGTAATCAATCCCGCAACCATGGAGTCACCCGACCCAACGGTGGAGCTGACGGTTACAGCGGGTGCATGGGCGTAATAGGTGTATTTGCCGTCGACCAGCAGGGCGCCATCGCCACCGAGTGAAACGCACACATAATCAATACCACCTGCCTGCAGCTCGCAGGCTGCGCGGCTCACGTCGGCCATTTCAGGCAGTGGCCGTTTGACGAGTTGCTCCAGTTCGAAGCGGTTAGGTTTGATGAGGAATGGTTTGGACTTTATGGCGTGAACCAGTGCTTCGCCCTGCGCATCGATGATCGGGCGAGCGCCTTGCGAGCGCAGTTGTTGCGCCAGTTCGGCATAAAAGCCCGCATCGACGCCGGGGCAGAGGGAGCCGGTGAGGACGGCATAGCCATCGCTTGCCAGACGGGTCACCTCGTCAACGAGTTTCTGCAAGGTGAATGCGCTCAGTTGCGGCCCAATGCCGCTGACTTCGTACTGCGCACGGGGTTCTTGCTGTTGCAGGGTGACATTAATTCGAGTTTCACCCTCGATGCGCACGCAGTGTGAATGATCGATCTCGTGCACCAGAAGGCGCTCAAGCAGATCACCGATTTCACCTGCTACCACACAGCAGGCATGAGCCGGAACGCGTAGGCGAGCGAGGGCGCGAGCCACGTTGATGCCGTTGCCACCGGGATCATAGCGGCTGGCGGTGGCGTGAACTTTCTGGTCTTCAATCAGATGCGGGATCTCAAAGCTCACATCGACACCCGGATTGAGCGTCAAGGTGACGATGGGCGGCAGAGACTGCGTTTCGGTCGATCTGGTGGTGGTCTGATCGATCGTCATTTGCGCGATTCCTCGCGGTGATGGGCCACGCGCGCCAAGGCCAACGAGGCCAGTCGCACGGGTTCTGGGTCGGATCGGGAGGTGAGTACCACCGGCACGCTGGCACCCAGTACGATGCCGGCAAATCGCGCCCCCGCGAGATATTCCAGATCCTTGTACAGGATATTGCCGGAGACAAGATCCGGCACGAGCAGTATGTCCACGTCACCGGCTACGGCGCTATGGATGCCCTTGATCCGAGCGGATTCGGCCGAGATGGCGTTGTCGAAAGCCAACGGGCCGTCGACCAGTGCATTTTTGATCTGGCCACGGTCGGCCATTTTTGCCAGACAAGCGGCGTCCACGGTTGAAACGAGCGCCGGGTTGACCACCTCAATCGCCGATAGCGCAGCAGCCTTGGGTAGTGTATTGCCCAGCAGGCGGGCTAGATCGATAGCATTTTGCAGAATCTGTGCTTTGGCTTCAAGGTCAGGCGCGATATTGATGGCGGCATCTGTGATGAACAGTAGTTTCGGGTAGCGATCGAGTTCGGCGATGAAGACATGCGACAGGCGCGGCCCACGACGCAGCTCCTTGAGGATGGGGTGCAGAAATTCGGCGGTGTGTAGATACCCTTTCATCAGCAACTTGGCCCGCCCATCCTTGATAACCTGCACGCCCATATCCGCCGCGGCTTCCTGCGTGACGGCATCAATAATCGGGTAATCGGCACCCAGTTCGCTCAACAGGGACGCGATGATCTCGCGCTGCCCGATGAGCAATGGCACAATCAACCCCTCGCTGGCGGCCTGATGCGCTGCTTCCAGTACATGACGCTCACCGGCGTCGACCACGGCGGTAACGGCGGGCGGCAGTGATTTAGCTTCGGTGATTAGATCATCAAGATGTTCGATTCTATTTGGCATGGCGAGTCTCCAGCAGCTCAAAAACATGACGGGCGATCATGGCGTCTTCATCGGTAGGCATAACAAGCACCGTGCAAGCCGCCTGCGGTGCCGAAATGCATTGTTCACCCGCATCATTGGCTGCGGCATCCAGTTCAATGCCCAGATAGGCCAGATCCCGGCACACCATCGCCCGCACCGCCGCGGCGTGTTCGCCGATGCCGCCGGTGAATATCAGCCGATCCAGCCCGCCTAAGGCCGCAGCATAAGCGCCAATGGTTTTTTTCACCTGATAGGCGAACAGAGCAACGGCAAGACGTGCATCAGGCGTATCGAGCGCAAGCAGTTCGGCCATATCCGATGTGTCACCGGAAAGGCCGAGCAGGCCGGATTCATGATCGATGGTGTGCTCCAGACCATCAGCATCAAGGCCTTCCTCGCGCAGTAGGTGCAACAGTACACCGGGATCGAGATCACCACTGCGCGTGCCCATGGGAATACCGCCGGTCGGCGTGAGACCCATGGTGGTGTCGATGGAGCGTCCGTCGCGCAGTGCAGCTAGGCTGGCCCCGTTACCCAGATGCGCGATGACGACACGCCCTTTAACTTGCGGCCCCAGCTTGCGGGCAATGTATTCGTAGGAGAGCCCATGGAAGCCATAACGGCGGATACCGCGTTCACGAAAGCGGCGTGCCAGCGCCAAGGTGCGCGCCACGTCAGGCAAGGTGGCATGGAAGGCAGTGTCGAAGCAGGCGACTTGCGGCGTGTCGGGTAGGTAGGCGGCGACCGCACGGATGCCCGCTAATGCCGGGGGGTTGTGCAGCGGCGCGCGCGGTGTGAGTGCCGCCAGCGCATCCATGAGTTCAGGCGTGATGTGTTCTGGGCGGGTGTGTTCACCGCCGTGCACCACGCGATGGCCGACCGCATCTACGCGCTCGGGTTTCAATGCGATGAACAGCGCCGCCAGCGCAGTATGGTGATCGGGCAAGGCCTGCCGATGAGTGTGGCCGCCGACTTCGATAGCCGCTTCGGGCCGACCAATTGCCACCGCCGAAGCCGAACCTGTGCGCCGTTCGATGCCATCGGCGCCGAACCGGTACAGCGCTAGCTTGAGCGAGGATGAACCGGCGTTGACGCACAAAAAGTACCATTCGGTCGCTGTCGTCATCGTGCTCATGGCAGGTCGCTCTGGTGGAGTTCTTCCAGTGTTCGGCCATGGCCTTCAACGCGGAACACCCAGGTGCTGAGCAAGCCCAGCAGGCTGACAACGGCCATCAAGCCCAACACCATCGATACGCCCAGTGAATTCTTAATCAAGGGCAGCAGAAAAACACCGGCAGTCGCACCGATCTTGGCGCAGGCCGCAGCGAAGCCCGCCCCGGTGGCGCGTAATTGGGTCGGGAATAGCTCGGCGGGCAGAATATAGGTGGTGCTGTTTGGTCCCATGTTCATGCTCAGGTTGAACACAATGAAGCCTGTGAACACCAGCCCGATATGTTGCGCCGCGCCACCGGGGAGCACGGTAGAAAGCAACAACACACTCATGCCGACTGCCATACCGGCAAAACCGACCATCTGCATGCGAATGCGACCGAAGCGGGCCACTGCCCACATACCGATCAGAAAGCCGAGCAGCAGGGAAATGTCGATCAGCCCACTGCCTGCCGTCAAGGTTTCCACATGCGTAATCAGGTTGCTGTTATGGCCACCGAAATGTAGCGAGGCCAACAGCACGGCGGTGAACAGCCCCACGCCGTAGGTAGCGATATCCATGAGCAGCCAAGGTAGCGTGCTGAGAAGCATGCGTCGGCGGTAGGCCGTGCTAAACAGCACGGCAAAGCCCAGTTTTTGCGCTGGGTCGGTTAATTTGCTGACCTGATGAATGGTATTACCCAGACGTGTGGCCAAATTTTCCAGCATTTGCCGGTCTTCCGGTACCAGTCGTTCCAGTGCATGAACCGCCTCACGGTTTCGCCCCTGGCCAATAAGCCAACGCGGACTTTCAGGCAATTGCAGTCGGGCAACCAGAAACAGCGAGGCCAGCACTGCCTCACTGACGAAGAGCAGTCGCCAGGCATTCATATCGCCACTCAAGTGCAGCAAGCCCAAGGCAACCACGGCAGCAAGCAGCATACCGACCGACTGGCTGGCGATGGTGGCTACCATCATCCGGCTACGGTCACGATGCGGCATGCATTCGGCCACATAGCTGCTGCTGACAGGGAAATCCATGCCGATGCCCACGCCGACCAGCAGTTGCGCGCAAATCAACAGCCACGGATCCCAAGCCAGCGCACACAGCACAGCAGCCAGCACCAACAGGCTCATATCAAGCAAGAATACCGATTTGCGGCCGATCCGGTCGGCCAGACGACCACCCAGCGACGCACCAAACACCGCACCAGCGACCAAAGCAGCCCCGAGCAATCCGATCTCTATCGGCGTTAACGCCATGCTGCGTTCCAGTAAGGGAATGGCAATGCCCAGCATGAATACCGACAGGCCATCGATCAGCACGCCGCCGGTCGAAAGTGCCCAAGCCAAGATGTGCGGCAGACGAAGCGGGGCGTTATCCAGCACCCCGATCAGCGTGGCGTGGTCGGGGTGGATGGCGGCGGCACCGAGTATTTTCACGCTGGCAGCCGCCCAATCACGGTGCACCAGTTGTAAATTCTTTTGCGGGCGAAGTTATTCCTATCTAGCCCCGAATAGTCCTTGAGCAATCCCGTGTGGGTGGGGATGATGTGTTTCATGGATCAAGCCAACTTATCCACAGCAGCAAGGTGTCCGCTCAGCGTGGTGAGGAAACGTGCTGCGTCCGCCCCGGCCACCACGCGGTGATCGCAGCTTAAGGTGAGCCGGGTCAGCCCATCTGCGCTGGGTGCGGCTACGGCGAGAATGGCAGCGGCACCGGAGGGCACAATGGCATCGAACTGCTCAATGCCGGGAAACAGGCCGAGGTTGGACAGATAAAAGGTCGCGCCGCTGTAGTCTTCGGGCTTGAGACGACGTTTTGCAAGCTTGCCCTTGAGCCCGCGCCAGTCTTCATCGAGTTCGCCCAGTGGGCGCAGGACGTCACATAATACCGGCGTAATCAGGCCATCTGGCGTATCCACGGCGATGGCAATATCGATGCGTTCACGCCGAGCCAGACCACCGGGTGTCCAGCAGGCATTGAATTCGGGGTGTTCTTGCACACTCAGGGCGCAAGCGCGGGCCAGTAGCAGGCTGAGTGATTCCTGTTCGGCCTGCGCGGCATCGTGCAGTGGTTTGAGATCGACAGCGATGGTGATGTGGAAGGTCGGCGTATGCACGCTGCGCGCCATGTTCTCGGCCATAGCCGCCTTGATTGCGCTGGGGTGCTCGATGGTGTGTGGTGGTGCGTAAGTGAGTTGCGGTGCTTGCGGGCCGATGGCGGCAGCCAGCACTCGGGCGGCGCTGATGTGACCCTTGGTACTATTGGCGTCGGCACCCAACTGCTCAAGATCGATGCCCAGTTCTGCGGCCAGTGCGCGAACAAAAGGCGTAGTGCCCGCGGTGTCGCTCTGACGGGCGGTGAGTGCGGCAGTGACGACCGGGCTGGATGCAGCGGAAGTATCAATTGGTGCGGCGGCAGGTGTGGCTGCGGGCGGTTTGCTCGGCTGGGCAGCGGCGGCGGGTTCTTTCACCGGAGCGGGAGCGGACTTTTCTATCGTCGAAGTGGCCGCTGGTTTTGCCGGTGCGGCTACTTGCGGTGCGGCTTCGGCTACCGCCGGTTCATCGGCAATCCAGGCAATGTTAGATTTGACCGGAATGTCGGTATTCACGGGTGCCAGTGGGCCGACAAGATAACCATCATTATAGGCTTCGACATCCATAATGGCCTTGTCGGATTCGACCTCGGCAAGCACATCACCTGTCTTAATGGCATCGCCAGGCTGCTTTAGCCAGCGGGCAAGGCGACCGGTTTGCATGGTGTCGGATAGCAGGGGCATGGTGACGGGGGTTTTGTTCATTTGGGCATTTCCTGACGGGGCGCCTTGCCGACCAGCGTGCGTGCGGCGGCGGCAATATCGGCGGGTTGCGGAATAATCTGCTGCTCCAGCGTTTTGTTGTA
>ERZ1669248.844-NODE-844-length-12855-cov-3.692891_pt1 | contig 12855 bp, 11 predicted proteins | sample MGYA00579296_ERZ1669248 | MGnify/ENA primary metagenome ERZ1669248 (study PRJEB41166, sample SAMN08046057) | hot springs metagenome | biome: hot spring; feature: neutral hot spring; material: thermophilic sediment; isolation source: thermophilic sediment from...
TCCCTATCCTGCTCGCCCCTGCTCTCACGAACTCGACTGCCCTCTCGTACGTCGAGATCCCGCCTGCCGCTTTGACCCTGGCCCTCCTCACGGCGCTCAAGATGAGCCTCACGTCATCCAGCGTGGCGCCCCGGGGGCCGAAGCCCGTGCAGGTCTTCACGAAGTCGGCCCCGCCCTCCTCGACCAGCCTGCTCGCGGTAACCACCTCCTCCGGGGTCAGGTAGCCGGTCTCGATGATCGCCTTCACGACGATCTCCTTGCCCAGCCTCTCCCCGGCCCTCTTGGCCGCGTGCGTGACCGCCTCAATGTCCCTGAGCACCTCCTCGTACCTCCCGGACTTGAAGAGGGGGAGGTTGATGACGAAGTCGATCTCGTCGGCCCCTTCTCCTACGACGTGCTCGGCCTCCCTGACCTTGACCTCGGTCGGGTCCGCGCCGAAGGGGAACGACACGACCGCGCAGACCCTGCCGCGCCCAGCGAGCGCGGCGGACGCGTACCTAACAAAGGGCGGGAGGACGCACAGGGCCCCGATCCTAAGCTCGACCACCTCTCTGCAGGCCCTCTCGACGTCGGCGAGCGTGTGGGTCGGCTTGACCAGTGCGTAATCGATGAGCTTGGCTAGCTCGCCCCTCCTCAACCCCCGCTCCACCGGGCTACTCGAGCAGCCTGTATAGTACTTTCTTCTTCTCCCTGATGATCTCTATCTTCCCCTCCCTCCCCAGCCACCCTAGCGCCGCGTACACGTCCGTGATCTTGAGCCCCGAGGACCCGGCGATCTCCTTGGCCGTCATTGGGCGCCCCGCGTCCTTCAAGGCCTTCCAGACCTTACCGGCGTTGACCCCGAACACCTCCTCAGGCCTCACGGGGTAAACCTCGTCTCGGGCTCTCCTTTAACTTTTTTTTCACGCTATGCAAGAGCTGCGGACAGATCCTCCTTGAGGTCCTCTGGGTCCTCAAGGCCCACCGAGAGCCTCAGCAGGTTGTCGGTGATGCCCAGCTTCAGCCTGTCCTCCTCCGGCATCGTCTTGGCCGCGCTGATGACTGGGTAGGTCAGCAGGCTCTCGGTTCCGCCCAGGCTGGGCGCCGGCTTAATGATCCGCACCCGCCTGAGCACCTCGAGAGCCTTGCTGCGCCCGCCCTTCACCTTGAAGGAGAGGACGCCCCCGTACAGCCTCCTCTCGAAGATCCTGTCCGCGATGCTCTTGTAGGGGCTGGAGCTGAGGCCCGGGTAGAGCACCTCCTCCACCGCCGGGTGGTCCTCTAGGAACTCGGCGAGCTCAAGAGCCGTCCGCGACAGCCTCTCGAACCTGACCTCCAGCGTCTTGAGCCCCCTCAGCACGAGGAAAGCCTCGAACGGGCTCATGATCGTCCCCAGCTTCCTCCTCCACTCCCAGAGGTCCCCGATGGTCCCCCTCGACCCCGCCACGCAGCCGCCGATCACGTCGTTGTGGCCCGCGATGTACTTCGTCAGGCTCTCGACGGCCATCGCTGCTCCCGCGCGCACCGGCTTAAAGATGACCGGGGTCGCGAAGGTGTTGTCTACGATCAGCGTGGCCCCCACCTCCCTGCAGTGCTTGGCCACCTCCGGCACGTCGACGACGCGGAGGGTGGGGTTGGTCACCGTCTCGACGAGCACGAGGTCGCCCTCCTTCACCTCCTCGACGAACGCCTCCGCGGAGGGCCACACCTTCGCGGCCCGGACACCGAACTTCTCGAGGTCCGTGGCGAGCTGTATGGTCGTGCCGTAGCCCTCCATCGTCACGAGGATGCGGGACCCCTGCTTGAGGAGGGCTAAGTACGTCGTCGAGATCGCGCCCATCCCGCTGGAGAAGGCCAGCGCGTCCTCCGCCCCCTCCACGGCGGCGAGCGCCCTCTCGAGGGCCCTGACGGTTGGGTTCTCCTCCCGCGAGTACTTGAGCTCGGTGCCCCTATCGCTCAGGCGGGTCTGGCCCGTGGACCTCTCCGGCTGCTCGAACATCGCGCTCTGGTAGATGGGCGGTATGAAGGCGCCCGTACCCTCATCGAAGTACCCGTGCCCGTGCACCAGCTTGGTCGCAAGGCGCACGGGGGCTCCAAGGGGGATCACGCTTTTTAAGCGCTGCGTGCCCCGCTAGGCTTAAATATTGTGACAGTGGCATCCCCCGCGTGGAGCACACGACCCTGGGCAAGACCAAGGAGAAGATATCCAGGATCGGCCTGGGCGCGTGGCAGTTCAGCGAGGCTTGGGGCCTCACTGATTATGAGAAGGCCAAGGCCGTCGTTAGCAGGGCCCTCGAGCTGGGGATCAACTTCTTCGACACGGCGATGGTCTACGGGAACGGCCTCAGCGAGGCGATGCTGGGCAAGGCCCTCAAGGAGCTCGGCGTGAAGCGCGACGAGGTCGTCGTCACCACGAAGATACCGGCCGACTTCCTTAACCCCCTCGACATTCCGCGGGCTGTCGAGAAGTCGCTGAAGCTGCTGGGCCTGGGCTACATCGACGCGCTGCTGGTGCACTGGCCCCCAGCCTGGCACAACTACCCGACCCGCGTCTACGCTAGGGCGCTGGAGAAGCTCGTCAACTCCGGCGCCGTGAGGTACCTAGGCCTGAGCAACTTCCCCGTAGAGCTCGTCGAGAGCTTCAGGAGCAGCCTCTCCAGGGCGGACGTCGAGGTCTTCCAGCACAGGTACAACCTCGTGGAGAGGTGGGCCGAGGAGGAGGTCATACCCTACGCGGAGAGCTGCCAGATAACCGTCCAAGCGTGGAGCCCGATAGCCAAGGGGGCGCTCACCGGGAAGTACACGCCCGAGAACCTCCCCCGCTTCGCCGACGTAAGGGCCGCGGACCCCGTCTTCCACCCCTCGAACTTCGCCAAGGTCTACGAGCTGGTCAAGCTGCTGAAGGCCGTCGGGGAGAAGTACGGTAAGACGCCAACGCAGGTGGCGCTGAACTGGCTCATAGCTTCGAGCCCCGTGGTTGTGCCGATCCCTGGCGCCAAGTCGCCCGAGCAAGTGGAGGAGATCGCGGGCGCCGCCGGCTGGAGGCTGAGGCTCGAGGACTGGCGCCTGATAGACGAGGCGAGCAGGGCCGTCAGCATATCGTACTCCGTCTACTACGTGGAGAGGGAGGTCAAAGTCTGAGGTCGACACGAAAGAAAGCTCTTTTTCCCTCCCCTCCTCCCCCGACCGGGCAGAGCCTGTGCTCTCGTGGCGGGAGAACTACCTGAGGGCAGCCGACTTCGCGTACCCCGAGTACGTGCCCTGCGTCATCAGCGTCTTCTGGCCCGTGTGGAACACGCACAGGGAGAGGCTCGAGGAGCTTGCTGAGCGCTACCCGCTGCTCTTCCCCGGCTTCAGGCGGGGGAGCATAAGGTACGAGGGTGAGCCCGGCGTCGTGTACACCGACGAAACCCGCGTCGACCCCTTCGGCTGCGTGTGGCACTTCACCATCAAGGGGTACCAGGGCCAGGTGGTGAAGCACCCGCTCGAGGATTGGAGCAGGTGGAGGGAGTACAGGCTGCCCGACCCGGAGGCGGGCCTCCCGGTCGAGGGGGGCGCGAGCCTCATACCCTGGGAGACCCTGTACGAGCAGATGGACAGGGCGAGGGAGTCGGGGTCGCTCGTGGTGGCGCCGATGCCGCACGGCTTCTTCTTCCAGAGGCTGTACTACCTGAGGGGCTTCAGGAACCTCCTCAGGGATTTTGTCCTGAGGCCCCCCCAGATATACGAGCTAGTTGAGGCGCTGACGGAGTACAACATGCAGCTGCTGAGGAGGCTGCTGAAGTTCGGGAGGGTCGACGTTGTGAGCTTCGGCGATGACCTGGGCACGCAAACCGGAATGCCGATCAGCCCCGCGACGTTCCGCGAGTTCATCTTCCCGGCCTACGCCAAGTTCTTCTCCTACGCCCACTCGCGGGGCGCGCGCGTGCGGCTGCACACGGACGGGGGGATCATGGAGGTTGCCGACCAGCTGCTGGAGGCGGGGGTGGACATCCTGAACCTCCAGGACCGGGTCAACGGGGGGCCCGAGGGCATCCGGGAGAGGCTCTGGGGGAGGGTCTGCATCGACCTGGACATCGATAGGCAGCACCTCATACCCTTCGGGTCGCCCGGCGAGATACGCTCGTACATCGGTAGGGTGTTTAGGGTGCTGGGCTCGGAGAGAGGTGGTCTGATGCTTTACGCCGAGGTCCATCCACCGACCCCCCTAGAGAACATAGCGGCCCTGGCGGAGGCGATGATGGAGGGCATGTGGCTCGAGCGCGCGTGACGCGTGCTGGCTAGCTTAAAAAGCGCGCCGGGCGCACCGGGCCGGCGATGGGCAAGGCGCTAGCACGCGCCCCCGCGAGCGTAGCCAACCTAGGCTGCCTCTTCGACGCAGCGGCGATGGCAGTGGAGGCCTTCTCGGACGAGGTGGAGGTGGAGGAGGCGACCGGCGGCCTCGAGGTCAAAGCAGAGGGGTGGCGCGTGCCCGCCGGCAAGATGAACGTGGCCTACGAGGCAGCGCGGCACCTGCTCCTCAACGTCTACGGCAGGGAGACCGGGCTGAGGATAGTGGTCAGGAAGGGCGTGCCGGTCGGCTCGGGCCTGGGCTCCTCCGGCGCCACCGCGGCAGCGACGGTGGCGGCGGTCAACGAGCTCCTCGGCATCGGGGCGAGCACTGGGGACCTGCTGCTGGCGGCGGGGGCCGGCGAAGCGCTAGCCGCCGGCTCGCCGCACTACGACAACGCGGCCGCCTCGCTGCTGGGCGGCGTCGTGCTACTCGACCCAGTAAACCCCAGGACGTACGTGCTCTTCGAGCCGCCCGAGTGGCTCCGCGTCGTGCTCTTCGTCAAGAGCTCCCCAGCGCTGGCCAAGACGCGGGCGATGAGGGGCGTCCTGCCGGAGACGGTCAGGCTGGGCGACGCCAGCCGGTGGGCCTTCGCTGCCGCAGCCTTCGCAGCGGGCCTGGCGCGGGGGGTCAAGCGGTGCCTGAGCTTCGCCAGCGAGGGGGGGCCAGTCGAGGCCGCCCGAGCCCGCTTCATCCCGGGGTACTGGGAGGCCAAGGCAGCAGCGCTGCGCGCAGGCGCCCTAGCCTTCAACATATCGGGCGCCGGTCCCTCCCTGTTCGCCCTCGCTGAGGAGGAGAGGGCCGAGGATGTGGTAAGGGAGGTCCTCCGGGTCCTGCCGGACTACAGGCCCATCATCACGCGTGTAGCGGTCAAGGGTGCGCTGCACAATGTTGAGGGTCGGCGATAACCACTGCCACCTCAACCCCGTCAGGGGGATGGGGGTCAGGGCGTTCGCTAAGCGCTTCAGGAGCGCCGGGGGGTGGTTCGTGGGCCTGGTCAACCTGACCTCGTGGTCTCTGGGGGTCACCGCCCGCGAGCCCTCGGACTACGAGAGGGTGTACGAAGCTACGCTGGGCGCGGCCAGGGAGCTGAGGGGGGAGGGGCTCGCGGTAGCAGTGATCCTGGGCCCCCACCCAGCTGAGCTGGCCAGGATGGTCGAAAGCGGCGTGAGGCCGGAGAGGGGGAGGGACGTGGTCATGAGGGCGTACGAGCTGGCGGCCGAGTACGTGAGGAGGGGGGAGGCGGACGGGTTGGGGGAGGTCGGGCGCCCCCACTGGAGCGCTCCACCGGCGGTGGTGCGCGCCTGCAACGAGGTGCTGGAGCGGGTGGCCGCGCTGGCGGAGGAGCTAGGGTGCGCGGTGCACCTCCACGTGGAGCGCGGGGGCGCGGGCACGATCGACGACCTCGCCTCGAGGCTCGGCCGCCTACGGGGTAAGTTCGTCCTCCACCACGCCGAGGGCGCCTACGCGGGCTACGCGCGCGATAGGGGGCTGATCCCCTCGGTCCCGGGCAGGGAGGCGGAGGTGCTCGCCGCCCTCTCCGGGACGAGCGACTTCGTCGTCGAGAGCGACTTCCTTGACGACCCCAGGCGCCCAGGGGCGGTGGTGGCCCCATGGAGCATCCAGAGGCTGTTCACCAGGCTGATCAAGAGCGGGAGGATCTCGGAGAGCGTCGCCGAGAGGATCCTAGTCAGGAACGTGAGCGAGCTGTACGGGGTGGAGCCGGGTGATCTGTGAGCCGGCCGCGGGGCTCAGCTAACAGCTCATGACCTTCACCGCTCCGGGGCCGTAGGCTCTTCATCGCCCCCCTCCCGGCTCCCGCGCCCTCTTCAACCCCTCGCCATGCATTTATGCCGGTGGCGGGAGCTGACGCGCGTGAGCCTGAAGCTCTCGGTCATAACCGACGAGGTTTCGCAGGACCTCGAGAGGGTCGTGAAGTTCGCCAGGGAGCACCGCCTCCAGGGCGTCGAGGTCAGGACGCTGTGGAACAGGAGGCCTCACGAGCTGGTGGACAAAGCCGGCGAGATCAGGAGGGCCCTGGAGGTGGGGGGGCTCGAGGTCAGCGCCATAGCGTCGCCCGTCTTCAAGTGCAACCTGGGCTCGGAGGCCGAGGTCCGCGAGCACGTGGGCATCCTCTCGCGCTGCATCGCCCTGGCGAAGGCCCTCGACGCGCCGGTGGTTAGGGTCTTCACGTTCTGGCGCACGGGGAGCCTGGACGAGAGGCTGAGCGCCGTGCTCCAGGCCTTCATGCCGGCGGTGGACGTGGCGGCTGACGAGGGGGTGGTGCTAGCGGTCGAGAACGAACCCTCCACGCACGTTAACAACGGCAGGAGGCTACGGCAGTTCCTCGGCGCCGTGTCCAAGCCCAACGTCGTTAGGGCCGTCTGGGACCCCGGCAACGACGTCTGGGACCCCGAGGGCGAGCGCCCGTTCCCGGACGGCTACAGCTACGTAAAGGGTCTTGTCGCTCACGTGCACGTCAAGGACGGCAGGCGCACGCCCCAGGGCCACGAGTTCGTCCCCGTGGGCGAGGGGGACGTCGACTGGCTCGGGCAGGTCGGGGCGCTGATCAAGGACGGGTACTCCGGCTACCTCTCACTCGAGACGCACTGGAGGCCGCGGCAGCTGCCCAGGGAGCTGGTGGAGATGCCCGGCGGCGAGGCCTACTCCGAGGCGGGGGAGTACGCCTCGGCCCTTTGCGCGCGGAATTTAAGGGCGATAGTGGACGCGGCGCTGAGGGGTGCCCGGGGGTGAAGATCTCGATCACCGTGTACAGCCTGAGGGATTACTTCGCAGGCGGGAGGCTAGACGTCCCCCGCTTCATAGAGCTTGCAGCGAAGCTGGGGGCGGACGGGGTCGACCTGGGCTACTACTGGAGGGGTGAGGACGAGAAGGCGGAGGCGAGGCGCGCTCTCAGAGCAACCGGCCTCGAGCTCGCGATCTACATCACCGCCAACGACTTCGTCAAGCCGAGCCCCGAGGAGAGGAGGGTCGAGCTCGAGAAGGTGAAGGCCGCAATCCTCGACGCGAAGAAGTTCGACGCGAAGCGCGTAAGGGTGTTCGCGGGCGACCTGAAGCCCGGGTTCGAAGCGGGGGAGGCAGAGAGGTGGGCCGTTGAGGGGCTCGCTGAGGCGGCCGACTACGCGTCAAGCGAGGGCGTGGTCCTAGCCCTCGAGAACCACGGGAGGCACTTCAGCAGGGTGGACGTCGTCGAGAGGATCCTCAGGCGAGTGGGCTCGGGGAGCCTGCGCCTGACGTTCGACGCGGGCAACTTCGCCTTCGCCGGCGACAGCCCGCTCGAGGCGGCCCGTAGGCTGGGGCAGTGGGTGGAGCACTTCCACGCGAAGGACGTGGACGCGTGGGGCAGGGCCTGCGCCCCGGGAGAGGGGCTCATCGACTTCGAGGCGATAATCGGGGCGCTCAGCAGGGTTGGGTACCGCAACTTCCTCTCCGTTGAGTACGAGGGCCGCAGGGATCAGGTGCTGGGCGTCGGCATGGGTGTGGGCTACCTGAGGGCCCTCCTCGCGAAAATGCAGCTGCGCTAGGCGGCGAGGATGGCTCACGAGCCGCTGTGGAGGTGGGCCCTCAGGCAGCTGCACCACGATCGGATCTACGTGGCGGCAAGGGGGGTTGCCGGGAGGAGCCTCTTCAGGGAGAACCCCCTCCAGGCGCTCGTCGTCCACGCGCTGCTCAGGGGCCACGGCTTCGGCGCTAGCTCGAGGCGCGGAACCCTTTTGGCCGAGAGGGCGTACCCCGGCAGGGTGCTCAGGTTCCTAGCGGGAAGGGGGGAGGAGCCGGCCGAGCTGGAGTACCCGGGGTCGGACTACCTGCCGGCCGAGGAGCTGTCGGCGAGGGCTCCCGACCGCCCCCTCATAGTGTTCGAGAACAGGCTCTTCAGCGAGCTCGCCGCCCCAGATCAGCGCAAAGCGATCCTACAGCTCTCCCTCTCACTCAGCACGCTGAGGAGGTGGCTGTGGGACGGCAACATGGTCATGCTGAACTCCCCCGAGGCTCTCGCGCGTAAGTTCGCCGAGGTTAACGCGGGCGCTAAGGTCAGGTTCCTTAGCAGCGGCGAGTTCCTCGACCTCCTGAGGTCGGGCGACAGGGCCGTAGTGCTCGACCCCATGGGCCCGGAGGTCCTCAGCGAGGAGGAGCTGAGGCGCTCCTCGGTGGTGATCATCGGAGGGATCGTCGATAGGGCGAAGTCCATGAGGGGGGCTACGAAGAGGATCGCAGAGGAGCTCTCGAGAGAGGTGGGCGTTGAGCTGGATAGGTATAGGATAGAGCTCGACGGCATCACCGCAGCCGTGCCCCACCGGCTCCACGCGATCCTGGAGGTGGTCCTGAGGGTTATGCTAGGCGGGGAGGGGCTCAGGAGGGCAGTGATGCTATCGATGAGCAACAGGGACGCTGCATGGTACCTCGGCATGCTGGTTGCGAGACGCTGCAGCATCGATCTCCTCGCGGCGAGGATCAGGGAGCTCGAGGAGGTCAGGGGGAGGCCCCTCAGCCGGGAGGTGCTCGAGCACGCGGCCAGGATCGCCGGCTGCGGAGCCAGCTGCCGCCAGCTGCTCGTGGAAGCGCAAGCCCGCCGGGCGACAGCGGAAGCGTAAGGGTCAGGGTCCACCGATAGACCCTGCAACCGGGTGGGCGCGAGTAGGTCGGTAGGCCAGGCGGTTCAAACCCTGATAATGTTGAAGCCGGAGGCTTTGCGGAGCCTGTTCATTATCGCGAGGCCCAACCCGCGCTCCTCGACCCCCTCCGCCACCACGAACTCATAGCCCTCATCGTCGACCTCGCGCAGCCTCCGGAAGAGGTTCCTAGCGATCGTGAAGGGGTCCTCGCGGGTGCCCAGGCTCTTGAGCCCCACGCCCTCGGCCGCCGCTTCGGAGTAATAGCCGAGCGTTTCGTCGGTACAGAGCACGCAGACCCTCCTGCCCCTGCGGACCTCCTCCAGCGCCAGCCTTGCGACAGTCCGGGCAACCCTAGCCAGGTCGCCGTAGTCGCTCGATTCGACCACCACCATCGCAGCCCGCGGGGCGTAGTGCCTGTACCGCATCCCCGGCGCGAGGGCCACCTCAGCCTCCCTGAGGCCGCGCGCGAACTCTGGCACGCTGACCTTCACTCCGAGGACGTGCTCGATCCTTTCCAGGGGCAGCGCGCCAGGCCTCAGGAGCACGGGGGGCTCCGACGTCAGGTCTACGATCGTCGACTCTACCCCGTAGAGGGTGTCGCCTGCGTCCAGGATTCCCTCTACCCTCCCGCCCAGGTCCCTCAGGACGTGCTCCGCGCTAGTCGGGGAGGGCCGCCCCGAGAGGTTCGCGCTGGGCGCCGCTATCGGCGAGCCCAGCTCCTCGATGAGCGCGAGCGCGACCTTGTGCGCCGGCATCCGCACCGCCACCTTGGGCAGGGAAGCTGTTACTTCATCGGGCACCCTGGGCGACCTCGGCACCACGATCGTTAGGGGGCCGGGCCAGAAGGCCCTAGCGAGTTCCTCCGCCGCAGGCGGAAGGGAGCTCGCGAGCTCCTCCAGCTGCTCGAGCCTGGATATGTGGACGATCAGGGGGTTGTCGGGGGGCCTGCCCTTAACCTCGAAGATGCGCCGCACGGCGCTCGCGTTGTAGGCGTCGGCTCCCAGCCCGTAAACGGTTTCCGTCGGGAACGCTACGAGGCCGCCCCCCCTCAGCACCTCCGCAGCCTCCCTAATCGCGGAGGGGTCGGGCCGCGCCGCATCGACGCGCCACACGCGGGTCTTGAGCACGGGACGCGGAGGCTTCTGGCGCACTTCAGCATTGCGCGCGGATTTGTGGCCCCGCTGCCGGCGCGCCCCCTCATCCCCGGCGCTCGCCGCGTCCGCAGCGCGTGCGCCAGCGGGGCCAGTCCGCCTACCTATCTCTCCTCACCCCTCGGTAAGGGGAACGCGCGTCATCCCAGCGAGGGCAGCACGATCCCGCTAATTAGCGTTTCCCCAGCATACCCCGCGGCTCCCGGCCGATAGCCTCTTACGCCTGCGCCGGGCTGACCCGATCGCTAGGCGGTGCGGCGGCCCCGTGCCTAAGGCCCCTTCAATCGCTCCCAGGTGCAATCGCCGCCGCGGCGGGCTCTATTTCAACCAGGATGTTGTAGGGCTCGTGCCCCCTCCTGAGGATGGCCCTGCCCCTGACCCCGGCCTGGAACCACGCCAGCTCGCTCGTCGTGAGAGCCATGTATACCCTCGTCATCGAGACGTAGTCCGGGTCGCTGTGGGCCAGCGCTAGCTTCCAGCCGGCGGCCCTCCGAAACTGCTCGGGGACGTCGCCCCACTCGTGGGTGAGGACGACCACGGCCAGGCCGAACTTCCTCAGCATCCTCGCCATGGTCACAACCAGCGGCTCGCTGAAGCCGGGTGGGGGCACCATGAAGAGGTGCCCCTCGTCGACTATCAGCATCCACCTGGGCTCGCTCAGGCCCTGCGCGACCACGTAGTCTCTCAGCTGGGCCAGGAGGAGTTCGAAGGCGGTCCTCTGGACCTCCACGGGCATGGCGACGTACCTGCCCGATGAGGTGCTGCCCATGCAGAGGACGAAGGCCCTCCGTGCCGCGAGCAGCTCATCGACCCTGGTGCCCTCGCCGCTGAAGTAGGGCTGAAGCCTCTCGAGCTTCCACGCTAGGCTGGTGCCCCTGCAAGCCTCGATGAGCTCCCCAAGGGAGCGGGGCGCTTCCCCCAAGTGGGACCTGAGGAGGTGCGCCTCGTACTCGCTCAGCGGCGCCACGTGAGACAGCGATCTCTCGATGTCGAAGGGGCTCGCGCGCAGGGGGTTGAACGGGCGGTCCCACAGGTCCACCACCTCGAAGCCAGCCCGCCGGGCGAACGGCCTGTACTCGCCGCTCGGGTCGACGATGATGGGGACGATCCCCCTCTCGAGCGCCCTGAGCGCCAGCGTGCGCGCGGTCGTGCTCTTGCCGCTGCCCATCGGGCCGACGATGAGCCCGTGCACGTTCTCCAGGAGGTCGAGCTCCAGCCACACCTCCTCGTCCCTGCGGAGGCCGCGGCCCAGGTACACGGCGCGGGGCGTGCGGCGCGTGCGGGGGCGCAGGAATGAGTGGGGGGCCAGCCACGCCAGCTGGGGGCTGATCTTGACGGCGGAGGCGCTGGGCGCTAGGCCCAGCACCACGCCCGCTGCAGCCAGATACGACGACCCTCTTACCAGCGCGGGCAGGGAGGCGACACGCTCGAGCCCCAGGGGCTCGTAGCGCCACGGCTCCCCACCCACGAGGAAGGCCACCCTGAAGGGCTTCGCCCCGGCCTCAAGGGCCTGCTTCATGCTGACCACGTTCATGGCCTTGAACTCGTCCTCAAGCTTGCCGACGCCAACCCGACCGGCTTCCAGCACCTCCATGGCCTTGCGGGCTTTCGCGCTGAACAACGCCAGATCCTCCGGCACCAGCAGGGCCACGAAGACGTCGTCGCTCCAAACGAGGGCACCGGCGAAGCTGCGAACCTGGGAGGCCGCCCCGAAGTGGTCAGGGATCTCGTTGATAGCGTAGCTCACTGGGGACAGCGGCTTGAACCTGAGCGGCACCTCGCCGCCCCTCGACAACCTCAGCTCTAGGGGCACTAACGGAAGCCCGACAAGGGCCAGCGGCAGTAAGTGGGGGTTAACCGCAGCCAGGAGGAGCACCAGGGCCGCCGTGGCTAAGGTCACGAGGGGCGGCGTGGGGGAGTACCTCCTCGTGGCTACTTCGACGAGCGAGGGGAGGACCTCGGAGGGGTCAGCCGGCTCCGCGCGGACACCCAGCGACAGGAGGCGGCGTTGGAGCTCCCTTAGCACGGCCGACAAGTTGACTAGCAAACTAGATAGGTGAATCATATCAACTAAAAAGTTCACTTTTAGGTAGTAGCTGCGCTGACCGCCCTGACCGAGGGAGATCACGTTGACGGTGGCGGAGGGGAGGAAGAGCGACGAAATGAAACGTGAGGTTGTTTCTCCAAGCTTTGCATCACTTTCAGGAAAATCTACGTTCTCAATTTTAAGGAATGCGCTTATGATCACCTTAGACTTCATTTTCAAAGCTATGTAATCCTTTTTCACTTTAACCTCCGACAAGCGCAGGAGGAGGAGGCACCTCTCGCCGTAGATCACCTCCAGGAGCTCGCGCCTCTTCAGGTACGCGAAGTACCCGCCGAGCACCGCCGCTAGGAGGGTTGGGGGGAGCGGCGTCTTAGCCGCTAGGGCTACCAGTAGGGCCAGCGTGAAGAGGAGGTAGAGTACCAAGAGGTGGAGACCCGGAACGTACACCGCTACGCACCCGGCCTGAGCCTCTTAAGCAGCTCGTCCGCTTCGAGCTGCGCTCGGTAGAGGTCGTTCAGCGTGGAGTAGGCCGCGCTGCGCCAGACCTCCAGCGCTCTGGTCAGCTCTTCGGCCCACTCGTGCGGCAGACCGATCGTAGCTCGCTTCACCTCCTCGTACTCCGCCAGCAGGGCGTTGACGAGCGAGACGGCCCGCTCCACCCCCTCTCCCACCTCCTCCAGTCTCGCGGCCAGCTCCTCCGCCTCCCCCCCCTCC
>ERZ1669248.847-NODE-847-length-12847-cov-52.467089_pt1 | contig 12847 bp, 9 predicted proteins | sample MGYA00579296_ERZ1669248 | MGnify/ENA primary metagenome ERZ1669248 (study PRJEB41166, sample SAMN08046057) | hot springs metagenome | biome: hot spring; feature: neutral hot spring; material: thermophilic sediment; isolation source: thermophilic sediment from...
AGTTATTGATGAGAGAGTCTATGGGGATCACGAGTTCTTCGTTGGTGAAGTTGTTAACGTGAGTTATAGAGAAGATGTCTTCAGAGAGCTAGAGCCTGAGCCAGGTGCCGGGTTCTTAGCACATGTTGCCTGGAATAAGTTTGTGACTTTCAACAAAGAGATCTATTTCGTAGGTGGAAACGGAAAATAATTCCTTGAGGAGGAGGATCGGAATGTTGAGTAAAGATCTGTTTAAGAACCCTCCGAACGAGTTTAGAGGTGTTCCATTCTACTCAGTGAATGATTTATTGAGTAGAGACGAGATAGCTAAACACATCAAGTATCTCAAAGAGGCTGGTTTCGGCGGAGTATTCTTCCACGCGAGGGAGGGTTTAATAACACCTTTCTTAGGCGAGGAATGGTTCAATTCCTTCGGGGAGGCTGTTAAAGAGGCGTCGAGACATGATATGACTGTGTGGATCTATGATGAAGATAGATGGCCCTCAGGCTTCGCGAGCGGATTCATACCAGCTGAATCAAGAGATTATAGACCAAAATCTCTTCTAATGATAATTGATAATAAAACATTCTTTGGAGAAGATACTCTAGCTGTATTTAAATGCGAGACAGATGAGAATAGCATACCGACTAAATGCACAAGAATTCTTCAACCTGAGAGTAGTAGCAGGTATCTCTATCTAAGCTTCTTGAAGAATACAGCTTCTCTAGGTGAGACTTGGTTCTCTGGGTTATCATATGTTGATCTATTGAATCCAAAGGCAGTGAAGAGATTCATTGAGGTCGCATATGAGCCTTACGTGAAGAGATTCTCTAAGTACATAGGTAGTGTTATTCCTGGTGTATTCACCGATGAGCCAAATATACATGACTCTAGACCAAGATTCCCGTCTTGGATAAAGAAGATCCCTGTTCCACCTAGAGGACCTCGTCTACCTCACTACTCTATTCCTTGGAGCGATAATTTCACAGACTTCTTCAAAAAGATCAATGGTTATGACATAGTGGATCATCTCCCCAAACTATTCTTTGATATAGATGACTACGCAAAGATCCGGTACGATTACTGGAGAACAATCACTCTATTATTTATAGAGTCTTTCACAAAGCAGATCTATGAGTGGTGTGATGCTCATAACCTTAAATTCACTGGTCATTTCCTGCTCGAAGATGATTTAATAGTTCAGTTAGTAGTTGGCTCCGTGATGCCACACTACGAGTATATGCATGTGCCTGGAATAGATCACTTGGGTCTGCAGATATGGGGTTCTCTACTAACCGCTAAACAAGTCGCTAGTGTAGCGAATCAATTAGGTAGAGAAAGAGTCTTGAGCGAAACCTATGGTTGCCTCGGTCTTTACGGAACTTTCGAGGACAGAAAATGGATCGGAGACTTCCTGTATGCATTAGGTGTTAATTTACTTAATCATCATCTCGTGCCTTACTCACTGAAAGGCAGGAGAAAAAGTGATTATGGACTAATGTTTCACTGGGGCCAGCCCTGGTGGAAATATAATAGATATATAGAGGACTACTTCGCCAGATTAAGCTATGTGCTCTCGAGAGGGCAGAGAATCGTTGATGTGCTAGTTATTAGCCCAATGAGTAGTGTTTGGAGCACATATACACCAGTAAATGAGTCTAAGGCTAGAGAAATAAATGATCTCTATATAAAGCTCCTTAGAGAACTCCTGAGCATCCACGTAGATTTCGAGCTAGGAGATGAATTAATAATCGAGAAATATGGTAGAGTTGAAGATGGCTTATTTAAGATCGGCAGAGGATCTTATAAAATAGTGATCGTCCCCTACTCACGTAATTTATCTAGTAAAACACTTGATCTTCTACAAAGATTCGTTTCAGAGGGTGGCGAGGTAGTATTCTTCAAGCAAATACCCAAATACATAGATGGTGTAGAGAAGAGATTACCCGACGAATTCCTCAAGAGAGTAAAGATCTTAAGAGATCTTAATGAGTTAAGAGATCTATTTGAGAAAAAAGAGTTGCTTGTTAAGATAGATAGTGATGATAAGTCAGGCGAGATACTTTATCACGTGAGGAAAGTAGATGATAAATACATTGTCTTCGTAGCCAATGTGAGTAGAGAGAATAGCTATAAGGTGAGAATCGGGTTATTAGGCTCGTTCATAGTTGAGAAATGGGATCTCTTCACAGGAGAGATAGAGACTTACACGTCTAGATACTCAGGTGATAGAACATTTGTAGAATTCACTCTGGATCCCGTGAGATCAGAGCTCCTAGTATTCTCCCCAGGTATGTCTCAGACAACACTTTTAGAGAAGAATTCCTCTGAGCATATGTTCACGATAGATCTTGGTGGAGAGTGGTTTATTGAGAGATCAGGTCCAAATATTCTTGTTATTGATAGAGCAAGGATTTATTTGGATAAAGAGAGTAGATTTAGTGAACTAATGTACCTACCAAAGATAAGAGATGACTACATGATCAATAGGATCGGTGATAAATTCCTATTGAGATACGAGTTCGAGATAAAAAAGATCCCTGAGAAAGATCTTGAGTTAGTTATTGAGTACACAGACTCTATTAAGAAGATCTATGTAAATAACTACGAAATAGATCCTTTAAAGCCTCTGGGTTCTTGGATAGATCCTAGCTTCAAGAGATACAAATTACCCAGAGAAATACTGAGAGAAGGAGTGAATCACGTGGATATTGAAGTGGTATCATCATTAGAGCCCGAGATAGAGCCTATCTATATATTAGGTGAATTCGGAGTGGAACTCGTAGATAATGGTAAGAAGCCTATTATAGTCTCAGAAAAGAGATCTCTTGAAATCAGAGTAAGCATAGATCTCGTTAAAGAAGGCTACTCATTCTACTCAGGAGAAATAATTCTATCCACTAAATTTGTGATCGATAAAAAATTCACCAGGGCAATCCTAGAGATCGGGGAGCTAAATGCGGTATTAGCCGAGATAGAGATTAATGATGTGAAATTCCCGCCACTTATCTATAGAAAGAATTCCAGGATCGATGTAAGCAAAGCACTTAGAGAAGGAGCAAACAATATCAAGATCAGATTAGTCGGAAGCCTCAGAAACACGCTAGGACCACTACACAGAGAAGACCCCATATGGACAGGTCCAGAAACATTCTACGTGATAGATGCCACATGGAGAGATGAATATATACTAAGACCACTTGGTTTCAAAGGATTAAAAATTCATATATTCAGCTAATCACTTCTCTAAATTAAGTGTCTCAAGGAATTTATTGTAGAGATCCTCGTACTCACCTTCTTTGTATGTCTCAAATAATTTTATTTCTGTGGAGTTTCTCACATATTCTCTTAACTCATTAAGTGAATTTATCACATCTAATCCTCTGGCTTGCATCAATATGTTCCCTACGGATGTTGCTTCGTAAGGACCTGCGTAGACTTTTCTTTCGCTTATATCGCTTATTAATTGATTTAGTTCATTGTTTCTTGCTCCACCACCAATGATATTGATCGTGTTGATTCTTTTACCGATTAATTTCTCAATTAATTCTATCACGTATCTATACTTCATTGCCAAACTATAGTAGACCCCGACTATAATGTCTCCTAAACCTACTGTGTGGTCTTGACCTGTTTTCTTGAGATAATTCCTAATAGCCTCCACCATATTCTGTGGTGAGATGAATTCCTCGTGATCAGGATCAATAAATATACGGGGTTTCTCGGCGGAGGAAATAAGCTTATTGATCTCTTCATATGTTAGTTCACTACCTCTCTCCTCTTTAACCACTCTTCTTATTTCCTCAATTATCCACATACCCTGAACATTTTTCAGGAATCTTATTGTTCTGAAGACCCCTCCCTCGTTAGTGAAATTATATCTATAGCTTAATTCATTTATTATCGGTTGATTAATCTCTACACCTATCAAAGACCATGTCCCAGAGCTTATATAAGCTACATCATCCGCGATCATCGGTGTCGCGGCCACAGCTGAGGCTGTGTCATGTGTTGCTGGTGGTGTCACATATATTTCTCCTCGGATCTCTAGTTCCTCCATGAGATCTCTTCTAAGATCCTCTTTTAGTTCTCCTGCCTCGAATATATCGGGGAAAATATGTTTGGGGAGCTCTAGTCTCTCTATTAATTCAAATAACCATTTTCTTCTCCAGGGATCGAGGAGTTGAGTTGTTGAAGCATTTGTGTACTCAACGAGATCTAGTTTTGATAGCCAGTAATGGAATAGATCAGGGATCATGAGAAATCTACTCGCTACACTGAGCTTAGGATCGTTTCTTAGTCTCATTGCATATAGGTGATAAATAGTGTTTATTCTCATGAATTGTATACCTGTTAATTTATATAATTCTTCACGAGATATCTTCTCGGAGATTTTCTCAACGGCCTCTATGGTTCTAGGGTCTCTGTAGGCGTGTGGTAAACCAATTAATTCTCCGGTGGAGTCGAGTAGAACAAAATCTACTCCCCAGCTATCAACACCAATTGAATAGAATCTTTCTCTATAGGCTCTATGTATGCTCTTTATTGTTTTCTTTATATCATCCCATATCTTGAGAAGATCCCAGTAAAGATTTTCTCCTACTTTAATTATTTGATTAGACCATTTATATGTGTCTAAGAATCTAACTCTTTTCTCCACCTCATCTAGCTCGGCGACGATAGCTCTATAACTACTTGCGCCAAGATCAAATGCTAATATGATCATCTAGATCTGCCCAAAAACATATTTCTTCAAGAAACTCAGTATCTTGACTTGATCCCCTGAATCTCTTATTTTCTCAAACTCGTCCTTAACACTATATAATAATAAGGTTCTCTTCATGATATTCGCGAAGAACTCTTTAGATATCCTAAGGGCCTCAACAGGATCCATTCTGTAGGGGAATTGATCCAGGATATAGGTTTCTTTATAATCCGTATCAATTGTTGCGTAGAGAAAATCTATTAGTTGCCACAGATCACTTGTGCCAATTATTCTATCCTCATCATTACTATGATACTTAGAAGCATTCAAATGTATAGAGACCAGAGGAACATCCATGAAATATGTGAGATAAACGGAGTAAGCAGGCTCAACAGCGTACATAAGCTCATGACCATAGTCAATAATTATTCCAAGAACATCCTTACCCAAAGAATCATTTATTTTCTTAGCCAACGCGATAGAGGTTTGCGACGTGGGAATAATCATGTTCCCCTCCTTAGGCTCCTTAGGCTTAGCCTCAATACCTACACGAATATTCTTAGCCGAAGCCTTATCACATATCTCTCTTAAACCATCAAATAACATAGATAGTCTTTTACCATAATTTATCTCAAGACTATAATCCCAACCATCCTGCCCAGGCCAAATCGTGACCACGTCAACACCTAGCTTGGTAGCGACTTCGAGAGCCTCTAAATGTATCTCGAGAGCTCTTCTCCTGAGGGAGGGATCAGGATTTGTCAAAGAACCCATCTTCATCTGAGGAAAACCAGAGATATCAACACCAAGAGCCACAGGCACAAGATTGTTCTCTCTAGCGAATCTCACGACACTATCCACTAAACCCCAATCAATGCTCAGATCAGATCTTAGAAATTCAGCTAGAACAGGAGAAAAATACTTCACCCCAGCTCTCTTAATTCTCTCGAGCCTACTAATTATATCTGATGATAAACCAGGATTGTAGCCTCTCACCATAAATCTATCGCTAAAATCACCAACAACCCAGGTCCCAGAACCAAATTTTATTTCAAAGGTGTTCAAGAAACGATCTATTTCCTCACCCTCTAAGTACCCCTTGAAATCATCTAATTTCTTTAGAAGATCTTTTCTAACCATTAGACTCACCGTATTAATTAAAGTTATTAAAGTTTTATTTAATTATAAGCATTAGTTAAACAATACTGAAACCCTATAATATTTTTTACCCCCTTAAGTTAATAATGTATGTGATGAGGTGTGCTCTCTGAGTTCTCGCCCATCTGCGATAAGTACCGTATCCATTGTCTTAATGATTGTGTTGCTCATAATAGGTTTAGCAGTTGGTTACTTCATAGGGATCTCGACGGCTCCGTCTCCTAAACCCTCTGTCTCTACTCTCACACAGTTAGTTACCTCATATATAACTACCACAGCTCCAACGCCTACGACAAACCCTCCGATCAAGATAGCGCTACTCCTAATGGGTGCTGGTAATCCATACTGGGATGCATGGGCTCAGGGTGTTAGTGATGCTGTATCTCTCTTGAATGCTTATGGGATACCTGCTTCATATACTTACTTCGATGGTAAATATGATCCTTCTACACAATATAATCAAATACTATCTGCAATAGGCGCTTATAACGTTATAATTCTAACACCTGTTGATCGCGTAGGTTTACAAACAGCCATTCAGACAGCTATGTCTCAAGGAGTCTATGTAATAGTTGCAGATAATGCTGTTGAGAACGATAGTCTAATGAGACCCTTCATAGGATCAAACAATGTTAAGGCTGCAGAAACCGAGGCTCTAGCACTCATACAGGCTCTTAGAGAGAGTGGAAAACCAACTCCATGGAAGATCTTGATTGTCCACGGAGTCACAACAGCTGCTAACAACGTCCTTAGATTAATGGGTTATGTAAACGTTCTTAAACCATTCATTGATAACGGAACAATTAAAGTCGTAGATGTTCAGTGTGGTTGCGACACAGCAGATAAAGCATATAGTGTAACACTAACTGTTCTAGCTAAGTCTAAGATTGATGGTGTATTATCAACTAATGATGCTCAGGCCATAGGAGTAATAAGAGCTATTAAAGCCTCGGGTTTAACACCTGGTAAAGATGTTATAGTAGTTGGTCTGGACGGCATACCAGAGGCCATAGAAGCTATTAGAGCTGGTGAAATGTATGCTACTGTCTCTCAAGCACCATATGTCATGGGCTTCTACAGTGTGCTACTAGCATGGCTTCATCTATACTTTGGTGTTGATCCTGTTAAGATCGCTGGGGAAAAGAACTGGATCGTTACTCCAACACCTCTGGTAACTAAGGCAAATGTCGATACATATACAGCCATTGTCAAAGGACAGTACATGCTACCACTACCCACAGAGTACACAAAGAATGTTAAACCTGTATCTGATGTAACAGCTCTCATAAACACCTTAAAGACCGGCTAAAAATAATTTATTGAAAAATAAAAAATTTCTTTTTTATTCTTTTTTAATTAAAGAATAGTAGAAAGGGTTCTTTAATGGTTGAAAAAGATGTGATCTTGTACACTAGAAGTATAACAAAAATATTTCCTGGCGTAATAGCTCTAAATAATGTTGATTTTGATCTTTATAAAGCAACTATACATGCGATCGTAGGTCAGAATGGGGCTGGGAAATCCACGTTTGTTAAGATCCTTAATGGTATTTATAGAGCTGATAGCGGCAAAATATTCATCAGAGGAGTCGAGGCTAATATTAGGAACCCCTCAGATGCTAGGAGATATGGTATAACACTAACTCATCAAGAAGTTATGCTGATACCTAATTTAACCATTGCAGAAAATGTTTTTATAAGTAAACTACATCTATTCTCTAGATACAGTAAAGATACTTTAATAGATGAGGCAAAGAAATATTTAGAGATAATAGGTCTAAATAAAGATCCTATGACAAAAGTTAAGGAGCTCAGAGTAGTTGAGCAACAAATGATTCAATTAGCTAGAGCATTAGCCGAGAACTCTGAAATAATATGTATAGACGAGTTAACTAGCGCATTAAATCCTCTTGAAACAAAAAAACTATTCGAGGTAATAGATAATCTTAAGAGACAACAAAGGAAGACATTCATATTCATAACTCATAGAATTAATGAAGTTTTTGAAATAGCCGATTACGTAACGGTGCTGAGAGAAGGCATTAAGGTATTTACAAAAAAAGTTGATGAAACATCTCCAGAAGAAGTTATTCACGCAATGATCGGTAGAAACCCTAAGGAGATATATGTTTCTCGAGAGCATAAAGATATTAGGCGAGAAACTCCTCTTTTGAAAGTAGAGAATTTATCAACTAGAAGAAGCACTCCCGTCGAGACTGAGTTGAGAGATATATCTTTTGAGCTATACAGAGGAGAGATCCTAGCAATACTAGGTCTCTTAGGGGCTGGAAAAACAGAACTTGGGAAAGCATTAATAGGCGAAGAGAAAATTGTTTCAGGACGTGTATTAATAGGAGGAAGAGTAGTTAAGATAAGAAATCCTCATCAGGCTATGAAGCACGGCATATTATACTTACCTGAAGATAGAAAGAGATCGGGTGTTATACCCGATATGAAGATCTATGAGAACATCACGATATCTTCAGCCTCCGATAAAGCTTTATTAGGAATAATAAGAGTCAGATCTAAAGAAAAAATAGATGCTTCTGAATGGATTAATAAACTAAGGATTTATCCGAGCAATATCGAGTTTAAAGTCAAGAATCTCAGTGGAGGAAATCAACAGAAAGTCCTTATTGCAAGAAGTTTAGAGACTAATAGCAAGATACTTATATTCGATGAACCAACATTTGGAATCGATATAGGAGCTAAGGCTGAGATAAGAAGATTAATTTCTAGTTTAGCTGATCAAGGCTACGGAATAATATTGTTAACAAGTGATGTTGACGAGGCTCTCACACTAGCTGATAGAATCGCAATATTGGTTAATGGAAGAATCACTAATATTCTGGAGAATAAAAATTTAAATAGAGAAATGATCATTTCCCTATTAGGTGCAGAAAAAAAATGAGCGTTTTTCCAGAGGTAGCTAAAAATAGTATAAAAAAATACTTAAGTAATCTATCTACAATTATTAAAACAAATGAATTAGCAGGTCCTATAATAGCTCTAGTACTTCTCTACATAGCATCAGCTGTGCTCTCAAGTAGATTCTTGACACTTGAGAACCAGATCGTTATTTTACTAATGTTTATTCAAATAGCATTACTGGCTCTGGGGGAAGCTCCTATAATAATGATGGGTAGCATAGATCTTTCCCCAGGATCCGTTATGGGACTCGTAGCTGTATCAACAGCCTATATGATCGTGTTTATGAATATTTCCCCAAATACAGCTGTTGCATTAGGTCTATTAATAGGATTTGCTACAGGATTACTAAATGGTTTACTAGTTACAAAGGCGAAGCTACCATCATTTGTAGTGACACTAGCAGTTTTGCTAGCTGGTAGAGGATTGATCTATATAATAACAGGAGGCTACAGCATAACTGGGGGAGAATTATATAAACTAGGTGTTCTAATCAACAGATACTTTGGGATACCATTGGTCATATGGCTACTTCTCCCAATAATAGTCATGTACTACTACTTCCTCAAGTACACAACAATTGGATTATACATCTATGCGATAGGCGGAAACGAAGAGGCTGTGAGAGTAGCAGGCGTAAACGCGGATCTAGTTAAGATATTAACCTTCTCTATAGCGGGTCTACTTTACGGAGTAGGAGGAATATTTATATTAGGTCAGCTACAGTCAGGATATGCAAACATAGGATATGGATATGAATTAAGTGCAATCGCCGCCTGTGTTTTAGGGGGGGTAAGTCTAGCCGGGGGTGTTGGTAGTCCTCTTAGTCCAGTGATTGGAGGATTAATACTAACATTGATACAAAATATATTAATACTCCTAGGCGTGAACCCATTCTATCAATGGGTAGTGACAGGTGCTATACTGGTTGTAGCAGGTGCTGCCTTAACAAGAGGGGTTCGATACACTAAATAACCTCCGTAAACTAGAGGCATAATTACTACTCTATCTCTATCACTAATCTCTCTACCTAGATCCTCCGAAACTAAATTATTCACTAACACAACCACATTATTTTTTAATTTCTCCCCTGCCAGCAGAGTATCTCTCGACACAATAATACCTCTATCGATAAGTACTTCAATAAGATCTCTTATAGTAGCACCTCTCTTCACAAATAATTTTGTTTCGTGAGTTTTCATATCTATTGTGAAAGGCGGTAAAACCTTAACTATAACCTCGATCTTTTCCTCGGAGATTAATCTGGACACCTAGGTGAAATATCTGTAATTAATTAAATAAAAATTTATAATCATGTTTTCCACCTATTTATGATAATTAATATGTGTACTTTACATATCTATTATCTTGGTGATGAAAATGAGTGAGTTAGAGGGCTTATCCGAAGAACAATTAAAAAATGATATATGTAAGGTCATGAGGAACTTATTTAACAGAGGTTTAGTATCTGCTTTAGGAGGTAATGTAAGTGCTAGATTACCGGGATCCAACGAATTTTGGATAACTCCGAGCGGTATTTTTAAAGGAGAACTTAATCCAGATGATCTCGTCAAATTAGATCTTGAGGGAAACGTCTTAGACGGGTTCTTAAGACCCTCGGTTGAGTGGCCTCTTCACGCGGCGATATATAGAGTCAGACCAGATGCTAACGCTGTTGTTCATGCTCACAACCCAGTCACTCTAGGACTAGCTTTAGCCGGGGTCTCGCTGAAACCGATTAGTGTTGAGGCTGTGATGGTTTTGAGAAAGGTAGAGATTGTTCCATTCGCTTTCCCAGGCACAGATGAGTTGGCTAAATTAGTTGCTGAGAAAGCCGCGAAGGGTGCTAGAGCTATCATACTACAGAATCACGGGGTGGTCGCTATAGGAGCTAATCTATATGATGCAGAGGCTATTGCGGAGACCATGGAGGAGGTTGCGACAGCTCAGTTCGTCGCGATGGCTCTGGGCAAAGAGCCTCCAGTTGTTCCTGAGAAAGATGTTGAGCTATATTATAAGCTATACAAGATGTGAGGTGTTCCCAAATAGAATTTTTTGGATACGCTGGTAAGATCGCTTACATAGATCTCTCTAGAGAAAAGATAGAGAGTAGAGAACTTAGTGAGGATGAGATAAAATTATTTATCGGAGGCATAGGATTAGCGACAAAGCTACTCGTAGAAAATATACCGGATCCGAAAATAAATCCTTTTGAACCAGAGAACCCCCTCATATTTATGACAGGAGCATTAACAGGCACACCCGTGTATGGTAGTAGTAGATTTATCGTAGCCTCCAAATCACCTCTTACAAATGCGTGGGGGGAAGCTCATATAGGAGGTCATTGGGGACCTGAGCTTAAAAAGGCGGGCTTCGACGGCTTAGTTGTGGTTGGGAAAGCTAAGGATCCTGTTTATATATACGTTGAGAATGAGAAAATAGAGATTAGAGACGCAAGAAGATTCTGGGGATTGGATATATATGAAGCCTCAAAAGAGATCCTTAAAGAGGTTGGTGATGAGAACGCTAAAATAAGCTTGATAGGTCCTGCGGGTGAGAACCTAGTAAGGATCGCTACAATAGCTTTTGATCCTATACCTTACGGCCCTAGAATGGCTGGTAGAACAGGTATGGGCTCTGTTATGGGATCAAAGAATCTTAAGGCAATAGTTGTTAAAGGTAGTGGAAGGATTAAACTGAAAGATCCCTCTAAGGTAGCAAGTGTTCTTAATAGACTCCTTCCATTAATAATGTCTTCACCGACTGCACAGATCTATTCACTCTATGGTACATCGGGTGAGGTCGAGGAATTCTATGAGTACGGAGATATGCCTATTAAGAATTTTAGTGAGGGAGTCTTTGAGGGGTACAAGAAGTTAACTGGTGAATATTTCAAAGAAAAAGGTCTTATGATTGGAACATATGGTTGCTGGGCTTGTCCTGTTAAGTGTTGGAAGATAACTAAGTCAGAGAGTCTAACATCGTTTAGATTCCCAGAATACGAGACAATAGCTTCTTTCGGGACAATGCTCAAGATCGATGATCCAAGCTACATAGTTAAATTCAATGAGATCTGTAATAGATATGGTCTCGACACAATCTCTACAGGTAATACTATCGCATGGTTATTTGAGATTTACGAGAGAGGCTTAGTAAACAAAGATATGCTGGGTGGCATAGAGCCTAAGTGGGGAGATGGTGAAGCAGTTATTAAGCTTCTCCACATGATCGGTAGAAGAGAGGGGATCGGTAAAATACTTGCTGAGGGCTGTAGAAGAGCATCGCAGATATTAGGAAACGACACAGAGAGATACTGTATGCATGTAAAAGGTGTCGAGATGCCAATGCATGATCCAAGAGCCTTTAAAGGGTTAGGTCTACAATACGCGACATCTAATAGAGGTGCTGATCATCTATATGGATTATTTATGAGAATTGAGCAAGGGCAGAGAATGCCTGATCTAAGAATATATGAGAGAGTAGATAGATTCTCAACAAAAGGAAAGGGTTGGATGGTTGCTACAATGCAGATCTGGAGTGAGATCCAGGAGTCAATGGGAGTATGTAAATTCATTGATATACCACCAGCTCATATAGCTGGGCTCTACACATATGTTACAGGGATCAAGACTACGGTGCAAGATCTGTTAGTGGTTGGCAAGAGAATATTTACTCTAAAAAGATTATTTAACGTAGCAAACGGTATCTCAAGAAAAGATGACACATTACCTAGAAGAATATTAAGTGAACCACTAAAAGAAGGCGGTTCCAAGGATCAAGTTGTTGAATTAGATCATATGCTCGAAGAATATTATAAATTCATGGGATGGGACAACGATGGGAAACCTACTAGAGAAGTCATTGAGAGCCTAGGACTAGTAGAGTACGCAAAGAAATTAGCCCTGATCTAATACACCTTATTATCGTTGAAGCAAATTACTATATTTGTCGCCAATAAATATTAGTCTAACTAATAATTTCACGATATAATCTTTGATTGCGCTTTTCTAAGCTTTGGGTATATGAATACTACTTTAGCGATCATGGCGTAGTACCTTAGTTTCCACGCGTATTGTT
>ERZ1669248.849-NODE-849-length-12840-cov-4.925772_pt1 | contig 12840 bp, 12 predicted proteins | sample MGYA00579296_ERZ1669248 | MGnify/ENA primary metagenome ERZ1669248 (study PRJEB41166, sample SAMN08046057) | hot springs metagenome | biome: hot spring; feature: neutral hot spring; material: thermophilic sediment; isolation source: thermophilic sediment from...
GGATGATGTCGAGCCCAAAGACCCGCCACTAGCGGCGCCCCCATTGCCACTGGTGCCAAAAGGTGCCGCCGCGCAACTAGCACACCCACCCAACCCGCCATCGTTCAAAGGTGATGCGCCACCAGAAAGCCGCGTACTGCCCTCGCCCCCCGCACCGGCCAACGACGAATCCTGCGGCGTAGCCCCATCGCCCCCCGATAAGCCAACCGCAGCCCAAGCACTGGGGCACCCCAGTAATACACCAAACAACAGCGCCAGTTTGGTGGCGCGGATGGCGTGCTGCATTGGTTCATCATGCGCAAAACAACGGGATTGACCAGATTTTCCGGCGCCCCGCGCGAGCTCTGAGGCCACTTGAATGGCGCCCGTTGTACGATGTCTCACCAAACGGAAAATCCGGTTCATGCTAAGCTCCTGCTCTGAAAATTAAGTAAAAACGGGCGATCGAGATCCGCACCTTATTGGCCGAAATAGCCCATAAGCTTAAGTTTAAGTAGGTTATCTCTGTCGTTTTTAGCCGTAATTGCGCAAGGATATTCATGCAAAAAGCCAAGCAAGCCGCTATCGATGAGTTGATTTATCTCCGGGCATGTCGTTTATTGGAAGCCCGAGGACAACTCAATTGCGTGCGTGATTTGTGCGCGCAGCACGGTTTGAGTGTGTTTGCCTTAAACCGACAGTTCAAAAAAATGATGGGACTCACACCCCGCGCCTGGCAGCGGCAGTGCCGCCTCAATGAAGCAGCGATTTTGTTGGCACGCACGACAATGGAAGTGCTGCATATTGCTCAATCAGTGGGCTATGAAAGCCAGCAAAGCTTTTCCCGCGCTTTTACCCGTGCCTATGGGCGACCGCCCCAGGCGTATCGTCGTGAATTCTGCCCGTCACTTGAAGCGACGACGAGGCCCACCGCCGCGCCCATCACGATCAAATCTCTTCCCAATATGCAGGTATGGGGGCAGCGCTATCTTGGAACCTATGAAGATATCCCTCATCATTGGCAAAATTTTGCCGAACGCCTGAAACAATTCAAGCTGGATGACGGTAGTGCCTTATATTTCGGTATGACTTGGGATGATCCAGCGATCACACCACCGAGTCAGATTCGCTATGACTGTTTGTTCCTGCCCCAAAATAACGCCCTAAATGCGTCGATGGCTGGGCTTATCGCCATGCCATTAACAGCCGGGCGCTATGCTTGCCAAGATCATCACGGTGCTTATATTGATGTGGTTGCGGGCGCTTACACCAACCTCGTGCGAGACTGGTTACCCAAAACAACGTGGCAACTCGACTTGCGCCCGGCGCTGGAGTGGTATGCCACCCCCCCTTGGAACCAGTCCCCGTCAGATTGGGCGTTTGAGGTGATGGTGCCCATCGCTTAAATCAGAGCACGCCAAACGGGCGCCCAAGGGCTAAAACCACCATCGAGCCAATGAATTTATTCGGATAAACACTTATCACTCAAACTCAACAGGCATCCTAAAATGAACAACATGCTTACCCCGACCCAAGTCACTTCGGTTATTTTTATTTGCATGGGCAATATCTGTCGCTCACCGACGGCTGAGGCGGTGTTACGTCGAGAGCTTACGGCGGCCGGGTTGGCGGATGTGGTGTTGGTCGATTCAGCGGGCACCCATGCCTATCACATTGGCAATCCGCCGGATGCGCGCTCAACCAAAACGGCGGCTTTGCGCGGGTATCAAATGGAGGCTTTGCGCGCGCGGCAAGCGGTGCGGGAAGATATTGAGCATTTTGATTATGTGCTGGCGATGGACCATGAGAATTTGCGGTTAATCCAAGCGCTGGCGCCCGCGCATTTGCGGGATAAGCCTCGGTTATTAATGAGCTTTGCCCCCGATTACGGCATCGATGAGGTGCCAGACCCCTACTACGGCGGCGATCAGGGCTTTGAGCAGGTTTTGGATATGATCGAGGCGGCGTGCGCTGGGCTTATCCAAGCTATTCAGCGCCAACGGCGTTAATGCGTTTGCGGTGCATTAAGCCGTGAATGCCGATAGGAATACGCAAAATAAATCACAAAGCCAATAGCAAGCCAGCCTAAAAACCGCAGCCAAGTCACGACCGGCAAAAACATCATCAATGCGCCGCAAGATAAAATCCCAAGTATGGGCAAGGTGTATCCGAATGGGTTTTTAAAAGGGCGCGGCAAATCGGGCTGGCGCAGCCGCAGCACAATCACCCCTAAGCTCACCAACACAAAGGCGGCTAAGGTGCCGATATTCACCAACTCAGCCAATACGCCGAGCGGCAATAAGCCTGCGACCAGTGAAATAATCACGCCAGAAATCACAATAATGCGGATCGGTGTTTGGGTTTTTGGGTGCACATGCGCCAATTTTTGGGAAAGCAGCCCATCGCGCGACATGGCGAAAATAATACGGGTGAGCGCGTAGTACAACACCAGCATCACGGTGGTTAAACCGGTAATAACCCCGGTGGCAACCAAGGCAGAAGCCCAGTTATAGCCCAGCAATTGCAATGAATAAGCAACCGGCGAGGACACGTTTAATTGTGTGTACGACACAATGCCCGTCAGCAACCCCGACACCACGATGTAAATTAGGGTGCAAATAAAAAGCGAGGCAATAATACCGATGGGTACATCGCGCTGCGGATTGCGCGCTTCTTCTACCGCCGTGGATACCGCATCAAAGCCCACATAAGCAAAAAACACGATCGAGGCACCCGCGAGAATCCCAATGGGCTGGCCTTCGGCGGTGTGTTCAAACCAGCCAAAGGGCACAAAAGGCGACCAGTTTTCAGGGTGAATGTTAAAGCCGGCCACACCGATAAACACGGCAATCGTGAGCAACTTAACAAATACCATGGCCACGTTCACCCGAGCCGATTCACGCACGCCAATAATCAACAAAATCATCAGCATTAAAATAATGACCGTGGCGGGCAGATTAATTAAACCGCCTGCTACCGGGGCTTTGGTGAGCAGGTTGGGCAAGCCGATGCCGATGGCCGATAACGCGTTGTTAAAATAACCCGACCAGCCATTCGCCACTGCGGCGACTGAAACGGCGTATTCCAAAATCAAATCCCAGCCGACCATCCACGCGATCATCTCGCCAAATGCGGCATAGCTGTAGCCATAGGCACTCCCTGAGCCGCCAACCGATGCGGCAAGTTCCGCATAAGCCAGCGCGGCAAATGTGCTCGCCAACCCGGCCAGCACAAACGATAACACCACGGCAGGCCCTGAATATTCGGCCGCTGCGATGCCTGTGAGCACAAAAATGCCCGTACCGATAATCGCGCCAATCCCCAAAAAAGTGAGATCAAAGGCGCCTAAGCAGCGTTTTAAGCCCGAATCGCAGTACGCGGCAGGGTTAGCGGGTTTTCGGCGAAATAAATCCATCGTGGGTGGGTGACTCCTTCAAATAACAAGTTGGCGGCGCGCCCTGCATGACAATAACATGACTTATTTTTGTGGGTTAAGCAAAGCTTAGCGCAAAGGTGGGCTGCAAACCCTACAACGCGCCGCCCGATGAGCGCTATAATCACTGACTTCAAAAAACTGTTCAACGAGAGTCTCATGGCCGTTCGCAAAACTTCGCCCGCTCATGCAGAGATCATCCATGAAGGCGCGCCCGACGTGATTGCTCAATATGAGCGCAGCATGGCCGAATTAGAGCAAATTGTGGCGCGCATGGAACAAGGCGATACCACGCTTGAGCAATCGCTCAAAGATTATGAGCGCGGCACCCAATTAGCCCGCCAGTGCGAGCAGGCACTTAAAGCGGCGGAGCTTCGCATTGATGCCTTGAGCCTGCCCATCGAGCCAGAACCTGCCGCGCCTAAATCCAAACCGGCTATGCCGCCTGCGGATGCGTTTTTTGATGTCTAACACGGCAAAAGACACAACGGAATTTACCACGCGACTTGGGGCTGAATTCAGCGCTGCATTGAATGCCGAATTTATGCCCGAATTTTCTGCTTGGCATAGCGCCTTCAAAGCGGTGTTTGAAGCGCAATTAGCCGCGCATTTGCCCCGCATTTTAGCGGGTGCGCCCGCACGGCTGGCTGAGGCCATAAGCTATGCCGTGCAACAAGGCGGCAAGCGCATTCGCCCCATGCTAGTGCTGCTCGGCGGCCAGGTGGGACAGGGCGCCTCGTGCTTGCCTGAGCTTTCTGCGCTCAATCACAGTTCCCTGTGGCCGGCGGCCATCGCGGTTGAGCTAATTCATGGATACTCGCTCATCCATGATGATTTACCCAGCATGGATAACGATGATTTGCGACGCGGCAAGCCCACTGTCCACCGCGCTTTTGATGAAGCTACCGCCATTTTGGCGGGCGATGCGCTCCAGTCGTTAGCCTTTTCCCTGCTAAGCACCGCCCCTAATGCAACTGATGCCACACGGCTTGCTTGGGTGCGCTTATTGAGCATCGGTGCTAACCGCATGGTTTTTGGCCAACATTTAGATACCACGCCGCACGCCCACCCCCCCACAACCGCTGAATTAAGCCAAATGCATGAGCTTAAAACAGGCGCCTTGCTGCACGCCGCCCTGATGATGGGTGCTGTCGCGCAGCCCCCAGTTGTGCAAGAGGCGCTGTCCGCCTTTATTGCGCCTTTGGGGCTGGCCTTTCAAATACAAGATGATATTTTGGATGCCACCGGAAGCGCAGAGCAGCTTGGCAAAACGCCCGGCAAAGATGCCGCCTACCACAAAGCCTCTTATGTCACCGTATTGGGGCTTGATGCGGCACGCGGCCATTTAAGCACTTTAATCACAGAAGCCTTGCACGCACTCGCCCCCTTGGGGCAAGCGGGCGACGCCTTGCGTGCCTGCGCCCAATTTGTGCTCACCCGAGATCACTAATGCCGCCAATTTCCCGCGATGCCCCGATTCTTGATTTACTGGATCTCATCGATCACCCCGATGATTTGCGGCGGTTAAGCCCACGCCAGCTCATTGCGCTGGCGGCACAATTGCGCGCCGAACTCATTACCCGCGTCGCGCAAACCGGCGGGCATTTAGCCGCTAATCTTGGCGTGATTGAGCTCACCATTGCCTTGCATTATGTGTTCAACACCCCCGATGACCGCCTGGTGTGGGACGTAGGTCACCAAACCTACGGCCATAAAATGCTCACCGGCCGCCGACAGGCCATGACCGGATTGCGGATGCGCGATGGCTTGTCAGGCTTTACCCGCCGAGCCGAGAGTGTGTTTGATCCCTTCGGCGCAGGGCACTCCAGTACCTCCATTAGCGCGGCGCTTGGTATGGCGGTAGCGGCAAAAATACAAGGTAAAACGCATCACGCGGTGGCGGTCATTGGGGATGGCGCACTCACCGCCGGCCAGGCGTTCGAAGCGCTCAACCATGCGGGCGAGTTACATGCGAACCTGCTCGTGGTGCTGAACGACAACGAAATGAGCATCTCCAAAAATGTCGGCGCCTTAAACCAGCACTTAACCCGTTTGCGCAGCAACCCTATGGTGAATAAATTACGGGCCGGAGGGCAAAGCTTGCTCGCGCAAACCGGCCCCTTGGGTGACATTTTGAACACCACCCGCACCGGCTTGCGCGATGGGGTTAAGCATTTACTTGGCGTGACAAGCTTATTTGAAGAGCTCGGGTTCAGCTATTTTGGCCCCATTGATGGCCACGATGTCACCTTGCTGGTCGAGACGCTGGATAACTTACGCACCCAAACCGGCCCGCGTTTATTGCATGTCGTCACCCAAAAAGGCCGGGGCTTTAACCCCGCCGAACTTGACCCCGTGCGCTACCACGGCGTAGGCAAGTTCGATCCCAAAATTGAACCGCAGCCCATCCCCGCCGCCGCCAGCAAAACCTGGACCCAAGGTTTTAGCGACTGGCTCGATACCCAAGGCGGCTGCCCCAACGTCATCGTGATTACCCCCGCCATGATCGAAGGCTCGGGCTTGGCCAGTTTTGCCGCCCGATACCCCAACCGCTGCTTTGATGTCGGCATTGCCGAACAACATGCCGTCACCTTCGCAGGCGGGCTTGCCACCGAAGGCCTGCGCCCCATTGTCGCGATTTACTCCACGTTTTTGCAACGCGCCTGGGATCAAGTCATCCATGATATTGCCTTGCAAAATTTACCCGTACTGTTCGCCATTGATCGAGCGGGTTTAGTTGGCCCCGATGGCGCAACCCATGCGGGCAGTTTTGATTTAGCCTTTGGCCAAGCCATCCCGAACCTAAGCATTGCTACCCCAAGTGATGCGCTTGAATTGCACGCGGCGCTTAACATCGGCATCCAAGCCCCATCACCTGTGTTGGTGCGTTATCCCCGCGGCGAATGCCCCACCGATTTAGGCGGCGAACCCGCCATTCACCCTTATGGCTTGCGCGTGCGGCGGCGCGCAGCCACGCCCGAACGCAGCCTATTGGTGGTGGCATTAGGCTCCAAAGTCGCCACCGCGCTGAGCGCTGCGGCTACCTTGCCGGCCACCGTCGTCGATTTGCGCTGGGCTAAACCCATCGACTGGGCCAACTTATCCCCACTCATCGAGCAGCATGCCGGCTGGCTTATTATTGAAGAAGGCAGCAAACTTGGCGGCATTGGCGCCACCTTAATCGCACGAGCGGCTGAGCAGGGGTTATGCAAACCCGTCAAGCACTTGAGCCTACCCGATGAATTTATCGAACACGGCACCCGCACAGAATGCTTGCACGATTGTGGGCTTGACGAAACCCACCTAAACCGTACGATGACCGAATTTTTGACGCAGGTACTGCCCGCATGAATACCGCCCACCCCACCCCCACCCTCGGGCAAATCATCAACCAATTAGCCGCCCCCGCGAGCACGTTCGCGCTCAGCGTCACGGTTGATTTTGCCGCCGCCCACCAATTGCACGGTTATGAGGGCAATTGCGCGCGGCTGCACGGCCATAACTGGAAGATTATTGTCGAAGTCACAGGCCAAAAGCTCGATGATGTGGGTATGGTGCTGGATTTCAAAACCATGAAAAAAGCCGCGCGCGAGGCGGCTAAAAAGCTCGATCACCAGTTTTTGAACGAAATTGCCCCGTTTGATCAAATCAACCCCACCGCCGAACATATTGCCGTGTGGTTTTTTGTCGAATTAAGTGGCGTGCTCAACCAAACCTACGCCCGCGTTTCGGCCATCACGGTTTGGGAGAATGATTACTCCGCCGTCACCTACCGCGCTTGACACCTCTGCTAAGCTTAAATTTTTATTATCGACAGGTTTTACCATGCCAACCCCAACCCCACCCGCCGTCATGCCCGATGTGCAATCCTCATTTGATGCGCGCAATATCGAGATTGATCGCGTTGGCATCAAAGCCATCAAACACCCGCTCACCGTGGTCGATGGCACCGACCGGCAAGCCAGCATTGCCGAATGCACACTCACCGTTGCCTTGCCCGCCGATAAAAAAGGCACGCACATGTCGCGGTTCGTGGCACTGCTCAATGCGCACCCGTTGGTGCTCTCCCTAGCCACCCTGCCCGACTGGACGCGCCAAATGGCCGAACTCCTGCACGCGCACGCCGCCGATGTGCAGTTCACCCTACCGTTCTTTGTGGAAAAAGCAGCGCCCGTCTCCGGCCAAAAAGCCCTGATGGATTATGAGCTTAGTTTAATTTGCCAACTAAACGCCCAAGGCATCAGCGAAACGCACCTTAAGCTTATGGTTCCAGTCACAAGCCTTTGCCCTTGCTCTAAAGAAATTTCAGCCTATGGGGCGCATAACCAACGCTCACATGTCACCGTGACCGTGCGCGTGAAAGATAGCGCCCTCTCGATTCGGGATTTAATCCGCGCCATTGAAGATCAAGGCTCTTGCGCGCTCTGGGGCTTACTCAAACGTCCCGATGAGAAATTTATTACCGAATATGCCTTCGACCATCCTAAATTTGTCGAAGATATGATCCGCGATGTGGCAGGCACCTTGGCCAATTACGCAGGAATTGAGGGCTATCGCGTCACGGTTGAAAATTTCGAATCAATTCACAACCATTCAGCTTGGGCAGTCATTGATCGCTTGGGTTAAACCCCGCCCAAACAACGCCACCGCATTCGCATCCAGTTGGCGGCCAAGTGCTAAGGGTTCCTCGCCCCGCACGTCAGCCAAAACAGCCAACTGCTCGCCGATAAACGCCGGTTCATTGGGCGCCCCTTGGTGCAAGGCGCCTGATTGATTGGGCGCATCGGATTCAAGTAATAAATGCTCAATGGGTAACGCAGCCAGCATGGCACGCAGCCGCACAGCGCGCGGGTGGGTCATGGCGGCACCCACGCCTAAGTAAAACCCCTGCGCGATGAACGCTTTTGCCTGTTGCTGCGACCCCACAAAGCCGTGCACCACCCCGCGCAAGCCTTGGGTGCGGCGAATCACCCGCAGCAGTTGATCGGCCGATTTGCGCTCGTGCAAAATCACCGGTAAATCCTGCGCGCGGGCAAGGGCAGTTTGACCTTCAAACAGCGCCATTTGTTGCGCTATCGGCGGCCTATTGGGTGCAAAATCCAGCCCAATTTCCCCCACCGCCAGCGTATCGCAAGCCTCATGAACAAGCCACGCCGATAACGCCGCAAGCCCTGCCGCCACATCAACCTCATGCGCCCACCACGGGTGAATGCCATAGGCTAACCCCACCGAAAACCCTTCTTGGCGTGCGCGTAACGCCACGCTTTTTTGCCCCGGCCAGCGAGCAGGCGCCACGCCAACGGATATGAGCGATGACACGCCCGCCCGCTGCGCGCGCATTAAAACCTGCTCATACGGGCATAAGGCAATCAAATCATCCAGATGACAATGGGTATCAATCATATAAAGCCGCTTGTCTGCATCCTTGAATTAAGATCCGATTCAATAAATCTTGTATTCTGCCGATAATTAAAAAAACCCGCACATCAGAGGCCACCCATTTGAACCCCTCCACCCTTATCGGCATGCTCGGCGGCTTTGGCATTATTATCGGTGCCATTTTTCTGGAATCGAACCATGTTGCCGATTTTGTTAACCTGCCCGGCTTGCTTTTAGTGCTGGGCGGCACGCTGGCTGCCACGTTAGTTAGCTACCCCTTGCATGAAGTGCTGCGCGTTTTTCGGGTGTTTACCATCGTGCTGCGCAATGAGCGATTATATGCGGAGCGCGATATCGCCGAGCTCGTTGAGGTGGCTAAGCTTAAATTCCAAGGGGAAATCAACCGCGCGGATGAAAAGCTTACCCGCATCAAAAACCCGTTTTTACGCAGCGGCATGCAAATGGTACTCGATGGCGCGAGCAATCAAGACATCATGACGCTCCTGCAGTGGCGCATTGGCCGAATGCGTGCCCGTGAGCGCGCCGAGGCGCAAATTTTCCGCACCATGTCGTCATTCGCGCCGGCTTTTGGTTTGCTCGGCACCTTACTTGGGCTTATTAACATGATGCACGCGATGGATGCGGCACACTTTACCGAAATTGGCGGCAGCATGGCACTGGCGCTGGTCGCCACACTCTACGGCATTTTACTGGCCAACCTCGTGTTCAAACCCATTGCCTTGAAATTAGAGCGCCGCACCGAACAGCGTGTCATGGTCATGAACATGATGGTTGAAGGCGTGATGCTCATGCAGCAGCAACGCTCGCCGGCATTCATCCGGGAAACCCTGCAATCCTTCCTCGCGCAAAGTGAAGATGAGCTGCGCGAGGTAGCCGCCCAACCGGGCAAACAACGCGCCGCACCCTCGCCCCGCGCGCGTTAAGCATAGCGAGCCGATCATGCTTGCCCCAGAGCCCACCGCAAGCCCGAACACCCAAGCGCCGAACATGGCCGCGCCGATTAGCGATGATATAGCGCGCCAACATATTGAGGCCGAACTGCGTCTGGCAGAACAAAAAGCCGCCTTCGCGCGTCCTTGGCATGAAGGCTGGGATGAAAACCCGCGTGAAGCGGATGACGATCAGTATTTATGGCTTGTCACTTTAGCGGATTTAATGACCTTACTGATGGCCATGTTTGTGATGCTGGCCGCCTTTGCCTACCAAAGCCGAGACAGCAACGCGCAACTGCCCGCCAGCAGTGGCAGCACGCAAGAGGCACAAAAAGTCAATGCCACCCCAACGCCCCAAACCGGCCCCATGGCCACCACACAATCCAGCCCAGGCCAAGCGCCAACCCAAGGCAATATCCCCCAAGCCGGTAATGCGTTAATTGGTTCAGCCGGCACACAGCCGCCCGAGACCCCCGAGGCTCCCACCGCCAACCCACCCCCAACTGAAAACCCACTGGCCGGTGATGCCGCGCAAACCGAGGCCAGCGCCCTGTTTTCTGGGCTGGGGAACGATGTGGATGTGTCGGTAATCAAAGGCCGGGTTAATTTGCGGGTGAAAGATAACATCCTGTTTAGCTCTGGCAATTCCGATCTATCGCCCGCCGGACAAGGCTTATTAAATCGCCTAGCCGAAAGGCTTAAAGCAGGCAATTACCCCATCGCGGTGCAAGGGCACACCGATAATCGCCCGATTCATACCGCGCAATTTCCCTCCAACTGGGAGCTCTCTGCCGGCCGCGCCGCTGCCGTGGTTCAGCAACTCATCCATCAAGGCGTTGCGCCCGATCGACTCTCAGCCACAGGCTTTGCCGATACGCACCCCATTGCCTCAAACGATACGCCCACCGGTCGTGCCGAAAATCGGCGGGTTGATCTTGAATTACAACTGCCCGCGTCTATGCTACCCAAAGCCGCCCTGCCTGCCCCGGCAACGCCGCCCGCCCCATGACTCAATTTAGGATCGCTATGACCTCATCCCCCCAACCCAGCCCGCCCGATCAGGCTTGGCAAATTCACCCGCAGTTATTAGCCGATTCAGTCCCCATCATCAATTTGCCCCTCTGCGCGATACGACTGCTCGATGATGCGCGCTTTCCTTGGGTGCTACTCATCCCGCGTTTAGCGGCAATCACGCAGTGGCTAGATGTTCCCTGCAAAACACAGCACGAAATTCTTGATGAAATACAAATGGTTAGCGCAGCAATAAACACTTTATTTAAGCCCGTAAAAATCAACCTTGCCACCATTGGCAACAAGGTCGATCAACTGCATATTCATTGCGTGGCGCGCCACACGCACGATGCCGCTTGGCCTGATGTGGTGTGGGGGCACGGCACACGCCACCCGTATAACTCCTTGCAACGATTAGCCCGCGCCAATGCAATCGCCGCTTTACTCACATCGCTGTCTGCGCCAAACTCACACGCTGTGCGTTGATTCTCCTAGGTTGATTTTCTAGGAAATCCGTGCCCACGGAATAATTTATCGTTAGCCTAAAAGGATGTTCTGGTTATGCGAATCGTACCGCTGCCCTTACAATTTTTACTCTTCTTGGGATTGCAAATCACGCTCTCATTGGGCTTGGTTTTTTATCTCAACACCCTAGCCAATACCAATTACCAAACCTTGGTGCGCGCCAGCACGGGGTTTGTCGAATCCAGCAAAACGATTGAGACATTGCGCAAAGCATTTGCCCAAACCAGTAATCAAATTGAGCTAACCGCAAGTAATTTTTCTGCAGGGGAACGCGTTGATGTGCGCGATCAAGTGCTTGCGCTCCAGCAACTGGCTGCGGCCATTCGCACCGATATTGCATTGGGTGATTTACGCGAATCGGCCAGTGGCAAAATCAATCAACTGGCCAGCAGCATTGATGCACAAGCCCAAGCGCTCATTACAGCGGCCGCCAAAACTGCCTCAGCCTCCCGCGAGGAAGTCAAAGCTCTGCAAGATCACCTGCGCGCCGAGCGCAGCCGAATCATGGTGGAAGATTTTGGCGCCCTGATTGATTCGGCGAACCAAAATCTTGAAAACACTATGCAATTACTGCGCGGTTCCACCGCGAGCTTAAGCCAACAATACCAAACCTTGCTCGTGCTTTTTATCGTATTGCAAATCGGCCTTATGGTCACGGCACTTTGGTATTTTAACTATCAAATCAAGCAATTAGCCGACATAACCGATCGCTTAATTGAAGGCGAAGCCACCACCGCCCTGCCGCAGCAAAAACGGCACGATCAAATCGGCCGCCTCGCGCGTGCTGTGCAACATTACCGAACCGCACTCATCACCTTGTCGGATTCACGCGAACAATTAAAAACCATCCTCAAAAAATACGATGCAGAAACTTTAAGTCGTCGCAAAATCGAAAAGCAACTCACCTTAGCCGCATCGGTGTTTGAAAATGTGCAAGAAGCCGTACTGCTCACCGATATAGCCGGCCATGTCACCCGCGCCAATACCGCCGCACTTGAGTTATTGCATTGCAACGAGAAACAACTGGCCAACCAACCTTTACTGCAATTTTTACTTGGCAAAGATTTTATTGTTATCGAACCGCTTTGGAACCAAGTGCTCGAACAGGGCCATTGGTCAGGCGAGGTCACGTATCAAGCCGAGCGTTTTGCGCCCATCACGGCGCTCATTTCCATCAAACTGATGGGTGAAGCCCGCGAAGGCAAAGGGCATGTGATTTTTGTTTTAAGCGACTATACCGAAATCCGCGCCCGCGAAAGCGAAATGAAATTTTTGGCCGAGCAAGATGCCGTCACCGGCTTATTTAACCGGCATTATTTTGTCGCCGCCGGGCAAAAACGAATCCAGCAAAACCCCAACACCGCCTTTTGCATCATTACACTGGGGCTCGATAATTTCCGCTCGCTTGATGATGCGCTCGGGCAGCGAGACAGCGATTATGTTTTAAAAGAAATCGGCTCGCGCCTCAGCCAACTAGCGGGGCCACACGCCACACTCGCGCGGGTGGGCAATAATGAATTTGCGTTTTACTCAAATGGATCAGAATCAACCGATCAACGC
>ERZ1669248.850-NODE-850-length-12834-cov-3.631505_pt1 | contig 12834 bp, 10 predicted proteins | sample MGYA00579296_ERZ1669248 | MGnify/ENA primary metagenome ERZ1669248 (study PRJEB41166, sample SAMN08046057) | hot springs metagenome | biome: hot spring; feature: neutral hot spring; material: thermophilic sediment; isolation source: thermophilic sediment from...
GGCTGGGGACGCGGGCCCCCCGGAAGACCAGCAGCCGCACCGGTCTATTGGCCATCGCTGGCAAAGCCGCCGCCACCTCGTTGCCCGCCTTGATCGTTAGTGCGACGTTGATGGCGGGGAGCAAGTCCTCGGAGGGGGGCTCCTCGAGTACAAGCGTCAGCCTCCGGTAGTCGGGTGGCAGGACATCAATGATCTCGAGGTCTTCGCGCTCAAGCTCCTCTACGAAGAGCACCACCTCCGCCGCCCTCGCGACAACCCTCGTGATCGCGCGCGCGACGCTGCGGAGGGTGCTTGCCCCCAGCGCTAGCAGTGGAATGCCGCCGAGGCTGAGCGCCGGGTCCTTCACGTAGATTAGGCCCCTCATCTGATACTCGTAGAGCACCGGCGATAGGCGCTTGAGCGCGTAGCGGGATGCCAGCGCCTCCACCAAGTCCCCCCTGTACTGGGCGTAGGTGTCGTCGGTGAGCGATTTGAAGGCCACCTGCTCCACCGATCTCGGTACGCAGACGTAGCGCGGCTCCATGCCGCAGAGCAAGGTCTCCACGATCACCGCCAGAACCTCGGCGTCGATGGTGGGGGCCTCCCAGCGCCTAATGCTTTCCATCAGCTTGCCCAGCAGGGCAGTGAGCTCCTCGGGCTTCGGCCTGCACCCGACGACGCTGGCGACCCTCTCAACGTCCCCCGCCCCCACCGCTATGCCGCGGTAGTTCGTTAGGAGAACGCTATTCTTTCGCTCCCCAAACTGCATCTCCCTAACTTTCGCCAAAACCCATCTACCGAACTCCGTGAGCGTGTAGCGGCCTTCGCTTGACACCATCACTAGGTTAGCTCTCATCAATTTTTTTAAATGAAAGTTCAATTTACCACTCTTTATATTCATCATATCTCGTAGCTCCGAGAACGTCATCGGCCCCCTTTCATCCAGAAGAGTTAGTATCCTCAACCTGTGCTCCTGGCTTACTCCCTTCAGTACGTTTACCAGATCGTCTAGGCTTCCGAGCCGCATCCGCCTACCGCCAGAACCTCTCCTTCAGCCGAGCGTAGAATCGCTCGCTCCTCTCGTACCACTCTGAGAAGCCTTCCGGGGCTTGGGGGTACGATTCGTAAATCTCGATCGACTCCTCCATCAGACCCTTCAGCCTGACAAGCTCGCTTAGGAGCGTCGGGCGCCTCAGCATCCTGATCGCCGCAGCCGCTTTAGACAGCACCGAGGGCAGGAGCTCACCCTTGTAGCCTATCGCTGAGAGCTCTTCATCGCTCACCACTCCGCTGCTCACTATCAGCTCTATATCGTCGTTCGAGAGAGCTTGCAGGTAGATGCGTGCAACGTCCAGAGCGGCCTGTTTAATGCCGTAAGCTTTGAGGTAAGCTACTGTGTAAGGCCACAGCCTCTCCATCGTGGGCTCGCCCTCCTCTAGCGCTGCCAGCACGCTCGCAGCGGCATGGTGCGCACTCACGAGCGCCGGGCCTATCCCGCCGCCGTGCAGCGGGTTGGCAGTGTAGGCGGCATCGCCGACCGCTAGGAACCCGTTCCAGACGGGGCAGGGCGCTGGACGACGCGTGGGCACAACCCCCCCGCCCGCGTGGAGCACCCTCGCGCCGGCTTCCCTGAGGCGGGGGAGCACATGCTTCTCGAACATGTCCCTGGGGCTCGGTGCCCCCGCGCCCATCTTGACGCCCAGCCCCACGTTGACAGTGCTTCTACCCTTCGGGAACCACCACCAGTACCCCCCTGGCGCTACAACGGCGTCGAGGTAAATGTCCGCGAAGCGGGGGTCCTGCTCCACCTCCACCTCCGCCACGACCCTGTAGGCCGCGTTGAAGTCCTCAGGTGGGGCCTTATAGGAGACCCACCACTCGCTGGGGAGCTTGGTCCTGAGCGCGGCAGCCGCCCCTGTAGCGTCCACCACCACTCTCGCCCGCAGCTCGCCGATCCCAGAGGGGCCGGACACAACGACCCCCCTCACCCAGCTACCCTCGACCACCGGCTTCAGCGCCGAGTGCTGCGCCATCAGCTCGGCGCCCGCGTCCAGAGCCATTTTCAGCAGCCTCCTACCGAAGGCCTTCCTGTCGAGCGCGTAGCCCCTGCCCCACGCAGTGACGGAGTGCCTCTTGCTGGGCGAGAAGACGCGCACCCCCTCTATGATGCCAAGCGCGTCGACGCCGAGGCGGGGCGGCTCCAACCCCACCGCCTTGAAGTGGTGCTCCCCTATGGCGTCGCCACAGACCTTCTCCCCCACCTTGTCCTCACTCTTCGCCTCCACGATGAGCGTGCGGAGCCCCCCCTTAGCCAGCTTGTACGCGGCGAAGAGCCCGGCGACGCCGCCGCCGACGATGACGGCATCGTATCTGACAGACACGAGGCTCCCGACGCTGGACTATTGAAATGCTTTGCTAGCCGACGCGCCGCCTGAGCAAATCTTAAAGGCCCAGGGGCCGGGGATCGCGCGATGAGCGAGCAAGCCGTGAAGCCCGAGAGGGGCGACGTGGTGGCGGTAGAATATACGGTGAGGGAGAAAGCGACCTCCAGGGTGGTCGACACTACGTCGGAGGAGGTCGCGAAGGAGCACGGCATCTACAAGGACGGCGCGGCCTACGGCCCCCGCCTCGTGATCCTAGGTGCGGGGGAGATCCCGCCCGGCCTGGAGGAGGCGCTGCTAGACATGAGGGAGGGGGAGGAGCGGGAGGTTGAGGTGCCGCCCGAGAAGGCCTTCGGAGTAAGGGACCCCGAGAAGGTCAGGGTGATACCGGCGCGCGAGCTCTCGGCGAGGGGCATCGTGCCTAGGGCCGGTATGGAGGTTGAGGTTCGCGGGGAGTGGGGCACGGTGATCAGCGTGGGAGGCGGCAGGGTGATCATCGACTTCAACCACCCGCTGGCTGGGAAGGAGCTGGTCTACAGGGTGAAGCTCGCCAAGGTGTACAAGAGCCCGGAGGAGAAGGTGAAGGCCCTCTTCGAGAAGCACGTCGCCTCTGTCGAGGCCTCTCTAAATCTGAGCAACGGGGATTTGATAGTGACCGTGCCGTTCCAGGCGCTCTCCTCGCCTGAGACTTTATCGGCCATCAGTGACTTCGCCAGGGACGTGGAGCGCTACGTGAGCGAGGTGAAGGCCGTCAGGCTGTCGGTCACGGTGTTCGAGCGGAAGGAGGCAGCGAACCAGCCTTGAGAATCCTCGAGAGGGGTGAGCGCGGCAGGCTGAGACTTCAGCTGGAGAGCCAGGAGGACCTCTACTTCGTCTCGCTCCTCATCGATGAAGGTGACCTCGTAACCGCCTGGACAAGTCGCCAGCTCAGGGTGGAGAGGGCTACGGGCAGCGAGCGCGGCGAGAGGGTCCGCGTGAAGCTCACCGTCCGGGTGAAGAAGGTGGAGTTCCAGCGCTTCACCGACTCCGTCAGGGTCCTAGGCGTGGTAACGGAGGCCCCCGAGTGGCTGAGCGCGCTCGGCTCCCACCACACCATTGGGTTGAGAGTGGGGGATGAGGTGGAGATCGTGAAGCAGGCCTTTACCCGGTACCACGAGAGGATCCTGCGCCTGGCCTCGGCCACCGCCGAGCTGGCAGGCGTAGTGAGTGTGGATGTGGGCGAGGTCGCTGCCGCTGTGCTGCGACCCCAGGGCCTCGAGGTGGTAAGCGTGGTGAGCATCGAGAGGCCGGGAAAGGAGGGGAGCCTGAAAGCCTCGCTGGGCGCGCAGCTCAGCAAAGTACTGCCGCAGGTGCTGAGCGCGCTCAGGGCGCGGGGCTGCAGGAGGATCATAGTGGCGGCGCCGGAGCTGGTCCTTGAGGTCGCGAAAGAGCTCGTGCCGGACGCGCAATACGTCAGGGTTGCCGAGGGGGGGCTGGCGGGGCTCTACGAGCTGCTCCGGAGCCATGCCCTGAGGGGGGTTCTGGCCGAACTCCACATGTCCGAGGTGAGGCAGGCTCTGGAGGAACTGCTGTCGCGCCTCCACCGCGGCTCGGGGAAGGTCGCCCTGGGGGTTGAGGAGGTGGAGGCCGCCCTCCAAGCGCGCGCGGTCGAGGCCCTCCTAGTCCTAGATGAGGCCCTGCTGGGGGGTGAGCGCGGCAGGATCGCTTCGATACTTGAGAGAGCCTCCGAGACGCTGCGCACAATAGCGATCGTGCCGCCAAGCCTGGAGGGGGCCGAGCTCCTCAGGCGCTGCGGGGGCGTCGCAGCGCTCCTCTACTTTGACGTGGGAACGGCCGAGGGGAAAGTTTAACACCCTAGTGCCCCCACGCGCTTCAGGCGCGGCCATGTGCGCGTACGCTGGAGTGCCGGTGCCGCTCAGGCCCGAGCGCATCGGCGTGCTAATCGGTAAGGAGGGGGCGAACAAGGCGCTACTCGAGAAGACCTTCAACGTCGTCCTCCACGTGGACTCGAAGAGCTCGATGGTGTACATCTCGCCCGCTGAGGGGGCAACCCCCTTCGAAGTGCTTAGGGCCAAGCAGGCTGTGGAGGCCATCTCGCTCGGCTTCAGCCTGGAGGACGCCCTCGGCTTGAGCGACGAATCGTGGTGCTTCGAGGTCGTGGACCTGAGCGAAGTCGCTAGGAACGAGGGTGACCTCTGGAGGGTTAAGGCCAGGATCATCGGGGAGGGGGGTAAGGCCAAGAAGAACGTGGAGGCGATGGCCCGCGTCAGGATAGTCGTCGGCGACAAGGTGGTGGGCATCCTAGGCGAGTGCGAGAACGTCGAGATCGCCAGGAGGGCGATCCAGATGCTGATCAGGGGGCGCACCCACGGCGCCGTCTACGGGTACCTCAGGGCGGCTGGGCGCGAGCTGAAAAGGAGGAAGCTCGAACTGTGGGAGAAGCCGGAGCGCGAGGTTTAAGAGCCGCGGCCCCCCGCTAACCGGGCGGGGGTGCCCGAGCTGGGTCAAAGGGGGCGGTCCCCTAGGGGGCCCAGACTCAAGGAGGTCCTCGCACCTGGGAGGTATCCGCTGGCGTAGGCCTGCCCGGGTTCGAATCCCGGCCCCCGCACCATCCGCCCAACTCTCGGGTTGGCTGCCCCTGCGCCGATGCAGGCGAGATGCGAGCTCCAACTCTGCCGCGGATGCGCCCAGGATGCGGCGCGAACTCTCCCTCGCGCCGTGCGGAGGCGTGGGGCCCGGGCCGGGATTTGAACCCGGGTTTCGGCGCGGGCCCGTGCCCGCTTCACCGGCTCCACAGGCCGGCGTGTTAGACCAGGCTACACTACCCGGGCCTCGGTCGGGGGGTGGGCCCGGCCCTTATTACCCTTTCTCGAGTGTTCGGAAACGCTTTTCCCCTCCCCGCTCCGAGGGGTCCGTGGATCTAGGCGGCTTCGAGCGCGGCTCCCGGATGCTCTTCTCCCTCCCTAGCGGGAGGCTAGTCGCGCTAATGGTCGCCGCGTCACTCGCCGCCGCAGTCTACGCTGGCTGCCGCCTGACCTTCATCATCTATGCCGCTGCGGTCCTGCCTCTTCAGCTGCTCCTCTCCGCGCCGCGCTCGATTACGCTCAGGAGGGCCTACGGGCTGGTCCCCCTGATTCTGGCATGGGGGGCACTGGTGACCGTCGTGCGCGGTTGGACCCCCCTACTCCTCCTTCCACCCGCCCTGCTCTTCGGCGCGGTCGCCAGGTTCCTATCGAGCTCCGCGCTGGCGCACGCGCTCTTCGGCGCCCCCCTGCTAGCGCTGATGGTCCTCGAGGGGGTCCCCCTCCACCAGGCGGCTGCAGCGACCCTGCTGCTCCTCTTCTCGCTGGCCTCCGCGGAGGCGGTCACGAGATTGGTCGACCGCAGGCTGAGACTATTTGGTGGGTGGGGGTTAGTGTCGGCATACCTGGGCTACACGCTGGCTGGCGACAAGCGCACCTTCGAGGGGGCGCTGAGCAGCCTCTCAGCCTCCAAGACAGTTCCCACGTATGTCCTAGACCTCCTGCACAGCGGCGATCGCGTCGGGATGGTGGTTGTGCCGCACGTCCACCCGGGACCTTACCGTGACCTGGGCAGCAGCAGGCTCCCGGCGATGATAACGGAGGCCGCGCGGCGACGAGGGGTCGCCTGCCTCGTGCTCCATGGCGCTTCCACGCACGGCGAGGACCTGCTCCGCGAGGAGGACGCGGCGCGCCTGGCCGAGCTGGTGGCCGCTGGCGAGGGCGAGGTGCTCTGCGAGAGCGAGCGGCTGGGGTTCGCCGAAGTCGTCGACCCCTCCTTCAGGGCGGTGGCCCTGGCCGTCGGCTGCGCGGCGCTGGTGATCGTCGAGCGCAGGGACGCCGGGATGGAGGACATCCCTCTCGAGGCGGCGTCCGGGCTCCAAGGCATCGTGCTGGTGGACGCCCACAACAGCTACGACGCAGTGCGCCCCATGCCCTCTGGCGAACTGCGCGCGAGGCTGGTGGAGATTGCCAGTGCTGCCGCCAAGGCCGCGCGCGAGGGCTTGAGAGGTGGGTGGCAGGGCGCGCTGGCCGCGCGCCCCGGGCGCGTGGGCTCCGAGATCGGCGGTGCCGGCGTCTCGATCCTCTACCTGGCTAGCGGCACGAGCGGCGTGGCACTCGTCAGCTTCGACTCCAACAACATGCTGAAGAGCCTTAGGGACAAGCTCTACGAAAGGCTGAGCGGTGCCGGAGCCACCGTAGCGATCGTGACCACCGACACGCATGAGCTCACGGGCTCGCGCCCGGGCGACACCTACGACCCCTTAGGCACGAGGCTCGGAGCAGAGGAGTGCCTCGCTGTGGTGAGGCAGCTGTTAGAGGAAGCGCGCGCGAACCTCGTGCCCGTGACGTTCAGGCTGAGGGTTCTCCGCTTCAGCGCGCAGTACCTGGATGCTGGCAAGCTCTTGCTGCTCGATGGTGAGCTGAGGAAGCTGATACCGGTAGCAACGGCACTCTTCGCCATCCACTTTTCCCTTTTCGCGCTGCCTCTGCTCCTTTAGCGGGGGCGAGACCCCTCCATTTCTCGTGCAGCAAGTCCAGAGGACAAGACGAGAAAGTGATGACGTAACCTGCATCAGCTTGGTCAGAGAACTCCCTCCAGGCGCTCCAGTGGAAGCAGGGGGGAGTGCTTTCTGTCCATATGCGCGCCGACAGTATGCGGTCGTGACGGCAGATCGAGGGGTCCTAACGGCATAAAGCAGACCCCTTGGTTTCCACTGGAGCCTTGGAAAGAGTAGGAATACTGTGATTGTAATCGTATATTCCGATTTTTACACTCTTTTCATAATTAGCAGTGGAAGTATCTGATTTTGTGACGGAAAGAGCAAGAGAAAACCTTATTCCGATCCCCCCGGTCTCTGCAGGATAAGCGCTTGCCATATATGCCGTGTCCGGCGATGCTACTATGGCGTATGGCACCTAAGGTCAAGATAGAGGACGTCTTGCCCTCCGGCGAGCGGATCACCATCAGCATAGAGGGCGAGCGAATCTCAAAGACCAAGGTCCTCCAAATACTCGAGCTGCTGAGCATCGTGAATGGGAGCTACGAGGCTGGCGAGGAGGGCGAATACGAGGAGGGCGGGGCCACCAGCTTGAAGGAGCGGGTGTGGAGCGCGATCGTTGAGCGCTACGGCGACGGCGCGTGGTTCACGCTCAAGGAGCTGTACGGCGTGCTTGCCGCGAGTGAGCCTGAGCTGAAGATCACTACGCTGGCCTCCTACCTGGCTAAGTTCGTGGCCGAGGGGCGCCTAGTGAAGAGGGGCCAGAAGCCGGCGACCCTGTACAGGGTGCGGGCCCCCCTGTTGCGCGGCGCTTAGCTGCGCTGCGCCTTGGGTAGGCCGGCGAAGAAGCGCATGAGGTCACTCTTGGTCACGATGCCGACGATCTTCCAGCCGTCCGCCACTAGGACCGCCGGTATCTCGCTGCGGAGGATCTTGATCACGCTGCTGAGCTTCGCGTTGCGCGGCACAATGGGCAGCGGCTCGGACATCGCGTCCACCGCCCTCATGTGCAGCGCCCTCTCGCGGTGCTTGAGGAACGCCTCCACGACGTCCCTCTCGTATATCGTGCCCACCACGCGGTCTTCCCTGTCGAGCACGGGTACCTGGGAGATGCCGTGCCTCCACATGAGCTCCACCACGCGGTCAAGCCTCTCGTCCACAGCCACTGCGATCACCGGAGAGTTCATCACCGCGTCAACCGTCACCTCCTCCTCTATGTACGATTTGAGTGCGTTGTAGATGCGTACCAGCGTGGAGAGCCTGGGGTTCACGGCCCCCGCCTCCAGCCTGGCGATGAGCGATTGGCTCACGCCGGCCCTCCTAGCGAGCTCGGCCTGTGTGAGGCCGGCCCTCTTCCTGAGAGCCTTCAGCTCCTCGGGGGTCGGGAGCTCCATACCGACTGTCGGGCGCGTTTATGTTTAATAAGCATTACCACCCTCGGCGGGAAATTAATATGCGTAATGGTGGGGCCGCCGGGATTTGAACCCGGGTCCCTCCGCGACCTCTGCGGTCTACGCGGGCCCATTGCGGGCTGGCAGAGCCAGCCGCGCATCCCGCCAAGCTGGACTACGGCCCCCGAGCCCAGCTCGTGGCCGCATTATAAGTGTTGCGCTCCCGCTGGCTAGGCGCGCCGGGAGGCGGTCAGGGGAGCTCGATTACCTCTCCGTCAGCCGGGTAGAAGGTTCGTATGCCGAACGTCTTGCCGACGTACTCGCTGAACTGCGCACCGACTTTCTCGTCGCTGTGGACCACGACCAACCGCGCCTGGGGGTCGAGGCTCTCGATCACTTTGAGGAGCTCGCTCCTCCCACAGTGGGAGGAGAAATCGTACCACTCGACCCGGGCGGCCACGCTCTTCCTTAGGTTCTCCAGCTCCAGAACCCCCTCTTCCAGGAGGGTCCGGGCCGGCGTGTCCCGCATGACGTAGCTGACGAAGAAGATGGCGCTCCTCGGGTTCTCCAGTAGCTCCCTGGCGTAGTGCACGACTGCTCCGCCCTTGAGCATCGCGGCCGGCGAGATGATGATCGAGGGCTCCCGCAGGGCCCTCCTCCTGTCCTCCCAACCGTTGACGTGGATGGCCCTCCTCACGGCAGCCTTGAAGAGGTCGGGGTCCCTCAGGCTGTCCAGGTTCTCGAGCAGGATCGCGTTGACCCTCCTCGCCATCCCGTCTATGTACACCGGGTGCCTCACCCCATGCTTGGTGAGGATCGCTAGGATCTCCTGGGCCCTCCCCACCGCGAACGTGGGTACGAGGACCGTGCCACCCCCCTCCACGACCTCGAGGACGTCGCTCACGAATGCCTTCTCGACCGCCTCCCTCGGGGGGTGGTCGAACGCGGCGTACGTGGCCTCCATCACCACGACGTCGGCCTCCCTGAACGGCTCGAGCGAAGCCCCCCTGAGCAGGCGCGTGTCGATGGTGTTGAAGTCCCCAGTGTAGAGGAGCCTAACCCCGTCAATCTCCGCCTCCACCATCAGACTTCCGGGTATGTGGCCCGCGCTCCAGAACCTGATCACCATCCCCCTCTCCTCGACCACGGCGCCCGGCTCAACGATCGTGGCGGAGCTGAGCATCTCGGCCACCTGCTCGACCTCGTACGGGATGTAGTACTTGGAGAGCTTCATGAAGTCCTGAATGAGGAGCTCGGAGAGCTGCAGCGTGACCCTTGTCGCGAAGAGCTTGGGCTTCACCGAGACGTAGAGGAGCGGCGCTGCCCCGCTGTGGTCGAGGTGAGCGTGGGAGAGCACGACGGCGCTCAGCTCCGCCGGCCTAACGTGGAGCGGGAACAGGGGCTCGGGACCGCTGATGTCCACTCCGTAATCCAGTAGCAGCCTCCCCTTGCTGCCTTCCACCAGCAGCGCGCTGGCCCCGACCCTGCGACCTCCGCCGAGCACTCGCAGCCTGACCATGCCGCGCTGGGGGCGGCGTGGAACGCTTAAAAGCGTGCCCCTAGCGCCTGCCGCCTGCCGTCGGGGCCGGCCACAGGAAAAGGCTTGGTGAGGGCGGAGCGCTGATGGGCGTCGAGCCGAGTGCCTCCCGGGGGAGGGAGAGGTGGCGGTACGCCAGGGGGCTCGGCAGGTAAAGCCCCGGCTCCACGTGGCGCGGTGTCCGGCTCAGCACCTTAGTTAGGGAGGCGGCTCGGAAGCCGCAACCGACGCATTTGAAGCCCTTGCCCCTCCCCGCGGACTTCATCCGCCTGCCGCACCTGGGGCAGAGGGGGTTCTCGAGCCTCAGCACCTCCGCGGGCCTAATAACCCTGATGTACTCCACGTTCAGCGTGAGGCCCCTCGCGCGCGGCTGCACTCCGCCTCCCACCTCAACCTCGTCCCCCTCGGAGAGGGATCTGGCGACCCTGGCCAGGAAGCCTGTCTGGCGGTACACCATGCACGCTAGGGCGCCCCCCTCCCCCTCAACCGTGAAGCGCACGTGGCCGCCGGGCAGCACGGTGGGAGGGCCCTTCACAGCCCCCCGAACGGATGCCGAGTCGTAGGGTCGAAGGTCCGTTGCGCGCTTCAGCGGGGTGAGGTGCGCACCGGTCCCCTGGTTTGTCTTGAAGATCACCGCGCATTGGGCCCTCCAGCGCTGTGCCAGCCTGGGTGCGATCGAGGAGAGGAGGAGGGGGTTGAAGGAGCGCAACCCCGCGATCACTGGGTCAGGCCCGTGCGGGACGGCGATGACCCTGCGCGAGGAGTAATCGACGCTGGCGAAGATCAGAGGGCGGAGGAGCCGGTCGAGCTCGACCACGTCGCCCTCAACCCCCCTCGCGCTCGCCGTGTCCTCCAGCCGCCTGTAGAGCAGGAGCTCGTAGCTGAAGGGTTCGGCGCCCAGCGCCCCGATGCTAGCCGCAGCGCCCACTACGCCCCTACCCTTGTCCCCCCCGATTAGGCGCGCGCCCAGCCCCCTTAGGACTCCCAGGGCGGTGCGTGAGGGCACCAGCTCGACGAGCGCGCGGCGGTAAAGCCCCCTCAGCGCCTCCCCTCCCCCGCCAACCACGATCGCCGCCGTCGGGTCAGTCTTGCCGTGTCGGTGGGCGTACTCGCTGAGCAGCCGCTCTACTAGCTCCTCAACCTCGCCAACCAAGTCCTCACGAACCCTCACATGCAGCGCCACGGCGCCGTTGCCTCGCGTCTTGAATGGTACGTTGGGGTTCAGGCGGATCAGGTGCGGAAAGTCGAGGAACTCCGCCCCAAGCTCAGCGAGCTCGAAGGCCAGCCTAGCTCCCAGGAGGGTGGTGCACATCCCGTAGGGGCTGTCGGCATCGTCGATGCCCACGCGGACCTCGACGCTCATCTAGCGAATCCTTCCACGGACAGCAGCGTCAGCGTGTACCTCACCCTCTCTATGCGGCGTATCTTGCTCGAGATCACCTCGCCGAGCTGGTCCTGCCGCTCAACCTGCACTTTGACGATTACATCGTATATCCCGAAAACGATGTGCGCCTCCGTAACCTCCGGTATCTCCCTCAGCCTTTCGAGGACCTCTCTCTCGGCGCCGACTTCAGTGTTTATGAGCACGTAGGCTACGGGCACGCGCCCCTGCCCCCATTCCTTTATTTTAACGTTTTCCCTCGAGGCTATAGGTCACGCCGGGAGGCCATCAGCCGGCCGTAGCCCGCCTTCCGTTTTAGGCGGGATCCGTCTCAGGGCCCACCCGGGCCTTAGTGCGGGACCTCATCGGCCCTGCTTGGCCCTAACCCGCGGGGCGGCCGTTTCAACCTCCTCTCGGCCCTCCTCGGCAGGAGGGGCCCCGTTGCCAGGGCCCGTACTGCCTCATCTTCACCGGGGCCGGGAGGGGTCTCGTTTCTGAGCCGTGGCCTGGGGCTTCCCCCCACCGCTTCGCAGCGGCGCGGGCCCGCAGCCTTGGCGGAGCTTCCTCAGGCTCCCCCGTCGCCGGGAGAGCCCGGCGCCCGCCCACCGGCTGATGGCCCCTGCTTGCAGGTGGGGGAAGGCGGATAAAGTTGTCGGCTCGTTAGCGCAAAGCATAAGTTGCTTGGCGCAAAGCGATCCCGCCCGGCGGGGAAAGCCCCGGGGGGCTGCCCCTCCCCCACACCGCAAACGGGGCATACGGCGGGGGGCGTCAACCCCGGGGGGTGTGCGTGCACCGCGCCTGCCGCTGCGCAGGCGCCCGCCGTGACTGCCGGTCCCCGCGGGCGGCCGCTGGTGGTAGGCCCCTCGGAGGAGGGGTCCGAACCCCGAACCGCCGAACCGGGTTAGGCCCGGAAGGGAGCGGCCCTAAGGCGGGGCGGTCGCGTTGCGGGGGGCGCTGGTGGGAGCGGGTGCGCGCAGCCGGCGGTGGCGGTCGCACGTGCTCCCCCGGGGGAGGCCGCCGGGCCTTCGTCAGCTCAGGCTTCTGCGGGTTAGATCGATAATGGAGGGGGGAAGAAATAGGGAGATTGAAAAAAGATTACGAAAACGGATTTAATGGAATTCGGTCTCCTTCTTCTCCTCCTTCTCCTTCTTTTCTTTCTCCTTCTCCTCCAGCTTGGAGGCCGCGATAATGTCGTCGATCCTGAGTATCATGATGGCTGCCTCCGTGGCCGCCTTTACCGCCTGCAGCTTGACGACGAGGGGCTCTATCACCCCCAGGCTCCACATGTCGGCGACCTTGCCCTCAAAGACATCAACGCCGTACTTCCAGCCGTCGAGCTTCTCGTGGGCTGCGCACAGCTCAGCCAGTATGTCGATGGGGTCGAGGCCGGAGTTCTCGGCGAGGGTCCTCGGGATCACTTCGAGGGCGTTGGCGAAGGCCTCCACAGCCAGCTGCTCCCTCCCGCCCACCTGCTGGGCGTACTTCCTGAGCTCCTTCGCGACCTCGGCCTCGGGCGCGCCGCCGCCCGGCAGCACGTAGGGCTCTTCCAGCACGTCGGCCACGACGCTGAGCGCGTCGACGAGGCTCCTCTCAGCTTCGTCGACCGCCCTCTCCTGTCTCTTATACACATCTCCGAGCCCACG